>Ga0187846_10000255_pt1 | contig 32628 bp, 30 predicted proteins | sample TC_taG_FD_161473 | JGI IMG/M metagenome (GOLD analysis project Ga0187846, IMG submission 161473) | Biofilm microbial communities from the roof of an iron ore cave, State of Minas Gerais, Brazil - TC_06 Biofilm (v2) | ecosystem: Environmental > Terrestrial > Deep subsurface > Cave > Wall biofilm... | reverse complement strand
CAGGACTGGGCGCAGATGCTCGAACGCATGTACGCCAAATACTGCGAGCGCAAGGGCTTCACCGTCGAGATCCTCGAGCAGTCCGAGGGCGAAGTGGCCGGCATCAAGACCGCGACGCTGAAGGTGAACGGTGACTACGCCTACGGACATCTGCGGACCGAGACCGGGATTCACCGGCTGGTGCGCAAATCGCCGTTCGACTCGAACGCGCGCCGGCACACCTCCTTCGCCAGCGTGTTCGTGTACCCCGAGGTCGACGAGACGATCGACATCGAGGTCAACCCGGCCGACCTGCGCATCGACACCTACCGCGCCTCGGGCGCGGGCGGCCAGCACGTGAACCGCACCGACTCCGCGGTGCGGATCACGCACCTCCCTTCCGGCATCGTGGTGCAATGCCAGACCGATCGGTCGCAGCATCGCAACCGCGCCGAGGCGATGGCGATGCTCAAGTCGCGCCTATACGAGCTCGAGCTGCGCAAGCGAAACGAGGCCAAACAGGCGCTCGAGGACTCGAAAACGGACATCGCCTGGGGTCACCAGATCCGTTCGTATGTGCTCGATCAGTCGCGAATCAAGGACCTGCGCACCGGCGTCGAGGTCGGCAACACACAGGCGGTGCTCGACGGCAACCTCGACGAATTCATCGAGGCGAGCCTGAAGCAGGGCGTGGGCGTCAGGGCCGCAGCGTAGGGGACATCTGGATGAGCAACGACCACGGCGGCGGTGACGACAACCAGATCATCGCCGAGCGCCGGGCGAAGCTCGCGGCGCTGCGCGCGGCGGGCATCGCATTCCCCAATGATTTCCGTCGCGAGCACCTTGTCGCCGATCTCCACCGCGCCTACGGCGGCATGACCAAAGAGGAACTCGCGGCGCGAGCAGTCAGCGTCGCCGTCGCCGGACGCATGATGCTCAAGCGCGTCATGGGTAAGGCGAGCTTTGCCACGCTCCAGGACATGAGCGGCCAGATCCAGATCTACGTTTCAAACGACGCGACCGGCGTCGAGACGCACGAGGCGTTCAAGCACTGGGATCTCGGCGACATCCTCGGCGTCGAAGGCACGCTGTTCAAGACGCGGACCGGCGAGTTGACAGTCAACGCCACGCGCGCACGCCTGCTCACCAAGGCAATCCGGCCGCTGCCGGAGAAGTTTCACGGGCTGAGCGATCAGGAGCAGAAGTACCGCAGCCGCTACCTCGACCTCATCACGAGCGACGAGGCGCGCCGCACGTTCGAGATCCGCAGCCGCACCATTCAGGAACTGCGCTCGTTCATGGTGGCGCGGGGGTTTCTCGAGGTCGAGACGCCGATGATGCAGCCGATCCCTGGCGGCGCGGCGGCGCGGCCGTTCGTCACGCACCACAACGCGCTCGACATGACACTGTATCTGCGCGTCGCGCCGGAACTGTACCTCAAGCGGCTGGTGGTCGGCGGGTTCGAGAAAGTGTTCGAGATCAACCGCAACTTCCGCAATGAAGGCATCTCGACGCGCCACAACCCCGAGTTCACCATGATGGAGTACTACGAGGCGTACCGCGACTTCCGGTACCTCATGGACTTCAACGAGGAGCTACTGCGCACGGTGGCCGACAAAGTGCTCGGCACCCTCCAGCTCCCTTACGGCGAGCAGGTGGTGGACCTCGCGCAGCCGTTTGCGCGGCTCACCATCACCGAGGCGATCCGCGCGTATCACCCGCGCTTTGCGACCGCAGACTTCGCCGACCGCCAGTTGCTTGAGCGCGAACTGACCGACATCGGCGCCGCGCCGAAACCGGGCACCGAGCTCGGCGCGCTGCAGCTCGCGCTGTTCGAGGAGACCACCGAGCAGGTGCTGATCCAGCCGACGTACATCATCGACTACCCGGCGGCAGTCTCGCCGCTTGCACGCCGCAACGATGCCGATCCGACCATCACCGACCGCTTCGAGCTATACCTCGTCGGGCGCGAGATGGCGAACGGCTTCTCCGAGCTGAACGACCCGGAGGATCAGGCGGCGCGCTTCGAGGAGCAGGCGCGCGCGAAAGCCGCAGGCGACGAGGAGGCGATGTACTACGACGCCGACTACATCCGTGCGCTGGAGCACGGTTTGCCGCCCACCGCCGGCTGCGGTATCGGCGTCGACCGGCTGGTCATGTTGCTCACCCACAGCCCGTCCATCCGCGACGTCATCCTGTTCCCGCACCTGCGTCCGGAGACCTGACCGGCCTTCTGCAACGCGCCGCGTCGCCACTGACGGCGGCCGCGCGCTGACGGGCACGCAGATCGAACCCGCGCCCGGGGCTTCTCGCGCCCGGTGGGCGGGAATCCTCGGTCGCCGACGGTCCCCAACCGCGACCGGTAAGCGGCTTTCGTCGGATCGCGACACCCCGCTGCGATCTCGACAGATTTATCGTGCTTACGCGCGCAATCTGCAGGCTATGGCCGCGGTTTCGAAGGACTTTCTACCGCTTCGGGGACTGCGACCAAGTCGATCGCCGCCCCACCCGTACCGCCCCTGCGCCGCGTGACCCACGTCACGCGCGCACCGGGCTCGAGCCCACCGCTGGAACGATTCTCGCTGCACGCTCTCGGGGGGGAAGCGCATGGCGAGTTTGATCACCACATTCGGTACTATGCAACGGCGCAGCCGCCGCGCGGCCAAGCGTCCGCCGCCGCCTGCCGTCACTGCTGGCGACGTTTCGACAGAGGTCGCGTGCGCGCTGAGCGAGATGGAGCTGCTCGCGCGCGGGGATGTCCCCCGTTCCGTGCCACTCGCCTCGAGCCGCGCGGCGCGCGTCTATCGCGTGGACCTCGCCTGGGGCAGGGTGTGCCTCAAGCAGGCGGTCGCCCACGACGACGCCATGGTCGACACATTCACGACCGCGCGCGCCGGTGCGGAAGTGGCTTGGCTCAAGGTTGCCTCGAGCGTCGTCCCCGGCGCCGCGCCGGCGGTGCTCGGTTCCCAGCCGCGTCGCGCCGCGTTCGCGAGCGACTATCTCGACCCCGCCGAGTTCCCATCGTGGCAGAGCCAGCTCGCATCCGGTCAGGTCGACCACGGGACCGCGACCGAGCTCGGCCACCTCATCGGACGGTTGCACGCCGCTTCGGCGAACAGCATCGTGCTCGCCGAGCGGTTCGCCATGCAGACCGCATTTCGCGCGTTGTGTCTCGAGCCCTTGTTCGCGCCGATCGCGCTCGAGCAGCGGCATCACTCGGCCCCGCTCGCCGAGATCGCCGAGGAGCTGACGACGCTCCGCATCGGACTGGTGCACGGCGGACTCACCCCGGACAATGTGCTCGCCGGACCGCGCGGGCCGGTCCTGATCGACGCCGACTGCGCGCACTACGGCGATCCGATGTTCGACGTCGCAACCTGCCTCGCGGCGCTCGCCACGCGCATGGCTGCGCAGCGCGAGCTCGACGAGGCGCTCGCCGCGAGCTTCGACGCCTTCCGGCACAGCTACTTCGCGCACGTGACCTGGGAGATGCCGCAGCACGCGGAGGCGCGCGCGGCGCGACTCGTTCCGGTGCTGCTCGCCGCGGCGCTTGCGAACGAGCAATTTGCCGCCGCGGCCTTCGACTGCCCGCGCGAAGCCTCGCGCGCGCTGCTCACCGCGCCGCCGGCACGCCTTGAGGAGCTCGCTCAGACGTGGCGCCACGCGCTCGCGGCGGCCTAGCAGTGCGCGGCACGACCGTCGGCGGCGTGACCGCTCGTCGGGTATGGACGCTCGACGGCAGCCCGGCGCTCGAAGTCGAGATCGAGCTCGCGTGCGGCGTGCGCGGACGCGCGATGGCCTGCCCCGCGTTCGGCGCCTGGCGATCGTTCGGCGCCCGCGCCGCGGTCGGCCCACACTGCATGCCGCCCAGCGCCGCGGCCCGGGCCATCCACACGGTGTTCGCCGCCGCCCTGCGCGGCCTGGATGCAAGCGCGCAAGGCGAGATCGACGACGCGCTGTCCGAGCTCAAGCTCGGAGATGACCCGTGGGTCACCCGCGCGGCGCGCAGCGCGTGCTCGATCGCCGCCGCGCAAGCCGCCGCACGGGCGGCCGGCGTGCCCCTGTATCGCTACGTGCGGCCGGGCGAGCCCGCGCGCATGCCGATGCCCATGGTCGAGGTTGCAGCGGCAGCGGCGCCGGCGAGTCCGTTCCGCGCGCTCGCCGTCGTGCCATTCGCCGCGGATGGCATGGACGAAGCGCTCGCCATTTCGATTGCGCTCCGGCGCGTGCTTGCCGAGACGTTCGGAACGGGGTCGACGCTCATCGACGAGCGCGCGATCGAATCGGTGCTGCGTGCGATCGAACAGATGGGCTTCATTCCGGCCGAGGAAATCGGCATCGCCCTGGATGTGGGCGCTGCGCGGCTCTACCGCGCGGGGCGCTACGCCTGCGCCGACGGCATGCTCGACAGCGACGGCTGGGGCGAGCGCCTGCTGCGCGTCGTTGACGCCTATCCGCTGTCCGCCATCGAGGACCCGCTCGCGGACGCGGCGCGCCTCGCGCAGCTCGTGCCGCTCGTCGATCACCGGGTGCGCGTTGTCGGCGACGATCTGTTTGCGAGCGACCCCGAGCGGATCGCGGCCGCGGTGGCCGATGGCTCGGCCGCAGCGGCCACGCTGCGCCCCGAAGCCGCAGGCAGCCTGAGCGGGCTGCGGGCCGCATTCGACGCGGCCCGGCTCGCCGCGTGGCCGGTGTTAGCGGCGGCCGCAGTGAGCGGCGAGGATACGAGCCTCGTCCACCTGGCGACCGCTTGGCAGGCAAGCTATATCAAGCTCGGCGGTGTCGGACGCGGCTTCGCGGACGCGAACGAGCTGCTGCGCATCGAGGCGATGCTCCGCCGCGCGCCGTCGGCGCAACGGGTCGAGGCGGCGGCGCGTCTGGTTCACTAGCGCCGACGACTTTTTTTCGCGCCCGCCTCGCTTCAGATCCGCTCGAAAATCGCGGCGATCCCCTGCCCGCCGCCGATGCACATCGTCACCAGCGCATAGCGCTTCTGCGTGCGGTGCAGCTCGTAGAGCGCCTTCACCGTCAGGATGCAACCGGTGGCACCAATCGGGTGGCCGAGCGCGACCGCGCCGCCGTTCGGATTGACCTTGGCCGGGTCGAGCCCCAGATCGCGGCTCACCGCCATCGCCTGCACGGCGAACGCTTCGTTCGATTCGACGACGTCCATATCGGCCGGCGCGAGCCCGGTCTTCTCGAACACCCGCTTCACCGCGGGAATCGGCCCGAGACCCATCAGCTGCGGCTCCACGCCGGCATGCGCATACGCCACCAGCCGCGCCATGGGCTTCAGCCCGCGCTTGCCCGCGGCGCCGGCTTCCATCATCACCACCGCCGCCGCCGCGTCGTTGAGGCCCGAAGCGTTGCCGGCCGTGACCGTGCCGTCTTTCTTGAACGCCGGTCGCAGCTTTTGCAGGTCTTCGGCCTTCACGTCGCGGCGCACGTGTTCGTCGGTGGCGAACGCGATCGGGCCCTTCTTGGCCTTCACCTCGATCGCGACCGTCTGGCTCGCGAAGCGCCCCTCTCCCAGCGCGCTCGCCGCGCGCCGGTGGCTTTCGAGCGCGTAGGCGTCTTGGTCGTCGCGCGTGAAGTGGTATTTGGCGGCGATGTTCTCGGCGGTGATCCCCATGTGGCCGTGCCCGAACGGGTCGTGCAGCGCACCGACCATCGCGTCGACCGCCGCCGCATCGCCCATCCGCTGCCCCCAGCGCGCCGCGGGCAGAAAGTACGCGGCGCGGCTCATCGATTCGGCGCCACCGCCGACCACGCAGTCGGTGTCGCCGAGCAGGATGTGCTGCGCCGCCGAAACGATCGCCTGCAGGCCGCTGCCGCACAGGCGGTTCACCGTGAGGCAGGGTGTCCCGACCGGCAGTCCGCCCTCGACCGCAACCACGCGCGCGAGGTACATGTCGCGGGCCTCGCCGTGGATCACGCCGCCGAACACGACGTGGCCGACCTCCGCCGGATCGATCTTCGCGCGCGCCACCGTCTCGCGCACCACCGTCGCGCCGAGCGCGGTCGGCGCGACATCCTTCAGCGATCCGCCGTAGTCGCCGATCCCCGTACGCACCCCCGAAAGCACTACCACTTCACGAGCCATGGGATCCTCCTTTCTTGGGACGGTCGGAACCAGGGGGCGACCCCCCCCTTGGTGATGCCCCCAATCAGGAATCCGGTAGCCATGCGTTCGATTGGAATCAGGGATTCCCGTGGGCGACGGCGACACCCCATAGGTCATGAGCGTCGCTCCGAGTGATTTTGACCGCAACGCTGCGTCCGGGTTCAAGTCCGGCGCCGCGCTCGATCCGGACCACGCCGTCGATCTCGGGCGCGTCGGCCGCCGAGCGCGCCACCGCGCGGCCGCCGGAGACCTCGTCCACCAGGACCGGCAGCGTCTTGCCGACCTTCGCCCGCAATCGGCGCGCGCTGATTTCCTCCTGCACCTGCATGAACCGCGCCCGACGCTCGCCCTTGATCGCGGCCGGAACCTGCCCGTGCAGCTCGTTCGCCTTGGCGCCCTCGACCGGCGAGTAGGCGAAGCAACCAACGCGGTCGAGCTCGGCCTCCCGCAGGAATGCGAGCAATTCCTCGAACTCGGCGGCCGTCTCGCCGGGAAATCCGACGATGAAGGTACTGCGGATCGTGAGCTCCGGACAGATCTTGCGCCACGCACGGATCCGCTCGAGGTTCGCCGCGCCCGAGGCCGGGCGTTTCATGAGCTTCAGGATGCGCGGGCTCGCGTGCTGAAACGGCACGTCGATGTAGGGCAGGATCCGGCCGTCGGCCATGAGCGGGATGATCTCGTCGACATGCGGGTACGGGTAGACGTAGTGCAGCCTCACCCACACGCCCAGGCTGCCGAGCGATCGCGCGAGTGCATCGAGCTTGGTCCTGAGCGGTCGGCCGCCCCAGAAGTCGGTGCGGTATCCGAGGTCCACGCCATAGGCGCTCGTGTCCTGCGAAATGACGAGGAGCTCCTTCACGCCGGCGTTCACGAGCGCTTCGGCCTCGCGCATGACCTCGCCGATCGGCCGGCTCACCAGCGCGCCGCGCATCGACGGAATGACGCAGAACGTGCAGCGGTGGTTGCAGCCCTCGGCGATCTTCAGATAGGCGTAGTGCTTGGGCGTGAGCTTGATCCCCTGCGGCGGGACGAGATCCACGAACGGGTCGTGGGGCTGCGGCAGGTGCGCGTGCACCGCCGCCATGACCTCGTCGAGCGCCTGCGGTCCGGTGACCGCGAGGACGGCCGGGTGCGCGTCCTTGACGAGGCTGCCCTTCGCCCCCAGACAGCCGGTCACGACGACGCGTCCGTTTTCAGCGAGCGCCTCGCCGATCGCGGCGAGCGACTCCGCTACCGCCTCATCGATAAAGCCGCAGGTGTTGACGATGACGAGCTGCGCGCGGTCGTAGGTCGGCGAGATGGCGTAGCCTTCGGCCCGCAGCTGGGTGAGGATGCGCTCGGAATCGACCAGCGCCTTGGGACAGCCGAGCGACACGAAGCCGACCCGAGGCGCGGGCACGCGCGCCATGCGCCCGGCGGCGCGCGCACGGGGCTTCACCCGCGTGCCCGCCACCCGCCGCGGCTTAGCGCTTGGGCGATTTGTCCTCATCGGGTTTCCGCTCGTCCTTGGCCGGCTGCTGGCCGCCCGCCGCAAAGCCGCCGAACGGAAAACCCGAGAATATGGTCCGCGTCTGGTTCTGCAGCTGCTCCTGCATCTGTTGGAACATCGTCTTGCTCTGCTCCATGTAGGCGGCCATCAGGTTCTGCATCGCCGGTCCCTGGAACGAGAGGAACTGCGACCACAGCTCCGGGGCCTTGCTCGAGTCGCCATACAGCTGCCGCGACTGATCCTGGATCGACTTCTGGATTTCCAGGAACGCCTGGACGTTGCGCTCGAGATAGCTGCCCATCATGCCCTGCATCGCATTACCGTAGAACCGGATGAACTGGGTCAGCACGTCGTGCGAGAACATCGGCACGCCCGACGACTCCTCCTCGAGGATGATCTGCAGCAGAATCTGCCGCGTCAGGTCCTCGCTGCTCTTCGCGTCGATGACCTGAAAGTCCTCGTGCTTGAGCACCAGTTCCTTCACGTCGGCGAGCGTGATGTAGGACGACGTCTGCGTATCGTACAGCCGCCGGTTCGGGTACTTCTTGATCAGCCGCACCGCGTTTGCTGCCATGGTGAGTCCTGTGGTTGAGGTGACGATTGCGCCCTGCCGCCCCGCCGCTGCAGGACTTCGCGCGCCGCGCGCCGCGGCTGGCTACTGCATGTGCTGGCCGCCGTTGATCGCGATGTTGGCGCCGGTGACGAAAGCCGCCTCGTCCGAGCACAGATAGATGATCAACCCGGCGACCTCCTCCGGCCGCCCCAGCCTGCCAACCGGGATCTGCGGGATGATCTTCGAGTCGAGGATCTCCTTCGGGATCGCCATGACCATCTTGGTGCCGATGTATCCCGGCGAGATCGTGTTCACCGTCACGCCTTTTTTCGCCACTTCGAGCGCGAGCGACTTCGCGAAACCGTGCATGCCGGACTTCGCCGCGGCGTAGTTGGTCTGGCCGAAAGCGCCCTTAGAGCCATTCACCGAGCTCACGTTGATCACCCGGCCCCAGCCGCGCTCGACCATGCCGTCGCACACCGGTTTGGTCATGTTGAAGACGCTGTCGAGGTTGGTCTTCACGACCGCATCCCAATCGGCCTTCCCCATCTTCTTGAACGTCATGTCGCGGGTGATGCCGGCGTTGTTCACCAGAATGTCGACTGGCCCGACCTCGGCCTGAATCCGCGCGACGCAACTCTGGCAGGACTCGTAGTCGGTGACATCGACCGGGTAGGCGTGAAACTTGTAGCCCTTCTCCTTGTAGTCGGCGAGCCACTGCACCGCGTTCTTGTTGCCGGGCGAGCAGGTAACGACGACCCGATAGCCGGCATCGTGCATCTTGGTGCTGATCGATTCGCCCAAGCCGCCCATGCCGCCGGTGATCAGCGCGATTCGTTGAGCCATGTGACCCTCCTTTGGTCCGGGTGTTTGTTGTTCTTTCCTCCCCGCACGATTATGGCACGGCGGCGTCGCTGACGCCGCCCGTGCCGCCTATTCCATGTGCAGCCCACCGTTGATCGAGATGTTGGCGCCGGTGATGTAGCCGGCGTCCTCCGAGGCGAGATAGCCGACCAGCCCGGCGATCTCCTCCGGCCGTGCGAGACGGGCCATCGGGATCGAGTCGACGATGCTCTGCAGGATCTCGGACTTGATCGCACGCACCATGTCGGTGTCGACATAGCCGGGGGAGATGGTGTTCACCGTGATGCCCTTCTTGACCACCTCCTGCGCGAGCGCCTTGGTGAAGCCGTGCATGCCCGCTTTGGCCGCCGAGTAGTTGGTCTGCCCGAACTGCCCCTTCAGGGCGTTCACCGACGAGATGTTGATGATCCGGCCCCAGCCGCGGTCCATCATCCCTTCGACCACCTGCCGCGTGACGTTGAACACCGAATTCAGGTTGGTGTTGATGACGGCGTACCAGTCGTTCGGCGACATGCGCTTGAACACGCCGTCGCGCGTGATGCCGGCGTTGTTGACCAGGATATCGATCGCGCCGACCGTCGAGCGGACGCGGTACAGCATTTCCGCGCACGATTCGTAGTCCTCCACGTTGCCTTCGGCGGCAAACACGTCCTTCCCGGCGGCACGCATCCGCCCCAGCCACTCGTCCTGCTTGTCGTAGCCCGGCAAGCAGTTCGCCACCACCTTGGTCCCGTTCGCCGCGAGCCGGGTGCAGATCGCGGTCCCGATCCCCCCCATCCCGCCGGTCACGAATGCGACACGCTCAGTCATAGACACCCGCGCCCGGCAGCAATTCCCCGCGTCGGTGCGCTTCAGCGTTCAACCGCAAGGGCCACCCCCATGCCGCCGCCGATGCACAGACTCGCGAGGCCCCGTTTCGCATCGCGCCTGAGCAGCTCGTGAATCAGCGTCACGAGGATGCGACAGCCGGAGGCACCGATCGGATGCCCGAGCGCGATCGCGCCGCCGTTGACGTTGATCTTCGTGACGTCCCAGCCCATCTCCTTGTTGACCGCGATCGCCTGGGCCGCGAACGCCTCGTTGATCTCCATCAGGTCGGGATCCTTCGGCGACCAGCCGGCCTTCGACAGGCACAGCTTCGACGCCGGCACCGGGCCCATGCCCATGACCTTGGGATCGACGCCGGCGGAGGAATAGGCGCGGATGCGCACGAGCGGCCGCAACCCGAGGCTCTTCGCCTTGTCGGCGCTCATCATGATCACCGCCGCGGCGCCGTCGTTGAGCCCCGAGGCGTTGCCGGCGGTCACGCTGCCCGCCTTGTCGAATGCGGGCCGCAGCGCCGCGAGCTTTTCCACCGTCGTGCCGTGTTTCGGATACTCGTCGGTGTCGAAGGCAACGGCCGGTCCCTTCTTCTGCGCGATCTCGAGCGGGATGATCTCGTCGCGGAAGCGGCCCGCCTTCTGCGCCGCCTCGGCTTTCTGTTGGCTCGCGGCGGCGAATGCGTCCTGCTCCGCGCGCGAGATGCCGAACTTCTGCGCCACGTTCTCCGCGGTGCGGCCCATGTGGTACTGGTTGAAGGCGTCCCACAGGCCGTCGAGGATCATCGAGTCGACGATCTTCGCATCGCCCATGCGATAGCCTTCTCTGGAACCGAGCAGCAGGTGCGGGGCGAGGGTCATGCTCTCCTGCCCGCCGGCGACGATGATTTCGGCGTCGCCCGCCTTGATCGCCTGCGCCGCAAGATGGGTCGCTTTCAGGCCCGAGCCGCACACCTTGTTGATCGTCATGGCCGGCACCGTGTCCGGAATCCCGGCCTTGATCGACGCCTGCCGCGCGCCGTTCTGCCCGACGCCCGCCGTGAGCACCTGGCCCATGATGACCTCCGACACCTGCTCCGGCGCGATGCCGGTCTTCCCCAGGAGATGGCGAATCACATGGGCGCCGAGATCGGACGCCGGGATCTTGGCGAGCGCGCCGCCGAAGCTGCCGATGGCGGTGCGCCCTGCGGCAACGATAACAACCTCAGTCATAGCAATCTCCTTTGCGTTGGAATCGACGCGGCCGTCGGGCCTCACACCACCCGGACCTTCACGTACCGCCCCGGTGCATCTTCGATCGGTTTGTACTTCGCACTGCCTAGCTTCGGGCGCGCCTTCTTGGCGCCGCCCGCAAACTGCGCGAGCCAGCGGTCCCAGTCGCTCCACCAGCTGCCGGGTTGTTCCGCCGCGCCCGCGAGCCAGTCGTCCGGGGACGGGAGCAAGTGCTCGTTCACCCAGTGGCTGCGCCGGTTCTTCGCTGCCGGGTTGACGACCCCGGCGATATGGCCGCTCGCGCCGAGCACGAACCGGACCCCGCCCCCGAGGAGCCGTGACGACCGGTACGCCGTCCTCCAGGGCACGATGTGGTCCTCGCGAGTGGCGAGGACGTAGGTCGGCGCCGCGATCTTCCCGAGATCGACCGGCGTGCCGCACACGCTGAGGCGGCCGGGCGCGCGCAGGTTGTTCTCGAGGTAGGTGTTGCGTAGGTACCAGCAGAACCAGGGGCCGGGGAGATTGGTGCTGTCGGAGTTCCAGTAGAGGATGTCGAACGCCTCCGGGAGCTTCCCTTTGAGGTAGCTATTGACGACGTAAGACCACACGAGGTCGTTCGGGCGCAGCGCGTTGAACACCGCCGCGAGGTCGCGGCCAAGTTTCACGCCGCCCTGGCCGAGCGTCGCTTCGGCCGCCTTCACGCTCGCCTCGTCGACGAACACGGCGATGTCGCCGGTATCGGAGAAGTCGAGCATCGCCGCGAGCAGCGTCGCGCTCTCGACCCAGTCCTCGCCGCGCGCAGCGAGCAGCGCGAGCGCGGTGCCGAGCATCGTGCCGCCGACGCAGAAGCCGAGCGTGTTTACCTTGTCTGCCCGGGTGATTGCGCGCGCCACCTCGAGCGCCTTGATGACGCCGTCGCGCAGGTAGTCGTCCCACGTCAGACGGCCGAGCTCGGGCACGATGTTGCGCCACGACACCGTGAACACGGTATTGCCCTGCCCGACGCAATAGCGCACGAACGAGTTTTCCGGCGCGAGATCGAGGACGTAGTACTTGTTGATGCACGGCGGCACTATCACGAGCGGCCGCGTGCGCACCGTCGCGGTCGCCGGCGCGTACTGGATAAGCTGGATCAGGTCGTTCTCGAAGACGACCGCGCCCGGGGTCACCGCCAAGTCGCGCCCGACCTCGAATGCCGCCTCGTCGGTCTGGGAGATGCGTCCCTTCTCGATGTCGCCGATCAGGTTGCGGATCCCGCGCGCGAGCGTCTCGCCGCGCGACTCGAGCGCCTGCTTCAGCACCTCGGGGTTGGTCGCGGCGAAGTTCGTCGGGCAGATCATGTCGACGAACTGCCGCGCGAAAAACCGCAGCCGCTGCTTGGTGTGCGAATCGACCTCCGCCGCTTCGACCAGCGCCGTGATGAACCGGGCGTTAAGGAGGTAGGTCTGCTTCAGGTAGTCGTAATAGGGGCTGTCCCGCCACTCCGCGGCCGCGAACCGACGGTCGCCGCTCTCGGGCCCGATCACGGCCGGCGCGGCTTCGCCGCGCTGGCGCGCGAGCGTGGCCGTCCAGACCTGGGACAGCTGTCGGTGATAGTCCGCTTGCAGTCGGGAGAGGCGCTCGGAGTCGGCGCTCCAGGCAGCGAACTGCTTGCTCGCATCCGGTTCCGGACGGGTGGCGAGCAGGCTCAGGAACCCCTGGATCAGCGCCTGACCAGCTTGCGCGGCCTGATCTCCCAGGGTGGCGGTAGAGGCGGACACGGACCGTGCGGCGCTAAAGACTGAAGACTGTGGTCAATCAGTATTGCACCGCACAAACCAAGCGTCAAGGAAAGTGGGAGCGGTCTTTGGCGCCACCGGGCTCGCGCGCGCGGCGGCGGCGCGCGAGGGCGGCGTAATCGGCGTCCCGGGCTTGCAAAACATGGAGTTGGCGCGAAGCCCCCGCGGGTTTGCGCGGACGATGGGCCCCGCCCCAGTGGCTGCGAGGCCGGTCTCGAAGGGCCCCTGGTGGGGGTCGTTCGCGGGGCTTGGGGGTTAGGCCCGGAGGCGAGCGAGGAAAGCGCCCGAAGCGGGCGGTACGCCAGCGCCCGCATGAGCGGCGCGTTGGGGCGGCAGATCCATCTTTCTGCCGCTGGGCGCTGCTAGCATTCCGGCAAACCCTATGCGCGCCCGCGAGCGGCTCGGGCCGACGGTGCGCGCCCCGCGTCTGACAACGGCTGTTCCAGCAGTGCTGATCTGGCACGCCGTGTCCATCGCGTCGCTTCGCCGCGTCGGCATCGCTGGTCGCCAATCGACGTGGCTGCCGCGCGAGCCACTGCGGCCTGTCCACGCGGCAGCGGGCGCGCGCGTTCCTTGTCATGCTATTCGAGGCGAGCGATCGGCCCGACACCCGGCATCCCAGGCGAACCAAGCGGCCGACACCGCCCGGCCGCAAGCGGCCTGTGGGTCGACGCAGCGCTAGGCGGCACGCGGGGACGCGATGCGCATTATTTTGATCCTGACAACTCTCCTGATGCTTGGCCCGCTCGAGGTCGGTGCGCAGTGGTATGAGCATGAAGCGGGGGCGCCTTTGCCAGACACCGCGTGGCGCAAAGCGTCCGGGGATCTGGGCGCCATGCTCGTGGTGAGCGCAAAGCCCGAGGACTTCTTGCGGGAATGGCGCAGTAGCCCGGAGGCCTACGCACCGCAAGCGGCCACGACTGATCGCGTCAAACGCGGCGAAGTGATTGCGGCGCTGCTGTTCTTTTCCGGATGCGGTGCCGCGGGAGGCGCGTGCAATGCGGTGGCCGAATTCAAAGTTCTCAAGCCCGACGGCTCGGTCTACGGGGAGTTTCCCGGCAACAAGGTGTGGCCCCATCCGGCGCCGAAAAAGGGACTCGTCCTGCTGAGCGAAGCACACTTGGAGATCAGCATCGAACCGCAAGACCCGTCCGGGACGTACACCGTGCTCGCCGTCGTGCGCGAACTACCGGCCGGTCGGGTCCTGCAACTGCGGCGCAACTTCGAGGTGATCGAGGGGCGATAGCAGGCTGCGCGCCCAGCGCCTAGCCGTCGCGGGGCCGCGATGCGCGACGCGCTCGCGTGCACGCTAGACGCGGTAGTAGGTCCGATACCAGGCCACGAACCGCTGCACGCCCGCTTCGATCGGCGTCGTCGGTCGAAATCCGACCGCGCGCTCGAGATCGCCGATGTCGGCCGCCGTCGCGACCACGTCCCCCGGCTGCAGCGGCAGCAGCTCCAGCTCGGCCTTGCGCCCCAGGCACTGCTCGAACACCTGAATGTAGTGCAACAAGTCGACCGGGCGGTTGTTGCCGATGTTGAAGATGCGCCACGGCGCCGTGCTCGTGGCCGGCGTCACCCCCGCCGCCGCATCGCGGCGCGGCGGCGGCGCGTCGATCACCCGCACCAGCCCTTCCACCACGTCGTCGATGAACGTGAAGTCGCGCTTCATCTGGCCGTGGTTGAACACCTTGATCGGCTGCCCGGCGAGGATCGCGCGCGCGAACAGGAACGGCGACATGTCGGGCCGCCCCCACGGACCATACACGGTGAAGAAGCGCAGGCCCGTGCACGGCAGCCCGAACAGATGGGCGTAGGTATGCGCCATCAGCTCGTTCGCCTTCTTGGTCGCCGCGTACAGCGACACCGGGTGGTCCACGTTGTCGCGCTCGCTGAACGGCAGGCGCGCGTTCAATCCGTACACCGAGCTCGACGATGCGAACACGAGATGGCCCACGCCCTGGTGGCGGCACCCCTCGAGCACGTTGCCGAAACCGACCACATTGGCGTCGAGATAGCGCTCCGGATGTTCGACCGAATACCGCACGCCGGCCTGCGCCGCGAGATGCACGACGGTTTCGAACCGCTGCGCGGCGAAGAGCTGCGCCATCGCGGCGCGCTCGGCGATGTCGAGGCGTTCGAAGGCGAATCCGGGACGCCCGGTCAGGCGTGCGAGCCGCGCTTCTTTGAGCGCGACGTCGTAGTAGTCGTTGAGATTGTCCAGGCCGATCACATCGTCGCCGCGCGCGATCAACCGCTCGGTGAGCGCGGCGCCGATGAAGCCCGCGGCACCGGTGACGAGGAGCTTCATCGGCGAGCGCACGCGTGCATCGTCAATGTTCCCGCACCAACTGGCCAACGCCCCAGATGCTCGCAATGCCGAGTCCGATCAGGAGCACCTGTTGCAACGTCGCCTGCAGCTCGGGCCGCTTGTGCAGTCCCGGAATGAGGTCCGCGACCGCAACGTAGATCATGCTCGCGCCGGCGAGCGCGAGCGCCGTGCCGACCCAGGTGCTTGCCGCTTGCAGCGAAAAGTAAGCGAGCAGCGCGCCCGCGACCATGGCGAGGCTCGACGCGAGGTTGAGCGCGAACGCCTGCGCCTTGCTGTAGCCCGAATGGAGCAGAATCAAAAAGTCGCCCACCTCCTGCGGGATCTCGTGCACGATGATGGCGGTGGCGGTCACCAGCCCGAGCGCGGTGCTCTCCATGAACGCGGCGGCGATCAGCACCCCGTCGACGAAGTTGTGAAACGTGTCGCCGACGACGATCACCAGGCCGCTGCGGCCATGGTCGTGCGGCGGCTCGTGCCGATCGTGCGCTTCGCAGTGCTCGGTGTGGCAATGGCGCCACAGGAGCAGCTTCTCGAGCACGAAGAAGCCGAGGATTCCGCCGAGCACCGTTGCGCTCACCACATGCACATCAGCCCGCGCCTCGAACGCATGCGGGAGCACCTCGAGAAACGTCGCCCCGAGGAGGGCGCCGATGGCGAAGCTCACCAGCGCGCCGACCCAGTGGCTGCGCGCCGCGAACGAGATGAACGCCGCACACCCGACCGAGAGCACGCCGCCGATGAGGGTCGCGGCCGCAATGTACGCCAGCGTCCCCATCAGTCGATCCAGACCAGGCTGGCGAACCGGCCGGTGGTCCGGTCACGGCGATAGGAGTAGAAGCGCTCGGCGTCGGTATAGGTGCAGAACCCGCCGCCCGTCACTGCGGTGACGCCGCTCGCCGCCAATCGCTGCCGCGCGAGTTCGTAGAGATTGACCAGAAACTTGCCGTCGCCGCGCGGCGCGAACGCGGACGCCGCGCTCGGTGAGCCCGCGACCAGGGCAGCGTAGACATCCCGCCCGACCTCGTACGCGCCCGGGCCGATCCCCGGACCGAGCCAGGCGAGGACCGCGCCGCGCGCGACGCCCATGCGGGCCACGGTCGCCTCGATGACGCCCGCCGCCAGGCCGCGCCAGCCGGCATGGGCGATGCCCACGGCACTGCCATCGCGCGCCGCGAGCAGGACCGGCAGACAATCCGCGGTGAGCACTGCGCAGACCGTTCGCCGGGTGCGCGCGACCGCGCCATCGGCGCGGGAGAGCGCATTCGCGGCGGCGGCGTCCACGACGTCGGCCCCGTGCACCTGATGCAGCCACAGCGGGTGCGCGGGCAGCACGCTGCGCAGCAACTCGCGATTGCGCTCGACGGCGGCCGGGTCGTCGCCGACTCGCGTGCCGAGGTTGAACGACGCGTAGGGGCCCAGACTGAAGCCGCCGGCGCGCGTGGTCACGAACGCGCGCACGCCCGCGCCCGCCGGCCAGTCGGGCACGATCCACTCGTGCGTGAGCAGCGTCATCGGCCGAGGCGCTGTACCAGCGCGTGCAGGTCGCTCGGCAACGGCGAGCGCCATTCGCAAGCCGCCCCGGTTGCGGGGTGTGTGAGCGCGAGGCGCGCCGCGTGCAGCGCCTGGCGCGGGAACCGGGCGAGCGCCTCGCTCTGCGCCGCGCCGGCAGGCAAGCCGTAGGTGCGATCGCCGACCAGCGGATGCCCGATGGTGCGCAGGTGCACCCGGATCTGATGTGTGCGCCCGGTATCGAGGCTCACCGCGAGCAGCGTCGCCCCCGCGAGCCGCTCGAGCACGCGATATCGAGTCCGGGCGGGCTTACCGCGCGCCGTGACGGCCATGCGGGTGCGCGCGGTCGGATGCCGGCCGATCGGCGCGTCGATCTCACCGTCGGCGGCAACCGCGCCATGGGCGAGCGCGAGGTATTCGCGGCGCACCGCACGCGCGGCGAGCTGCCGCACGAGATGGGTGTGCGCCGCGGGCGTTTTGGCGACTACGAGCAACCCAGTCGTGTCTTTGTCCAGACGATGCACGATCCCGGCGCGCGGCACGAGGGCGAGCTGCGGCGCATGCGCGAGCAGCGCGTTGGCGAGCGTCCCGCTCCAGTTGCCCGCGCCAGGATGAACGACAAGGCCGGCGGGCTTGTCGACGACGATGAGCGTGTCGTCCTCGTCGGCGATCCGCAGCGCAATCGCCTCGGCCCGGTACGGCTCCTCGTGCGGGGTGCGCGCGGCGGCGAGCGCGATCCGCTCGCCGCCCCATACCTTGCGCGCGACCTCCGCGCGCGCCGCGTCGACCGTGACGCGGCCGGCGCGAATCCATGCCGCCAACCGGCTGCGCGAGTGCTCGGGGAACAGCCGCGCGAGCGCCTGATCGAGCCGCAGGCCCGCGAGCTCGGACGGGATGAGCCGCTCGACCGACAAGCTATAATCGTCCGCGCTCGATTTGCTCCCGTCCACCATGAAACGCATGACTTGTAGTGTAGCGTTTGTCCTGGCCGCACTGTTGGCCGGGTGCTCCCATTTCAAGGACGACGAAACCGCCACCTGGTCTGCGCAGCGCCTGTACAGCGAAGCGAAGGACGCCCTGGACGAGGGCAGCTGGGAGCAGGCGATCAAATACTTCGAGAAGCTCGAGGCGCGCTACCCGTTCGGCCGCTATGCGCAGCAGGCGCAGCTCGAGATCGCATATGCGTACTATCGCCAAGGCGAACCCGCTTCGGCGATCTCCGCGTGCGACCGGTTCATCAAGCTCCACCCGAACCATCCCAACGTCGACTACGCCTACTACCTGAAGGGCATAGTGAGCTTCTACCAGGATAGTGACCCGCTGGCGCGGATCGCGGAGCAGGATCCGGCCGAGCGCGATCCGCGCTCGGCGCGCGAGTCGTTTGTCGCCCTGAAAGAGCTCGCGACCAAGTTCCCGGAGAGCAAGTACACGCCCGATGCGCTGGCGCGCATGAAGTACCTCGTGAACTCGCTCGCCTCGCACGAGGTGTACGTCGCGCGCTGGTACATGAAGCGCGGCGCGTGGTTGGCGGCGGTCAACCGCGCCTCGTTCGCGGTGCAGACCTACCCCGACTCGCCGGCGCGGGAGCAAGCGCTCGCGATCATGGCGCAAGCTTACGGCCGGATGGGATTGACGGAACTGCGCGACGACTCGGTCCGCGTGCTCAAGACGAATTTTCCGAACAGCTCGTACCTCTCCGGCGATACCGTTCGCGACAACCCGTGGTGGAAATTCTGGCGCTGATCGAGCGCGAGCCGCGCCGCGCGGCGCATCGATCCCAGCTCCTAGAGTCCTAGCTCCCGCCTAGAGTCCTTGATCCCGGATGTAGTCTCGGATCACGGTCTCGATGTCGGCGTCCGCCAGGAATCCGAGCGCGGTCGCGCGCGGCGTGCGAAACCGCACCGGCCAGGTCGCGACGATCGCCTGAACGCGCGCATCGGGTGCGTAGCGCACTCGCGCCGCGACGGCCGGGCCCGCGATCCGACCGAGCGCCGCTACCGCCTGCCCCACGGTCGCGGTGATGCCGGGCAGGTTCACCACCCGGTTTACGCCCCAAGCCGCCGACGCAAGATCGTGCGCATCGATGAACGCCTCGACCGCCCGCCCCGGCGAGAGCAGCCAGATGCCGGTCGAATCGGGCACCGGACACTCCGACACGAGGCCGTTCAGCGGTTCGCGGATGATGCCGCTCGCGAACGACGACGCGGCGAGGTTCGCCTGGCCCGCGCGCACGACGATCGTCGGCAGCCGCAGGCTCCGCCCGTCGAGGTAGCCTTTGCGCGTGTAGTCCGTGACGAGGTACTCGCCCAGCACCTTCTGCGCGCCGTACGAGGTCTGCGGGTTCGGGAGCGTCGAGTCGTCGAGCACCGCGGGCAGGTCGCCGCCGAAGGCCGCGACCGAGCTCGCGAACACGAACCGCGGCGGCCGCGGCAGGCGGCGGCAGGCCTCGAGCAGCGCGCGCGTGCCGTCCAGGTTGACGCGATACCCGAGGTCGAAGTCGGCCTCCGCGCCACCGCTCACCACGGCCGCCAAGTGGAACACCGCCGCGGTGTCCGGATCGAGCGCGCGGTCGATGAACCCCGGCGCGGCAAGGTCGCCCGTGATGCAAGCGAGCCGCGGATCGGTATCGCGCGGGAACGCCGCGTCGAGGAGCTTCACCTGCGTGATCGCGGCGGGCCGGCCGTCGGGACCGGCGAGCGTGCCGCGCTCGAGCAGCCGCTTGGCGAGTCGATGGCCGATGAATCCGCCGCCGCCGGTGATCAAGACTTTCACGCTCGGGCTCCTCCGGTCGCGGGTGGGGCCGATTTTAACCGACCGCGTCGGCGCGTCTTGCCGGCGCGGCGAAGAACGCCGTCACCTCGGCGAGGTCACGCGTGCGCCGCATCGGGGGCAGGCTGTCGAGGAGTCGGCGGCCGTACGGTTTCGCGACGACGCGTGGATCGCACAGCACGAGCACGCCGCGATCGCGTTCATCGCGGATCAGCCGGCCGGCGCCCTGCTTCAGGGCGATTGCGGCCTGGGGCAGCTGGAATTCGGTAAACGGGTCCCGGCCGAGCCGTCTCAGGTGCGCGAGTCGCGCCGCGAGCACCGGGTCATCGGGCGGGGCGAACGGCAACTTGTCGATGACCACCACCGACAGCGCTTCCCCGCGCACGTCCACGCCTTCCCAAAACGACGCGCTCGCGACCAGCACCGCATTGCCGAGCCGGCGAAACCGGTCCAGCAGCTCGGTGCGCGAGCCCTCGCCTTGCGCGAGCAGCGGGACCCGGATGCCCGCCGCGCGCAAGCGCTCGCCGAGCCGCTCGCGCGCTTGGCGCATCGCGCGGAGCGTCGTGAACAGCAGAAACGCCCGGCCGCCTGCGGCCGCGAGCACCGGTAGCGCTGCATCGATCACCGCGTCGGTGTGCGCCGGAGAGTTCGGGAGCGGCAGGCCGCGCGGCACATAGAGCAGCGCATTCGCGGCGAAATCGAACGGGCTGTCCCAGGACGCCGTTTCGGCCGCCTCGAGCCCGAGCTCGCGCTGGTAGTGGCTGAAGTCCCCGCGCACCGCGAGCGTGGCCGAGGTGAGGATCCACGCCCGCGCAGCGCCCTCGATCTGGCGCCGGAAGGGCGCCGCCACCGCGAGCGGCGTGAGGTGCAGCACCACGGCGTGCGCATAGGCTTCTCCCCAGCGCACGAAGTCCTCTTCCGGGCTATCCGACCAGCGATCGAGGCGCGTCGCGAGCTCGGCGGCACGCCGCGCGCAGTGGGCGAGACCTTCGCCGCGCTCGGCGAGCGCGTCGAACGCGGTTGCAAGATCGTGCAGCGCGCGCTGCAGCGTCGCGCGCGCAGCTTGAAACGGCGCGTTGTCACCCGCGGCCGCGGCGGTGAAGCGCGCCTCACTGCCCACGAGCGCGAGGCGCAGGTCACGCGCCGCGCGGTCGGTGCGGCGCGTGAAGTCGGGCAAATCGGGCACATCGCGCGCCTCGGCGAGCGCGGCGGTGAGCGCGTCACGACAGAGGTCGAGCACCTGTCCGGTCGAAACGGTCTCGCCGAAGAATGCGGTCGCGGTGTCGGGCAGCTGGTGCGCTTCGTCGAGGATGACGGTGTTGCAGGCTGGCAGCAGCTCCGCCGTGCCCTCGTCGCGCAGCATCACGTCGGCGAAGAACAGGTGATGGTTCACCACCACCACGTCGGCGGCGAGGGCTTCGCGCCGGGCCTGCATGACGAAGCAATCGGCAAACTTTTCGCAGCGACTGCCGAGGCAGTTCTCGCGCGTCGAAGTCGCGAGCGGCCAGGCCGGCGAATCCTCCGGCACTTCGGCCAGCTCGGCCTTGTCGCCGCGGCGCGTGCGCGCGGCGAATCGCGCAATCGCGCGCAGGTCGGCGGCGTCCTCGCGCGTCGCGAGGTGCCCATCGTGGAGGTTGCGCTCCAGGTGATACTGACAGACGTAGTTCGCGCGTCCTTTGAGCAGCGCTACGCTCACCGGCACGCCGAGCGCTTCCCGCACCGCCGGGAGGTCGCGATGGAACAGCTGGTCCTGAAGGGTCTTGGTGCCGGTGGAGATGAGCACCTTGCCGCCGACGAGCAGCGCCGGCACGAGGTACGCGACGGTCTTGCCGGTCCCGGTGCCGGCCTCGGCCAGCAGGACGCGGCGATCCTGCATCGCGTGCGCGACCTGCACCGCCATCTCGCGCTGCTGCGGGCGGAAACGGTACTCGGGAATGGCGCGACCGAGCGGGCCGTAAGGTGCAAAGACTGCGTCGAGCGCCTGCTCGGTGCGAATCGCCGTCACTGGAGATCTCGCTCGACCTTTACCCGTACCGCGCGCGCCGCGACCGAAGCGCGCCGACACGCAACCGCCAGGGAAAGCCGCGCACCCACCGTGCGGTCGGTTACAGTGGACAGAATCTCGGCTTTGACACGCCCGCGCGCGTTTTCTAGAGTACTAATGGTATGCGTGTCAAGACTTTACTTACCCTGGGGTGCGCGGTGGCCGCGCTCGCGGGCTGCGCCACCCAGCCGCTTACGACCGAGCGGGGTGAGCCGGATGAGGGCGCGCCGGGCGTGCGGCCCGCGCCAGCCGGCGAGGCGCCAACCGTGGCGCCCCTCCCGGCCCCGCCCCGGGGCACGAACGACGACGCCTCGAGCGAAGTCGCCTTCATGGCGCTCTCGCTTGTCGGCACGCGCTATGCGAACGGCGGCGGGTCACCGCAAGTGGGCTTCGACTGCTCGGGATTGGTCGTCTACGTCTACGCCCACGCGCTGCAACTCTCGCTGCCGCGGAACACCGTCGACCTCGCCCGCAAAGGGGCGGCAGTGAAGCGCGTGAATCTGCGGCCGGGCGATCTCGTCTTCTACAACACCTTGCAGCGGCCCTACTCGCACGTTGGAATCTATCTCGGCGAGTCGCGCTTCGTGCACGCGCCGAGCTCCGGCGGCGCGGTCCGCGTCGAAGACATGCAGGTCGCTTACTGGGCCAAACGGTACAACGGCGCGCGCCGGGTCATGCAATAGCGGTCGGCCGGGCCTCGCTTCTCGCCGCAGGTTCAGTCGCCCTTGACCGCCGTGGCGCGGCGCGGGCAAGCGTCGCAGGTCCGCCCGAGGCAGGTGGCGACCGCCCGCCGCAGACTGCTGCTCGAGCGCCGGCAGCAGAGCAGCGGGAGTCCCCGGGCCCGCGCCGCCGCCCGGAAATGCCGCATCGCGTTGTGCCCCAGAAAGTCGGTGAACAAGATGACCAACTCGACCTCGGCGGGGAGCGCTGCCTGCCGTTGATGCGCTGGCGCCCGCCCGGAGATATGCCCCGCCACCCGGATGCCGAGCTCAGCCAGCACGCCCGGGAGGTTCCCGAGCTGGTCGGCGCCGACCAGCAATGCGTTCATAGCGAGCGTCCGCTGGTGGGCGCCGCACCGTCGGGTTTGGTAGATTGCATTGTTTAAATGATACTCATTCTCATCTTAATTGCAAGTGAGAATGAGTATCGAAATACAATGGCCTCGTTCCCGCGGCGATTGCGCCGAGGCATCCGCTCGACGTCGATCACGTCGCGGCGCGTCCCGCCAGGAACAGCCGACGCCGTTACCCGTCGGTCAGCCCGAACGAGATCACGATCTTGACCGTGAACTCCCGGTGGGCGAGCGCCGGCGGGATCGGCGTCAGGCGCTTCGCCATCCGCAGCGTCTCGACAGCCTGCCGGTCAAGAATGCTGTAACCACTGGATGATTTCACCTCCGTGCCGGCGAGCTCGCCGTCGGCGCCGATCACGAGCTGCACCGCGACCTTCCCCTCCCAACCGCGTTCCGCCGCGTAGGGCGGATAGACCTTGAGGCGTCGGGCCGCGCCAGCAAGCGCGTGCCGATACTGGGCGAGCGCATCGAGGTCGGACGCCCCGTCGCCAGGCCCCGGCGGAAGCGTCGGGTCGGCGCCGGCGAGCGCGAGCGGCAGGTCGCTCTGCGCGGCGCCGGATCGCGCCGGTTCGATCGCCGGAGGCCGCTCGACGCCACTCGCGCGCGGCGGCTCGGCGGGTGCGTCCGGCGCGGATTCGGCGGCGGGTGCGTCCGGCGCGGATTCGGCGGCGGGTTCGGGCCGGGGCGGCCGCGGCGTTGGACGCTCGAGCGCGCGCACCCGGGGCGGGGCTATCCCCCGCGCCACCGCCGACGCCACGGGCGCGCCCGCCGCCGGCGCGACGGGTGTCGCCGGGGTCTCCGCGGGCTCGCCCGCCGCCGGCTCGATGCGCGCTTCGAGCGGCGCCGCCGCGGGTACCGGCGCAAGCGTCCATAGGTCTGGGAGCCCGGCGAGCAGCGCGACGTGCAACGTGAGCGACACGACGAGTGCTGGCCCGAGCGATTCGGAGACCGCCGCCACCGCCGCATCGCTCAGGCGGAAGAGCGTCACCGCGCTACCGTTCGGGGATCCGCTCGAGCTCGGCGAGCCACGCCGCGGCCTCGCCGTCGCTCGGCGCACGCCAGTCGCTGCGCGGGCTGAGCGACCCGCCGGAGCCCACCTTCGGCGCGTTGGGCATGGCGCTCCGCTTGTACTGCGACAGCTGGAAGAAGCGCCGCAGGAATACCCCGAGCCAGTGCTTCACCTCCGCGAGCGAGTACTGCGCGCGCTTCGCCTCGGGAATATCCGGCCAGGTCCCGCGCTTGCGATCGCGCCACACATGCCAGGCGAGGAACGCGACCTTCGGCGGCGAATACCCGAAGCGCAGCGTGTAGTAGAGGTGGAAGTCCTGCAGCTCGTACGGGCCGACCACGCTCTCGGAGGTCTGTCCCGGCTGGCCGCCGTTCTGCCCCGGGACGAGCTCCGGGCTGATCGCCGTGTCGAGCACGTCGAGCAAGACCCGGCTCGCATCCGCGCCGAGCGACTTCGTGCGCGCGACGTAGCCGACCAAATATTGAATCAAGCTCTTCGGCACGCTCGCATTCACATGGTAGTGCGCCATGTGGTCGCCGACCCCATAGGTGCTCCACCCGAGCGCGATCTCCGACAGGTCGCTCGTGCCCACCACCGGCGCGCCATGCCGATTGGCGACCCGGAAGAGGTGGCTCGTGCGCTCCCCTGCCTGAACGTTTTCGAATGTGACATCGTAGAGCCGCTCGCCGCTGGCAAACGGGTGGCCGATGTCCTTCAGCATCTGCAAACAGCTCGGCCGGATGTCGATCTCGTGCGCACTCGCGCCGACCGCCCGCATTAGGCGCCGCGCCTGGTCGAGTGTGCGCTCGCTCGTCGCGAAGCCGGGCAGCGTGTAGGCCAGGATGTGCGCGCGCGGCAGCCCCATCACGTCCATCGCCCGCGCGCAGACGATCAGCGCCTGGGTCGAGTCGAGTCCGCCGGAGACGCCGATCACGACGCGCTTGGCGGCCATCGACTTCAGACGCTTGACCAGGCCGTGCACTTGGATGTCATACACCTCCTGGCAGCGGGCGTCGCGCGTCGCGGGATCCGCGGGCACGTACGGAAACCGCTCGTAGTGGCGCTCGAGCGGCAACTCGCGATCGTCGGGCAGGTCGGCGCTCAAGCGCACGACGCGAAACTTGCCGATTTCGGCGGCGTGTCGCCGCACCGACTCGCCGAAGCTGTTCTGCCGCATGCGGTCCTGCACGATGCGATCGAGGTCGATATCGGCGGCGATCAGCTGCGAGCCGTAGGCGAACCGGTCGGATTCGGTGAGCAGGGACCCGTTTTCATAGACGAAGCCGTGACCGTCCCACGCCAGGTCGGTGGTCGACTCGCCGAACCCGGCCGCGCTGTAGAGATACGCCGCCAGGCAACGCGCCGACTGGTTCGAACCGAGCTCGCGCCGATAGTCGTCCTTCCCGACGGTGACGTTCGAGGCGGAAAGATTGAGCAACACCGTTGCGCCGGCCAGGGCGGCATACGACGAGGGCGGGATCGGCGTCCACAGGTCCTCGCAAATCTCGGCATGGAAGACGAACCGCGGCTGGTTCTCGAGCTGGAACACGAGTTGCGCGCCGAACGGTACGTCCCGGTGGCCGAGGAGGTCCACGGTGGGACGCGGGGCAACGTCGCCGGGCGTGAACTGGCGCAGCTCGTAGAACTCGCGGTAGTTCGGCAGGTAGGTTTTCGGGGTCACGCCGAGGATGCGCCCCTGGTGCACGACCACCGCGCAGTTGAACAGCAGGCTCTCCACGACGAGCGGCACGCCGACGACCGCAATCACCGGAATGTCGCGCGAGGCGCGGACGACCTCGCCGAGCGCCGCGCTCGCCCCGTCGAGCAACGCCTGCTGATGAAACAAGTCCTCGCACGAATACGCCGAGAGCCCGAGCTCGGGGAAGAGCGCGAGCACCGCGCGCCGCCGCCCGGCCTCTTCGAGCAAGGCGATGGTCGTCGCCGCGTTGTAGGCCGGGTCCGCGACGCGCACCTCCGGCAGGCACACCGCGACCCGGGCGAAGTTATGGCGGTAGAGATTGAAGAACGACACTGTGACCCAATCGGTTGGGATGGTTATTGTGCCGCAAGCGGGCGCCCGCCGCCGCGCGCGAGTATGCCGCGGAAAGCGCGGCCTCGCGATTGGCTTACACTCTGGTCGCGCTGAAGCGAGCCATGTGGCGCCCACCGCAACGCATCAGATGGAAGCCCGCCCCCGGCCGCTGGCCGAGCGCGGAGGAGGCCGCGCGCTCGCTGCTCTTCAGCCCAATCGCGGTCGGACGTATGCGCCTCGAGAGCCGCACCTGGGTGCCGGCGATGGTGCCGTGGCGCGCGACCGAGGACGGCCTGGTCACCGACGAGAACCTTGAGTGGTACGAGCGTTTCGCGCGGGGCAAGCCGGGCGCGATCGTGGTCGAGGCGACCGGCATTCGCGATATCCCGAGCGGGCCGCTGCTGCGCATCGGTCACGACCGCTTCCTGCCCGGCCTGCGCGAGCTCGTCCGCACGGTGCACCGGGCGAGCGACGGCCGCACGCGTCTGCTGATCCAGATCATCGACTTCCTCGCGATCCGCCGTCGGCCGGAGCCCGAAAAGTTCTTCCAGCGCTACCTTGAGATCACGCCCTCGCATCGCGCGCGGATCGGCGCGGAAGATTGGCCGGAGCAACGGGTGCGGGAGCATCTTGCGCGGCTGCCGCAGGAGGCGCTCGCGGGCATCCTCGAGCCGCGCGAGATCGAAGCGTTGCACTACGGCTATCGCGAGCGCGTGAGTGACATGCATCTGCCGCATATCCGCGATCTCCCGCAGGCGCTCCCGGATCTCTTCGCGCAGGCCGCCTGCCGCGCGCGCGCGGCAGGCTTCGACGGCGTCGAGCTGCACTACGCCCATGCCTACACGATGGCGTCGTTCCTGTCGCGCCACAACGATCGGCCCGACGGCTACGGCGGGCCGCGCGCGCACCGCGCCCGTCTTCCGCTCGCGGTGTTTCGGCGCGTGCGCGAGGCGGTCGGCGACGATTACCCGGTCGGTTGCCGGTTCCTCGCGGAGGACTGCATCGACGGCGGCAACACGGTCGAGGACACGACCTACTTCGGCGTCGAGTTCGCGCGCGCCGGCATGGACTTTCTGTCGCTCTCGCGCGGCGGCAAGTTCGACGACGCGAAGCAGCCGGCGATCGGTTGGGCGGCCTATCCCTACACCGGCCGGAGCGGCTACGAGTGCATGCCGCAGTACGTCTCGGACGAGCGCGGCCCGTTCGGCCGCAACGTCGAGCCCACCGCGGCGATACGGACCGCGGTGCGCGCGGCTGGCCTCACGACGCCGGTCATCGTTACCGGCGGCATCCATGGCTTCGAGCAGGCCGAGGCGCTGCTCGCCGCGGGCAAGGCGGACGTGATCGGCTTTGCGCGCCAGGGTCTCGCCGACCCCGACTGGTTCGAAAAAGTGCGCCTCGGATGCGGCGCCGAGGTCCGCGTCTGCGAATACACGAACTACTGCGAGGCGCTCGACCAGCGGCACCATCAAGTGACTTGCCAGCTGTGGGACCGCGAAGCGCTCGACGAGCCCGGCGTCAAGAAGTCGAAGGACCGCAAGCGCCGCCTGCTGCCAGCGCTCTGGGCGCGGCGAGGTCCATGAGCGCCGCCGGTTCGGCCCCCGCGGTGAAAGGCCCCCGCACCGCGAGGTTTTGGTCCGGCACGGCGCGCCGGCTGGCCGTACTGCTGGCCGCGGCAGCCGCCGCGCTGCCGCTCCCCGCGGCCGGGCAAGTCACGCCGCTCCCGGCCGCCGCGCAGGCGGCGCCGCTCACCGCGGCGGAGGCGGTCAAGCGCTCCGTCAGGGCGGCTTTATCCTTTACTTCCGGCACGCTGCGACCGACCACGCGCAGGACGACAGCAAAATGACGAGCGAGGAGGACTGCTCGACGCAGCGCAATCTCACCGCTCAGGGCCGTGCGGAGGCGCGCGCCATCGGCGCCGCGATCCGGGCCCTCGGGATCCCGATCGGCAACGTGCGCGCGAGTCCGTACTGCCGCACGCTGGAAACGGCGCAGCTCGCCTTCGGCCGGGCGCAAAAGACGCAGGCCGCCCGCGGCGGGCCGTCCCAGCCCGACCGCCCGGAACGCTATGCGGCGCTCCGGGAGCTGCTCGCGCAGCCGCCCGAGCGCGGCTTCAACGACGTGGTCGTGAGCCACGGCAACCCGTTTCACGCCGTCGCCGGGCCACCTTATCTCGCCGAGGGCGAGGCGGCAGTGATTCAGCCTGACGGCAAAGGCTTCCGGGTGATCGCGCGGATCACCGTCGAAGAATGGCCCGCGGCGCACTGACTCGTGCGGGGCTTCGCCTCGCGGCCGAGCGCGAGTGACGGCGCGCGCGGGGATCGCCACGCCCGCCGCCGGATACAGCGCCGCCGAATTCGCATGCGCTCGCCGAAGCGGGGGGTTTCGGGCGCGGCGAGCGACGCGAGCCCCGCTTGCGGCGACCGTTCAGCGGTGCTCGGGGATGAACTGCGGATCGACGGGAATGCGGTAGCCGTCCGCGAGCCGGTTGGTCTCGTTCGCGAGCCCAACCACCGCGAGCAGCTCGGCAAACTGCGCGTCGGTCATGCCCTTAGCGCGCGCCGCGGCGGTGTGGGAGTGGATGCAGTACTCGCAGTTATTGGTCACGCTGACCGCGACGTAGAGCATCTCCTTCACCAGCGGGTGGAGGGCCCCGGCGGCCATCACCTGCTTCACGTTCTCCCAGATTCGCGCGAGCGTCGGCGGATGGCTGGCGAGCGCCTTCCAGAAGTTGTTGACCCAATCGGTCCGGCGGGTCGCCATGATGTCGTCGAAGACCGCGCGCACGGCCGCCGAGGCTTCGCCGTGCTCGACCATTTTCACCAGCGCCATGGACGCTCCTTTGGCAAAAATCCCGTTCGGCTATTCTATTCGTATCGCACGCGGCTCGGCCCCGATGTCGGAGCCGTAAGTTCGCGTCTCGCTCCGCGACTAAGGAGCGCATCCAGACCAGGAGCCAGCATGACCGAGAAAATCCGCAAGACCGACGAGGAGTGGCGCCGCGAGCTCACCGACTCCCAGTACCAGGTGGCGCGCAAGCACGGCACCGAGCGCGCGTTCAGTGGCGCCTACTGGGACCACCACGAGGCCGGGATGTACCGCTGCGCCTGCTGCGGGCAGGAGCTGTTCCGCTCCGAGCACAAATTCGATTCTGGTACCGGCTGGCCGTCGTATTGGCAGCCGGCGCGCCCCGACGCGGTCGAGTCCCAGGAGGACACGAGCTTCCTCATGCGCCGTGCCGAGGTGCATTGCTCCCGCTGCGATGCGCACCTCGGGCACATCTTCGACGACGGCCCCGAGCCGACCGGCCAGCGCTACTGCATCAACTCGGCCTCGCTCAAGTTCGACAAGGCGCAGCGGTAGCCGCCCCGCTGGGCTGCCTCCGCGGGCGGCGGGCAGTGCGCTATGGGATAATGCCGCCCGCATGAAACTTCTGTTCGACCTGTTTCCGGTCGTCCTCTTTTTCGCGGCGTTTAAGCTCTACGACATCTACGCCGCCACAGGGGTCGCGATCGCGGCGACCGTCGCCCAGATCGGTTGGCTCAAGGCGCGCGGCAAACCGGTCTCGACGCTGATGTGGCTCACCGTGGGCGTGATTGTCGTCTTCGGCGGCGCCACCCTGCTCCTGCACGACGAATTGTTCATCAAGCTCAAGCCGACGGTGCTGTACTGGGCGATCGCGGGCGTCCTGCTGGTCGGCAAGCTGGTGTTCAAGCGCGACCTCCTGAAGACGCTGCTCGGCGAGCACCTCGAGATGCCCGAGGCCGCCTGGAGCCTGATGAGCCGGATGTGGATCGGCTTCTTCGCGGTCATGGGCGCGGCGAACCTGTACGTGGCCCAGAGCTTCACGACCGAGGGGTGGGTCAACTTCAAGGTGTTCTGGAGCATGGGCCTCATCTTCCTGTTCTCGCTCATCCAAGCGCTGATCCTCGCCCGGTACCTGCCGCAGAAAGAGCAGGACCGCTGATGCGCGAGCCAACCGACGTTGCGCGAGCGATCCAAGAGCGGCTCGCCAGCCTGCAGCCCGAGCGGCTCGAGCTCGCCGACGAGAGCGCGCTGCACGCCGGCCATGCCGGCGCCCAGAGCGGCGGCGGCCACTACCGACTCATGATCGTGTCGCCGCGATTTCGCGGCCACGGCACGCTCGCGCGCCACCGCATGGTGTACGGCGCGCTCGGCTCAATGATGCAGCGCGAAATCCATGCGCTCAGCATCCAAGCGCTCGCGCCCGATGAACTGGCGTAGCGACCAACGCAATCCCTTCACAAATAAGGAAACATGCAGATGAAATCCATCGCGCTGCGCCCGCTGCCGCTCGTCCTCCTCGGGCTCGTTCTCCCCGCCCTGCCGGCGCTGGCACAGGCGCCAGCGCCGGCAGCGGCACCAACGCAGGCGGCTGGCACCGCGGCCAAGGTCGCGACCGTGAACGGCGTCGCGATCCCGAAGTCGCGCGTCGACCTGATCGTCAAGGCGCAGACGGCGCGCGGCACGCCCGACTCCGATCAGATGCGCAACGACATCCGCGAGCAGCTGATCTTCCTCGAGATCGTCTCGCAGGAGGCAGCCAAGAAGGGCCTCGCCAAAAGCACGGAGGTGCAGGCGCAGATGGACCTGGCGCGCGAGAACGTGCTGCGGCAGGCCTACATCGCCGACTTCGTGAAGAACAACCCAGTGAGTGACGCGCAGCTGAAGGCGGAGTACGACCGTCTGAAGACCAGCCGCGGCGACAAGGAATACAAGGCGCGGCATATCCTGGTGGACAAGGAGGACGATGCGAAGGCGATCATCGTCGATCTCAAGAAGGGCAAGAAGTTCGACGAGCTCGCCAAGCAGTCGAAAGATCCGGGTTCCAAGGACCACGGCGGCGAGCTCGACTGGAACGCGCCGTCGGGCTATGTGAAGCCGTTCGCCGATGCGCTGGTCAAGCTCGACAAGGGCAAGTACACCGAAGCCCCGGTGCAGACGCAATACGGCTGGCACGTCATCCAGCTCGATGATGTGCGCCCCGCGAAATTTCCCTCGATGGACGAGGTGAAGCCGCAGATCACCGAGCGGCTGCAGGAGCAGGCGTTCTCGAAGAACGTCGCCGACCTGCGCGCCAAGGCGAAAGTGGAGTAGCGGGGCGTCACCGGATCGAGGGCTCGCGATGATCGCGCTCACCGCGGTCCCGATCCTGGATTTGCATAGCTGCCCGGTCGCCCACCCCTAGCCCACCCATACCCGGGCGTTGCGAAAGAGGCGCAGCCACGGCGTCTCCTCGCCCCATTCGCCCGGACGCCACGAGCACTGCACCGTCCGGAACACCCGCTCGGGGTGTGGCATCAGGATCGTGAAGCGGCCATCCGGCGTGGTGAGGCCGGTGATCCCGCCGGGTGAGCCGTTCGGGTTCAGCGGATGGCACTCGGTGGGTTGTCCGCGGTGATCGACAAAGCGCAGGCAGGTCGCCGCGCGCGCGCGCGCCTCCTCGCTCGCGAACGCGGCGCGTCCTTCGCCGTGCGCGGTCGCGACCGGCATCCTGCTGCCCGCCATCCCGGTGAAGAAGATCGACCGGCTGTCGACCACCTCGACCATGACGAATCGCGCCTCGAACTGCTCGGAGCGGTTGCGCAGAAAGCGCGGCCAATCCCGCGCCCCCGGGATGAGATCGCGCAGGCTCGCCATCATCTGACAGCCGTTGCAGATGCCGAGTGCGAACGAGTCCGCGCGGGCGAAAAACACCTCGAACTGGTCGCGAGCGCGGCCGTTGAACAGGATCGACTTCGCCCAGCCCTCGCCCGCGCCGAGCACATCGCCGTACGAAAATCCGCCGCACGCCGCGAAGCCCCGGAACGCGGCGAGACCGGTGCGCCCGGCGAGGATGTCGCTCATGTGCACGTCCACCGCCTCGAAGCCGGCCCGGTCGAACGCCGCAGCCATCTCCACCTGGCCGTTTACGCCTTGCTCGCGCAGGATCGCGATCCGCGGCCGCGCGTCGCGCCCGATGAACGGCCCCGCCACATCGGCGCGGGGATCGAAACCGAGCGTCGCGCCGAGGCCAGGGTCCGCGGCGTCGAGAATGCGATCGAACTCCTCCTGCGCGCAGTCGGGGTGGTCGCGAAGGCGCTGCATGCGATAGGTCACTTCCGACCACGCGCGCTGCAGCGCCACTCGCCCCTCGGCGAACACCGGTTTCGCGTTGCGCACCAGGCGGATCTCGTCGCGCGCGTTGGGTGAACCGACCACCAGCGCGTGCAGACCCGCCGCGGCGAGCCGCGCCACCACGTTGGTCCGATCGCCGGCCCGTACTTGCACCACGGCGCCGAGCTCTTCGGCGAACAGCGCGGCGAGCGTGCGCTCGAGATCGCGGCCGCGCATCAGCTGCGGCGCTCGTTCGTTGCCCTCGACGTCGTGCGCGAGCGGATCGAAAGCGAGGAGATCGAGGTTCAGCGTCACGCCGCAACGCCCGGCGAAGGCCATTTCGCAGGCCGTCGCGAACAGGCCCCCATCGGAGCGATCGTGATACGCGAGCAGCAAGCCGTCGCGATTCAGCCCCTGCACGGCGGCGAAAAACGCCTTGAGCGCCGACGGATCGTCCAGATCGGGCGCGCGGCTGCCGAGCTGCCCCAGCGTTTGTGCAAGCTGCGAGCCGCCGAGTCGGTTCTTCCCCCGTCCGAGATCGATCAGGACGAGCTCGGTGGCGCCGGCATCGGTGCGAAGCTGCGGCGTCAGCACCCGCCGCGCGTCCTCGCACGGCGCGAACGCGGACACGATCAGTGAAACCGGCGCCACCACTTCCTTCGCCGCGCCGCGCTCCTGCCACGCCGTGCGCATCGACAGCGAGTCCTTTCCGACCGGGATCGAGATGCCGAGCCGCGGGCAGAGCTCCAGCGCCACCGCCCGCACCGTGTCGTAGAGTGCCGCGTCCTCGCCCGGGAAACCGGCGGCCGCCATCCAATTGGCCGACAACTTGATGCGCGCGAGATCGGCGATCGGCGCGCCCGCGAGATTCGTGATCGCTTCGCCGACCGCCATCCGTCCCGAGGCCGCGGCGTCGATCACGGC
>Ga0187846_10000254_pt1 | contig 32645 bp, 25 predicted proteins | sample TC_taG_FD_161473 | JGI IMG/M metagenome (GOLD analysis project Ga0187846, IMG submission 161473) | Biofilm microbial communities from the roof of an iron ore cave, State of Minas Gerais, Brazil - TC_06 Biofilm (v2) | ecosystem: Environmental > Terrestrial > Deep subsurface > Cave > Wall biofilm... | reverse complement strand
TACCCGCCGCTTTCAAGTTTTCGATGACTGCATTAACAGCATTCAGAAGCTCATCCTCAGCGACAAGGAAGTTCATGACATCAATTACACCCGGCAACTTGCGCAGGGTGTCCTCGACTTCCTTCTTTTGCTCTTCCAGTTCAACCTTACCATACAGCGATAGCACGACACCTTCGCGCTCAACAAATACCTTGACGGGGTGAGCGCTCCATGCCGTAGTGCTTACGGTAACCGTCTTATCAACCACATCTTCGGCTTCCTGCAGGGCCATCTCTGCAAGGGGCGTTAGTTTTCCTGTAGTCGCGGCCTCGGCAAATGTCGCTGCATACTCTCCAGGCTTGACTTCCGCTTCCTCTTTAGGAGGGGCCATCGGATCTTCCAATGCCCAGCCCAAGATGGAAATAAGTACAAGAGGAAGGCCGATAATAGTAATCCAGGGAGTGGTGTTGATTACGATGAAACCAGACATCGTAAGAAGAATTGACAGACCCAAAAGAATAGGCCAGAGGCTTCCATGAGGCAGGTGAATATGGACCTCTTCTTCGGCTTCAGCAAGTTCTTCTTCCTGGCCTGCCAGCACAGGCATCGTGATTTCGTCCCCAGTGAGACTTGTACTTTGAAGAGAAGTATCCATGGGTTCTCGCTTTCCTTCGAGAATGTTTACGATCTATCACGACACTAATCATGATAGTTGTCCTGATATAAGAATAACAGGAATAAGCCTCTCTTGCAAGCGGTTGAAGAAATGGTTACCATTGTTCAAGGGTGAGCTCGAAAATCCAAGTAAAGTGATGGTCCCTTGCGACAAGCGTCAGTCCATATTGCAACGCTGTTGCAGCAATCCAGAGGTCGTTGTCCGGTAGCATCAATCCCTTTGCTCGTTGCTCGTGTTTAAGAAGACCATACTTTCTAGCTGTTGCATTATCTGCAACTAAGACTGTCATCGTACGTGTCAACGTATCTACATCAGCGCGGCTTTTTTCAACATCGAATGAATGCTCTGCACCATAATAGAGTTCACCTAGTGCAACGGTAGACACATAGAACGAAGTATTTCCTACCTCAGCCAACTTTTTGCTAATTGTCGCATCTTGCTTCAATAAGAGCACTAGCACACTTGAATCCAGCAGATAGCTAGTGCTCATCTGGTTCGATCCTCTCACAGTCTTCCAACGCACGCTCCATCGCTTTGGCATCTTCTGGCGATGACTTGAAGCGCAACTCTAACAAAGCACTGCCAGGCGTACCTGGTGGCAGTGGTGTTGTAGGCAAAGACAAAGGCACAGTGGTTTGATATATTTGTATCAGCCTTTGTGCGAACTCTAAAACCCTCTGTTGATCGTCAAGTGGGAGCCGCTCAACGATCTTGCGAATCTCTTCAAGCATAGTTGCCATGATCTACTTCTCCTTCGTTGTCATACCCTTGCCTAATTATATCATGACAGACATGGAAAAACCCTATTCATCTGTAGGCTAGCAGTTATCAGCCCCATATTAAGCCAACCGCACCAGATATACTAACTGACAGATTTCCGAAAAACCACCCTTTCCCAAGAATACGCATAAGAAACAATATACATATCAGAACTTTTGTTCTATAATACTATTATGAGTAACCCGGATGAACCAGCAAAAAAAGCTGGCTAAGAAAGAGATATCATCATGCTCCGAGATGTAATGCGGGAGACGTGGGATTTTCCCAATACTCCCCAGCAAGGACATGAAGGCGAACTCCCACAGGGGTTTCAGATGGCATTTATGCAAGGGCTGCATCAAGCGCACAAGGAAATCCTGCAAGAGCTACGTCAAACGCTTTTGAAAATAGTTCGTTTACGTTTTCCCAATGTAGTGCGCCTGGCCAAAAAACAGACGGCAGACATGGAAGATTCGCTAATCTTGCGAGATTTGATCGTCAAAATGAGTATCGCGCAAAGCGCCGAAGAGGCAGTCGTGTGCCTGCTAGAAGTCGATGAAGACGAGGGGGATGAGGATTGATTCTACTCCGCCAACAGAATCTTCAAATCTGTGGTCACCTGTGCGGAAGAGAAATCAGTATCGAGTAAGACTCGTTCGCGCCCCTGTTTATCGATCACATAGACCGCCGTAGAGTGCGAGACTACGCCTGCGCTCGTAGCAGCCTGGGCATCGACACTATACGATGCCCATACAGGCGCCAGCTCATCGTGAGCGCCAATCAGGAAATGAAAGTAATCTCCCAATTTGTGAACCCTGGAGAAATTTTGCGCTGCAGCAGCGGTATCGCCCTTTGGATCCATACTAACGGCAAGAACCTCCACCTGTTGTGCATCGTTACCAAGGTTCTGCATAGCTACATGGAGCTTGTCTGCTGTCAAGGGACACACATCAGGGCAATGAGTGTAGAGGAATGTTAGAACGACAGGCTTTCCTTTGAACTGAGAGAGTGAAACCTCCGTACCAAACTGGTCTTTCAGGCGAAAATCAGGAGCGGCTGTACTTCCAAGATCGGTTCCCTGCAGGCCTGACTGGCCGGCAGATGGATTGTTGGTAGTAGTTCCCCCTACATTGTTTCGCAAACTCAGGACGGCTGCTACCAGCACAACCAGCAATGCAAGGATTATTACAGATAGACGGGAAGCTATACGCCAGCTCATGGTTAATGTTTGTCCTTAATGAACGATTCGATCCACCACCATAGCAGCAAAAATCATAGCAAGGTAACAGTTTGAGTACCAGAAGAGGGTACGTGCCCACTTCTTCGAATGATCGCGCAACAAGCGTATCGACAGATATACCAGTATTCCGCCAAGCACTAGCGCAAACAGCAGGTAAAAGTAACCCATAGCACCCATCGCAAACAGGATCAGCGTCACAGCCAGCAGCAACAGCGAGTAGAGGAAAATCTGCTTGCGTGTCTCCCGTTCACCCAAAATCACGGGCATCATCGGAATGCTGGCCTTCTCGTAGTCTTTTTGAATGAGCAACGAGAGCGCCCAGAAATGTGGAGGTGTCCAGTAAAAGATGATCGCAAAGAGCCAGATGGCAGGCAAGGTGATGGTATGCGTTACCGCCGTCCAGCCGACCAGAACGGGAACAGCCCCGGCCGCGCCGCCGATCACAATATTTTGTACAGAGGAGCGTTTCAGCCACAGGGTATACACAAACACGTAGAAAAGAATGGCCGAACATGCCAGGACCGCGCTGAGCAGATTAACGAATAGCGCCAGGATGATAAATGAGCCAACCCCTAACGTAATGCCAAAGATCAGGGCCTGCGCCGGCTGCACCCTGCCGGCAGGCAATGAACGGCGCTGCGTGCGCCCCATGATCTGATCAATGTCGCGATCAATGTAGCAGTTTATACAGTTTGCGCTGCCAGCCGCCATTGCGCCGCCTAGCAACGTCGCCACCACCAATCCTAGTGGGGGCAATCCCTGAGCAGCGATAGCCATCGCAGCCACCGTTGTACCAAGCAGCAGAACAGTCACATGGGGTTTCATCAGGTCAACATAGCTGGAGATGGTTTGCCGGATGGGTCCTACTGCTTTCTTCTCTTCTTCCAGTTGTTCCAGTTCCGCCCCCTGTGGCGCAGCCCGCAACTGACGCGCCGCCAGTACCGCCAGCAGGACCAGGCTTCCCCAAACGGCAGTTGCAAGGGCCAAATGCAAACCGGCCACGAAATCAGGTCGCTTCAGGAGCACAACCAGCCCACCAACGCCAGCCTGTGCCACGAAAAGCACACCGGCCACGAGCGCGACCCATGCCTGGCCAGGCGCGACTTTACGCCTGCGCCATGCTGATACAAGTGTCCAGATCAGCACAAGTCCGACAAACGTAGCAACCAGGCGATGAAAACTATTGATTTGATCGAGGTGAAATTGCACAGCCCATAGTGGCGCTGTTCCGCAGAGGGGCCAGCCCGGGCAAGCCAGCGTTGCGCCGCTGCCCACTACATAGGAACCGCTGAGCATCAACCCGTAAACCAGCAGCGCGTTCGTTGTAGCCAGGCGTACAAACCTGCGAGTCCTGGCAGGATGCTCCTTACTGGGTGTAGCCTTACCGGACATCACGGCTACCGTGATCACCATACCGAAGATCACCAATGCCGTCCCAAGATGCGCCGCGATGATAGTTGGAGGCAACTTCCATAATACGGTGAGGCCACCCAGCTCAATTTGAATGACCAGGAAGAAAGGCGCTATAAGAGCAGGTATCAAGACCTGCCGCTCTTTGCGCGCCCAGATGAATGCACAGATCGCCAGCGCGATGACCAGCACGCTGACAATCGAGGCAGTATAGCGATGGGCCTCTTCAAGGAGGGCATGTATCTCTGGTGGGGCATACGGTCTTCCAAAGCACAGTGGCCAGTCAGGACAACTCAGGCCAGAGTCAGAGACTCGCACTGTGCCGCCGAGTGCGATGAGAAAATATGTAAATCCAACCGTCACCCACGCAATGCGACGTACTGTTTTCATTGGAGCCAGTATCCTCTGTAGTAGATAGTATGACTCATATTATTGTCATTGATGCCCCTGATACCGTCCTTGCAAAGAACTATGCTTGCCTTACAATTACCTGAATGGTGAACTGGTGATTACCGAGAAGCCCGCACGAGATCCTTCGCTTCGCTAGGATGACAGCCTGGAGTTTTGTCATCCTGAGCGAAGCGAAGGATCTGCGGCACGCCTTCGTCCAGCAGACCTGACTCACATAGTCTTCACTTATGGGGAATCACCAGAATGGTCAACCCTTGTGCTGCTGCTTCACCCCTGCTATAGTATGTTTTGAGAAAGCTTTTTCCTGCGAAAGGCCGGCGGCATGGCAGACATAGGACTCGATTTCTGGCTCACGCAATGGAACTGGGAACCATCAATACTGATCGGTTCGGCGCTGATTACAGGACTCTATCTCTACGCGATAGGACCCCTGCGCAAACGCTATTTCGCGGCTGTGCAGGTCAGGACAGGCCAGACCATCTCTTTTTTACTGGGTATGCTGGTTATGTTCCTGGCGCTTGTCTCGCCGCTGGATGAACTGGGCGACTCCTACTTATTTAGCGCGCATATGGTCCAGCATCTCTTCCTGACCATCGTTGTGCCGCCGCTGCTATTGCTTGGCACGCCGGAATGGTTCGTGAAGCCGCTATTACGCAACAAGGTCATCTTTAAGATTGCGAAAGTGCTGACATACCCAGCCCTCGCATTCGTCCTCTATAATGCTGACTTCTGGCTCTGGCATGCGCCACCGCTCTATAACGCAACGCTGGAGAATCAGAATATTCACATCCTGGAGCATCTCACCTTTATCATCTTTGGCATATTATATTGGTGGCCCATCTTCAGCCCATCAAAAGACCTGCCGCGCCTCCCTATTGGCGGGCAAATATTATACCTCTTCCTCAGCGGTATGCCCTCAGTCTTACTAGGCGCAGGTTTGACATTCTCCCCCCCACTGTACGCTCCCTACCTGGCTGCGCCGCGCATATGGGGCATTTCTGCGGCAACGGACCAACAATTGGGCGGACTCATCATGTGGGTACCAGTAAGTATCTTTTACATCGTTATTATGAGTGTGCTTTTCATCCGCTGGATGCAGCAACTGGAAGCAAAACAGCAGGCCCAAGAGAGAGAGCTTTACGAGCAGCAGGATGCTCAGGATCAAGCGGGTGTGATGTAAACTCTTCAATTTCATTTGATTTACTTTTGACCTCAGCTATTTCATGAACTCCAGAAGTTCTCACTGCTATATGTGGCTCATTTAATTGGGCGGAGCGTACTGAAGCATTGCGTAAGGAACAACAGCAACGCCAACAGCAACTTGAACAATCCTCCCAAGCAGAACAAAAAGCGCTACAAACTGATAAATAACCTATGGTTCCTAATCGAGAATACTAAACACCCTGCAATGATTGTCCCTGATACCCAGTTTGATAGTCAAACCGTTCCCGATATAAGCCTTGCAATCATTGTAATTTAGCTCAGAAAGTAAGATAATGCTCATGCATGCAGATACGGATGTTATACTTAGCTTGAGTAAACACGAACATAGCCTGAAATATAGGTTCCATCCAGATGAGAAGGAAGAGTCAGTTCATGAGGCACATCGACGAATTCACCATCCACCGTTTTCGTGGCCTGCGAGAAGCAAAGTTCGAGAAGCTTGGTCAGATAAATCTTCTGGTAGGGGGAAATAATTCTGGTAAAACGAGTGTACTAGAGGCTCTTTCTGTTTTCTGTGATCCGTTTAATCCAGGTAGCTGGTCAAATGTCGCATCTGCTAGGGAGACTAGAGAGATAAGTTCGAGATTTAGCCTCAGTCTAAGTGATCGCCTACTGTGGTTATTTCCGCAAGAAGGTTTATTTCCAGAAAAGAGCCTATTTCCACAAGATGAGCTTTTCCCTTTAGCGGGTAATTTTGATGCTGAATTGCTGCTTTCAGCATCCGGGGCTTACCCTATGAAAAATGTATCAGCTCGTCACGAGAAGTTCTCGGAAGTGATAAAGGAACGTATTTCACGATACGCTGTGGAAGAGGATGTTAGACGGAGAGATGACTCCAGTTACGAGGAGAGAGAGAGGGAAGTGGAGGGTGTGAAAATTGAAGTAGGCGTTTCTTTCAAGAATAATGCTAATAAGTTACCTGAAGAGGTGCTAACGACAACCTTCAAATTTCCGGATTATGGTATTCTTCCGCGGGGAAACACACGAGAGATTAGCCCGTTGCCAGTCCGCTCGATACATGGTTGTTCGCATCGTTCCAGTGGGGTATCCTCAGTATTATGGACAGATGTTATTTATGCTGATGCAAAATTACAGACTGTAAAACTCCTACAGCTCTTTGACCCAGATATTCAGGATGTAGATATTATTTCGCCTAGGGAACGAGTTTCATCAATTTCTATCAAGCATAAGAAGCTAGGGCGAGCTCCATTGAGTGCTCTTGGTGATGGTTTACGCAGGGTGTTTACATTAGCATCAGCCATTCCAGGTGCAAAGAATGGCTTATTACTTATTGATGAGCTAGAAATTGCTATTCATACTCGGATGCTTGAGAAAACTTTCAACTGGTTGGTCGAGTTCTGTTGTCAATATGATGTTCAACTGTTCGCGACGACTCATAGCTTAGAAGCTGTAGATGCAATCATAGACGCATGTAAAGATAAAGAAATCGATCTTGTTGCCTATCGATTACAACAAGGTGACACACTAACCACCACGAAAAGATTTGATAAAAAAGATCTTGAACAATTACGTGAGGAATTGGGAGTAGACCTGCGATGGTGAGCCTTAAATATTGTATTTTGGGGGCTGAGGGACCACATGACCAAGCTTTTATCGGTAAACTACTTAAGCAGCACAATTTGGAAGAGTTCCATGGTAAGCGTGATTCACTAGACCCTTTCTGGGAAAAGTTTGTTCCTATCTATCTGAGATTATTGTATGTTCGCCTGGATATGCCCTCTATATTTTTTTCCCGGACACATTCAGTAGCAATATATCAAGGTGAGGGAAGTAATTTATGTAAAAATCTGAAACTGAAAATAAAAGAACATGATCCTTATGTGAAAGATATTCATGCATTTGGGCTTGTTTTAGATGCCGATACTACCCCTCCACAACAAAAAGCAACAAAGTACGCTAATGAACTGCGGGAACTCTATCCAAGTTTAGTTGACGAACCAGGCAAGATTGTAGAAGGTAAACCTCGAACAGGTATTTATGTCCTTCCTGATAATAAAAGGCCGGGTACGTTAGATAATATACTTGTCGATTGTGCCACCTTAGTTTATCCAGATCATAAGGTTGGAGCTATCCAGTTTCTCGATGGTTTAGATAATGCTCATAAAAGCCATTGGAGGCCTTTTGACCGTGAAAAAGCGATGGTAGGGACAATTGTAAGTGTGCTCAAACCTGGAGCGTCCAACACTTCAAGTATTGCCCAAGACTATTGGATTAGCGAAAAGACAGTGAATGGTGTTGCTGAAGTTGCTCTTCTCGACGAATTTCTCAAAGATTTGCTAGGACTGCATGAAAACTAACGAGCACTCCGCCGATTTTCACCACGTAAGACTCACCCGAATCGTTTTCGGAGTGTTCCGTGCCCGGTATAGTATGAGAAATGAGCATTGATGTCAGATAGGACTCTATGATGCACTAAAGACCCATGTTATAATGCGCCTGTAGATTTCCGCTTTCTTGAGCTAGAGAGAGAACGGGAAAATGGGAAATCAGTATTTCACGACTGTAGGGAAGGCTGCATTATCATGCTCATCACACGCATTGAGTTAGAAAACATTAAGAGCTATCGTCATGTCACTGTAGATTTCCGCCGGGGCACAACCGCCATCAATGGGCCAAATGGCGCCGGCAAAACCACGCTCGTCGAAGCCATCGGTTTCGCCCTCTTCGACCATATTTCCTACAACCAGGCACAGTTTGTACGCGAGGGTGAGAAATATGGGCATATAATTATCCATCTCATCGGCAGTGATGACCGCCCCTACGTCGTCGAGCGACGCTGCGGCGCTGGCGCGAGATGGGTGGTATACGACACTGAAGCAGATGCTCGCATTGAACAACGTACCGATGTGCTGGATAAACTCCACGAACTTTTCGGTATTGATCGCGAACGACCACTGGATCACCTCTTCCGAGATGCCCTGGGCGTGCCACAGGGTACCTTTACTGCCATCTTCCTGGAGCCACCCGCTAAGCGCAAACAAACTTTTGATGCCTTGCTGCAAATCGAAGATTACAAAACCGCCGCTGATTACCTGTTGGATGCGGTGAAAGTTTATCAGGAGCAGATTCAAATACAAAAGAGCGAAATCCAGCGTCTCGAAATCGAGACGCGCGACCTGGAGGAATGGCGTGCTTCCCTGAAAAATGACCGCCTGAATGATCAACAGAAAAAAGAGCAAAATGTGCAGGATACCCAGCGGCTGGCCGTGTGCAAAGAACGCGCTGAAATGCTGAAGCAACAACGTGATCACCTGAGCCAATGCGAGTCGCAACTGCACCAAAGCAGGACAATTTATACTACCTCACAGGAGCTTTTGCGCAGTAGCGAGAAGCAATTAAACGAGGCTCATGCCGCCCGGCGAGCTGTAGAGGAGAGCCAGGAAGATTATGAGCGCTATTTACAGGCCGCTGAAACCTTGAAGCAACTCCGGCGAGACGAACAACAACGCAACGCGCTGCGCCAGGAGCAATCCAGCTTGCATACAATAGTAGCAACGCACCTGGCCAACATTAAAAACCTGGAGGGCAGACTTCATGATGTCGCCAGGGCCCGCCAGCTGCTCGTGGAGTTATTGCCACTGGTCGAGCAGCAATATGAATTAGAAAAGCAAAGCGAAGCCCTGGCACGCCAGGTCACTCAATACGAGGGGCTCGTAAAAGACATGCATGGCCTTCAGCAACAACGTGCAAAATGTCTTCAGCAGCAAGATGCCTTGCAGCAACGCATTGCTGCCATCGAACCTCTCCAAGCTCTGGCTGAGCAACTGACAGAGCGCGTCGAGAAGTTGGCGCAGTTACAAACCAGGGCAAGCGAGCGAAGCTCCAGGCGCTTGCAGTATGAGGAAAAACGCAAGCAGTTGCAGGAGAAACGCGAAGAGCGTGAGAACATCGCTAGCTACTTACGCCAGGCGGAGGATACCATCACCAGGATTGAAGAGCGCCGCCAGGAAGCAGAAGAGCTGCCACCTTTACAAAAACAATCCGAGCAACTCTCCGCTCAACAACATCGGCTCGAGGGCAATATTGAAGGCTATATGAAATCACGTAGACTATCGGCAGGCGGTCAGTGTCCCCTGCTGCATCAACCATGCCTGAACATTAAACAGCTAGGTATTGTCAGCCTGGAATCCTACTTTGATGACAAACTCGCTCAAGAGCACGCGCAGCTTGCTGACCTCGGACAACAAATGATTGCAGTCAATGACCGCATCTCTTATGTCAGGAAATATGCGGACGAGTTGGGCAAGCTGGGCCAGTATATCGACCGTCGTGACAGTCATGTCGAGCGCTTACGAGGAGTCGCACTCGATATTACCCGCCTGGAGCGCGAGGTAACCGATTTAGGGGATGAGCTGGAAAAGCTTAAACTACTTGATCAGCAAATTGCCCAGGCGAAGTCTGAGCGCGATGAGAGTGAAAAGGCCGATCAGCAGGTGCGCGAACTGGCAGGCTTGCGCAAGCAAGTACAGCAGTTGCAGGCGCTGGTTCAGCAGTATACAATCGACCACAATGAGCGACAGCAACAGGCCGACGAACTACGAGAAAGCGCCAGGCAACTGCAAGAGGTTAATCAGCAACTGCAAGCGCTCAATGATCCTCGCTCGCAGAGCAAGACACAACAACAAATCATTAAGCAAGAAGCAGCCTTTCAGCAACAGTTGCAAGCCGAACAGCAAAAGGTAGAGGAGACGGAACAGCAATTGCGCAAACTGGAAGAGCAACTGAGCCTCTATGCTGATATCGATGTTCAGATTAGCAGGCATGAAGCCGTCCGGCAGCAGTGCGAACCCGGCTACTCGACTTATTTGAAAAATATAGATACAGCGAAACTGCTTCCAGAGCGCGAGCAAGCGCACGAGCAGGCATTGCGGAAAGCAGAGCAGGCCGAGCAGGTTTTGTTCGCTGCTGAACAAGCATACCGGCAGGCGCAGGCAGCTTTCAATGAGCAAGACCTTGCTGAGGTCGAGGATGAAATCAACCGGCTCACTATCGAGCTGGCTGGACTGGCTGCAGCTATGCGTACTTTGCAGCTTGAAATCAATGAACTTGAGCAAAAGATTGAGCATGCCGAGAGGTTACTCGACGAGCTAGAGATGGCGGAGAAGGAACAGCATACGCTTGAAGAATTGCAAAGGATGATGGAGCAGTTCCGCAAGTTAATCAAAGAAGCCGCGCCGCATGTTTTAAAAGCCATGATGACGGGCATCTCTATCGAAGCGAACCGTATATTTGGGGAAATCATGGGTGATCGCAGCGCACAGCTCTCCTGGCAAAGCGAGTATGAAATTGTCTTGCACCGGCAGGGTAGCAATCGTACCTTCGCCCAGTTGAGTGGAGGAGAACAGATGAGCGCAGCGCTGGCAGTGCGCCTGGCACTCCTCAAAAAACTCTCTACGCTGAATATCGCATTTTTCGACGAGCCTACCCAAAACATGGATATATTGCGCCGCACGAACCTGGCAGAGCAAATCCGGCGCGTGCGTGGTTTCGATCAATTGTTTGTCATCAGTCACGACGATACGTTTGAGCAGGGCCTTGATAGCCTGGTTCGCTTGCGCAAGAGAGATGGACAGACGCGGGTAATGACTGAAGATGATGAATTCATGGCAGAAGAGCAGGTGGGCGTCCATGCTACATAAAGGCAAACTGCAGGCGGCCCTGAACTTAAAGCGAGTGCAATTCACTGCCTACGATGGTTCGTTTAGCGATCAACTGAACGCTTACCGTCATGCCCTTGAAACGCTCTATGCGCGCTACCCTTCAAGCGCTCATCTGGAGCATATGCTCCCACCTGACGCTGTTGGCATGCCGCCAGCGGGGGCACGTCCAGGCATTGAATTTGATCGCTGGCTGGCCCATAATACACAGGGCAGCTATCATGGGCCATATTTCCCTTTCGGGCGCGAGTTTGCCAACCACGAGCAGGCGCGCCAATGGGCCGAATGCATCGAAGGCATCACGACGCTCGCCGTAGATGGAAGCCAGTTACAACCCTGGCGTGACGCCTCGATTCCTGTAGCTTTGATTCAAGTTGGCCTGTTTGCCAATCCTCATGCCCAGGGTCGCCCGTATATGAAAGATGTACGTATAGAAGTGCTCTCTCCCGGCGAGATCATGGAAGAGTCTCAAGCTGAGAGTAAAGACCCCGGCAGCTATCCCTATTCTGAAATGCAGGTGACGCTGCGCCGCTATATGTTGGAGGTGGAGACACTCTGCAACCAGATGGAGCAATACGGCCAGGCGCGCCGCGCCGGCGATCCCGTGCATAGTCCCGTGGTCTTCTTCGATGGTTCGCTGGTCGTCTCTTTCGCCTTGACCATGCCCAGCCCCTACAGGGAACGCTATATTGCTTCAGCCATCTCGCTCCTGCAAACCTCAGAACAACAACGTGTGCCACTGATCGGCTACATAGATACCAGCTACGCGCGTGACATCATCACCATGCTGCGACGCCTGGACGCCATGGAACGCCAGCCGGTGCTGCGAGAGACGAAAAAGATTCATGATGCGCTGCTGTGGCAGGGACATCTACGCTGGGGAGATCGCACCCCTGCAATGATCTGCGCTCGCGGCGACATCCTGGAGGGCTACGGATCCTATCGCGAAAGTGTGGCCTTCAGCTACCTGCAAACATCATCAACGCGCCCGCCCGCCCGCCTGGAGTTCCCACGCTGGATCCTCGACGAGGGAATACTGGAGCCTGTGCTCGACGTGGTACGCGCGGAGGTGATTGCGGGACAGGGATATCCGTATGCGATCGAGGCGGCAGATGCAGTTGCGGTGATCACCACGCAGGACCGCGCCGAGTTTTACGGGTTATTCCAGGAATTTATAGAGCGCCAGGGGCTGAAATTTACATTCTCGACGAAGGCGGTGAGCAAGAGCAGGAGGAGGTGATACTGGTTCACCTTCTAATTTCTTTCCACACTTCTCGCGCGAACAGATTCACCTCGTGGATTATATTACTAGCGAGGAAGTGATTATATATTTCATGAGGTAAACGGTTACCAATTGTATCGTAATAAAGTGAGTCCATACGATCATCAGGGGTTAGATACCGGCTCAGATTTGTATAACGAACATAGTAGGATCTCGTGGGGTCTGCTAGTTTAGCAAAAAACATTAGACGAGCCTTATGAGTACCCCGGTCTGGAATGTCACCATTTGGGGAGGGGTAGACAAAGATTCTTTTCCCTGTGGGTGTGGTCAATGGTACTCGTCCCTGGGGAGGCACTGGACAACCACTTGCAGCAATAAAAGCACTTAGTACACATTCATACGCGTGATAAACATGAAAGATAGCGCCATCGGGGAAACCTGAATCTAAGAGCCGAGAGGCCATTCGCAGGTGTCTTAGAGCCAGACCATACCACTTGCGTTTTGGGTCTGGTGGAATAATAGGTACTGTTGTCATTATCGGCTCAACAACGTAATCCCCAAAGCATTCTCGTGCCCTTGTGACCGGGCAAAGGACTCAACATGCTGCCACTCTGGAAGTGTCACCAGACGAAATTGGACAAAAACGTCTTCATCTTGAAGGTCTGCAAATACTTCTTGAGCTATCTGCTGATATAATTTAAACGGCCTTTCAGAAGAACGGAGCACTATCTGAATTATTACGTCATCGTATGGAAGATCGCGTAAGTCTATTCCGTAACGCACCCAATCACCAACCGCCATTACACGTTCAATCTGCTCTCCAAAAACATTCTCTAAACGCGAAAGTACAGTCCCCAGTATATCTTGAAGGCGCATATACAGCACTTCAAACTGCTGATTCCTGCTATTCGCTTCGCGAAGCAGATCTCTTAATAGAGCAAATCCCTCTGGATTCAAGAGCAACGGTTTTCTAACGCCTTCTCCTTGGCGATTTGCAATCTGCTCACGAATCCTATCTGCATGTGAAGGCTTAAATAGAAGACGTAGTTGCTTATATTCAGTTACCTTTTTCGAGTCAAATTGCCATACATGTGGTGCCACTTCCCGAGCGACACTACGAAGCAAAGAAGGGACATCGGAAAAGATTGGCTCTAAGTCATGCTCCTTAGATAACTGTGTCAGGAGGTGCCGCATAACTAAACCTTCTGTGACTTCACCTTTTTCTCGGAGCAGATCAAAGATGTAGTAACGCACTCGGTCTTTAGCCTCTAAAGAGGAATCAAGTGATACCCCTGGAGCCATTATCCAGAAAACCGCTCCACTACTTGGTTTCCACGCAACAAATCTAGGCCCTATCAAAACTTTCTCAATATCCTCAGTAACCCTTCTAGGATTTTCCCGGTAATTTTTGAAAGCTCTACTATCAAGAATTTGTTGGACCACACCAGCGGTAATTACCTCGATATCTGCTCCCAGGTAGGCTACTATGAGGCGCTCGATCTCATGTTCTACATAGTTCTCCCTTGTAGGTAGATCAAGCACTGGAGCCAGGCCATAAATCATCTCAAATCGTCGTTGAGTCATCTTGCGGAAGTTTAAATACATATCCCCTTGGGGATTAATGTTTGGGCTTTCAATCTGGCGCGTTGACCGAATCTTCACGTTTTGCCAAACAGCATTTATATAATGTAGTCCGCTATCCTCACACGCCGCTACAATAGTTTGCCACAAACTCAAATTTCGATTCTTATAGACAAGTGTGAACCATCGCTCTGGTTTTAAAGCACGCGAAATGGACTCTACTGAAGCAGCAAACTCACTTTCAAACTGTCTGCGACTCTTGTTCTGAGTCCCGCCCGTGATTAGCTCAGCCTGCCTGACTTCATCAGTGATCTGCATTCCTAGCCAGGCTGCCCAAAGAGTTGATAAATCCAGAAAATAAATATCATTTGAATAGGGCGGATCTGCGAAACAGTAATCAACTGCTCCCTCACCAGTTACCTCATGAATATGTGAGGCCGGTAACCCGGTGAGTATAAAATTGGCGGGGCTATATCGTGTGCCAATGAGTTGATTCGTTTCCTTCTTTGCCTGATACACTGCCAAGAAAATACGCTCTACAGTCGGCCACACATGAATCTCATAAAATGAACTTTTGGCAGGAGAGTAACTGAATCGCCTGAGAAAATTAGCATTGCCTCTGTAAGGAGATCTACCAGAAGGCAGGCTGTACGTGATATTTGCGTAACGCACTGTATTCGCCAAAACTACCCTCATGAGGTCGCGGTAAAGGGGGTCTTCAACTTGATTGATGGCGTCTCGAAGTAAAGTGAGTCCAGCCAGCTGACGGGGTGTATGTAGTTGATCCACAGTCTCTAATCCAGCACGTCTTACTGTCGATGGAATAGGATTACGCGGATAGTCTAAGTTATTAAGCAAGTCTTGAACATCACGATCCGTCATCTCATCCAAACTCTCAATAGCCTTCTGGGCTATGGAACGAACCTGGCTGTAAGCTTCATTGAGTCGTGCAAGGTCAACAGGTGCAACTGCTGTCATGAATGTAATAAAACGAGCTACAGGGTTTATATCACCAGCCACAGCCTTTCTACCTAAAACAAGAGCCTCAACAGGTGTTACGCCGCTGCCAGCAAAGGGATCACACACAAGATCGCCAGGCATAGTATAGTGCTTGATATATTCCTGCACGACTGGCCACTGCTTCTTAGCAAAAAATGGAAAGAAGCCGAAGTGACGTGAAGCGCCTTCTTCACGCGACTTGTAGGATACGCTGAAATCGATGGGCGTGTCAGGAACTGCAGATCGATTACCCTCAGGAGTTGCATCCGCACGTAGAGCCCAACTCGACATGATTAGGCTACCTCCTGTAGTTTAGCCACCTGCTCGTGAATGGGAACAAGTAACAGCATCTGATGGTGATGTTTTAAGACATCGACCACCTCACCATCATTGAAAGCGTAATAAACTGAATAACCATCCGTAAGTAAATAAGCTTCAGATTCGTACAATTCGATACCACGCTCCTGGAGATTCCGTGCTACCTGTTGCACTTGACGAAGAGAGAAGCCACGCCTGCGAAGATCACATACAATCAAAGCCTTAACAACTTCTGTACCTGAGTAAAAGAGAGCAGGCTTACCATAATCGGCTTCGGGATCACGCAGCGCCGGTGTAATGAGACCAATTTTTGCCCAATATGTGACATTCTTACGGGTCATACCCGTCAATCGCATAAGTTCTGGTGCAGTATACAGGTGTTTAGTAAGTTGGTCTCGGCCTGATATGCCTTGTGAAAGAGAGCCTAATGTAGTAGATGTGCCAGCCTCATCTGTCATTGAGCAACTCCATTAGCAAAAGCGATTATCTTTGATAATTATAATGCATATTAGCTATATAAGCAAGGAATTTAGCGCTTTTTGGAGCTACGCAAAGACATCAAAGGTATCTTATAAATCCTTCTACTACCTAAAGATGGATATGATATACTCTTAGCGTATCTACTGTCCTTTATCATCGTTCATCCTAGAAATAAATCGTATGTCACGTTCAATCAATCGCACCTTCACCTGCCCGTGTGGTGAGGTGTTTAGCACTACAATCTACGACTACGTCAATGTTGCGAAGGACCCGCAGTTGCAATATACTGTGCTGGCTGGCTTGTTGAACGTCTCCACGTGCCCGGCATGCGGGCACCGCGCTGCCATCTCGCGGCCTTTTATCTACTCTGACCCTGCCCATAACCTGCTCGCCTATGTTCACCCGCGCAGTGATGCGCCTGAAGCGGCACGACTGCTGATCCTGGAAAAATTGCGTGATGTCTATATGAATGTCGCCTGTGAGACAGAACAACACCTCGAACGAGAAGCTGCTGGTGACACCAACGGCAACAAACCAACTGCATCAGCACCAGATCAACTGGCAGAGATGCCTCCGCTGCAGGTCGTCTTCGGAGTAGATCAACTTCAAGGACTCATCAACGCTGTATTAAGCCAGGAAGAGCGGCTGGGCAGGCTTGCATTGAATACACATAGTCGCGACAGCGCTGAACGCGGGCAACTACTTCATATAGCGCGCAAACTGGCACAGGATATGCAATGCCAGGTCGAGGTGGAAGACCTTTTAGATGAGTACACCGTCTGGTTATTCGGCTCGCGTCGCAAGATCGGAGCCATCATGCGAGAATTGGCAGCACGCTGAAAGACCAGGAAAGACGACACTATGATTACCGTTGGAGTTCTCACCATCAGCGATAGCGGCGCAAAGGGTGCACGGCAGGACACCAGCGGTGAAAACATCCGCGCCATGATCACACAATTGCCGGAAGCTGTCATCAGCGCAGGCGCAATTATTCCAGATGAACGAGAATTGATCGAGGGAACGCTGCGCGAATGGAGCGATGACAAGCAGCTCAACCTTATCCTCACCACGGGTGGCACAGGCCTGGCTCCACGCGATATCACACCGGAGGCAACCAGGGCAGTCATTGACCGTGAAGCCCCCGGCATTGCCGAAGCCATGCGTGCCACCAGCCTGCAACATACGCCTTTCGGTATGCTTTCACGTGGCATCGCAGGTACAAGGGGACATACGCTGATTATTAATCTGCCAGGCAGCCCCAAAGCGGTCAAGGAATGCCTGGAATATATCCTGCCTGTGTTACCGCACGCTATAAATCTCCTCGTCGAGGGACCGCGAGAGCACTAAAAGATGCCTGCAGACGCACCCACCTTTACCTACCAGGGCCATAACGACAATGTTTTCGCTGTGGCATGGTCCCCTGATAGTAGCTCAATTGCCTCTGGCTCGCGTGATATGACGGTACGAATCTGGAAAGCTACCACTGGAGAGGATTCCTGCATTTACCGGGGGCATACATCCAGTTTACTATCTATAGCATGGTCGCCTGATGGCAAATACATGGTCTCCGGCGACACCGCTGGCAAAGTACATGTATGGGAAGCTTTCACTGGCAGAGGTGTTGTCACCTATCACGGCCATACCCGTTTTGCGCGCGGCGTTGCCTGGTCTCCCAACGGCACGCATATCGCCTCTGGAGGAGATTTTGGCGACAGTACGGTACAGGTATGGGAGGCTTTTAGTGGGAAGCATGTCCATACCCATTATGAACAATATAGAATTTTTGCCGTTGCGTGGACTCCCGATGGTAAGCGTATTGCATCTTGCAGCTTTGATGGCAGTGTGCAAGGCTGGGATGCCTTCACCGGAAGCAATGTTTTCCGCTATCGAGATCATTCCGAACCGGTTTATACCACTGCATGGTCACCCAACGGCGCATACATCGCCTCTGGCGGTCAGGATAAGACAATACAGGTGTGGGAAGCTACTTCGGGACAGAGTGTATGCACTTACAAAGGCCATACCAGTGCTGTTAAGTCTTTGGCATGGTCACCTGACAGCAGGTATATTGTCTCGGGAGGTGATGATACGACAGTGCAGGTCTGGGAAATGGCTACAGGAAAGCTATGCACATCCTATAAAGGTCACAGCAAATGGGTGCGAACTGTAGCATGGTCGCCTGGTGGGCAGTACATTGCTTCCGCGAGTTCCAAGAAGGTAGAGGTCTGGCAGCCATAAATTTACTCTCTTACTCATCTTGCAAGCCCTTTTTGAATTCTCTCACAAACCCAACGATTCCCTCGGCCCACGTCATTTCAGGCTCGCGCCTTGCCTGCTCTTGTTTACGACGTGAAGCTGCTCGTTCGGCTGCGCGGCGTTTCTCCTCGGCAAGTTGCTGATCATATGCAGCACGTTTAAGAGGGTCGCGCAATACTTCGTAAGCCTCATTCAGGCGCTTGATATGAATGTCAAGGGCTTGCTGATTCAGATCCGGATGGTGTAAACGTGCAAGGCGACGATATGACCGTCTGATTTCAGTCGCCGTTGCAGTAGGCGAGACTTCGAGAATAGCATAGTAATCTGGCATTATGCACCTGTACTTCCAAAGCCGCCCCTGCCCTGGCCCATCTCATCCACTTCATCCCAGGTTACACGCATCACAGGAAGAAAAATGCCCTGAGCGATACGTTCTCCACGCCTGACCAGCACCGCCTCTTCGCGAAAATTAAAGACCTGCACCTTCAACTCATCGCCCTCACCACAATAATCTTGATCGATGATACCTACGCCATTGGGAATAAGCAGTCCTTTGCGGAGTGGCGTGCTGCTTCTCAATGTCAACATGAGCATATAGCCTGCCGGCACGCGAACAATCACATTGCTTGGAATGAGCTCAAGGGTGCGCGGAGCGATTTCAGTATCTTCGCGACAGAGTAAGTCAAAACCCACTGAACCTGCTGTAGAATAAGCAGGCAGTGGCAAATCCATATCAATGCGTTTGATTGTGACCTGCAACGGTTGCACAGATATATCCATGTCTGATATTCTAGAAGAGAGGTCGCACAACGTCAAGTGATACCTGTTTGAAGGAGAAATACCACTGTTGATTACAAGCAGGAAGCTAGTCGTAATAGGTGTTCTCTTATGCCTGGCGCTAGGCGCTACAATATTCCTGGCAGCACAGACAGTTCAGGCTATCCAACAATTTCGGGAGCAGCATGCACTCAGGTTAGCTGGCGATCTAAGTGTGAACACCATCAGTCCCTGGATGACTATCCCCTATATTTCCCGTGCCTACAATGTTCCCGAAAGCTATTTGTTAGAGTCGCTACACATCACTGACCCCAAATCAGTACGACATGCCTCATTACAGTCCCTGGCGGCCCGCTACAATCGACCGGTCGAGGAACTGATTCACGAAATTCAAACTGCAATCGAGACATATCGTCAACAACATCCACCAGGCCATTCATTTGCCAGCTGGCATACCAGCGAGTTTCTCGCTCAAGAGAGGGGAATAACATGAGTAATCTCCTCTCTACTTTGCTAATCTTCCTGCAGGACTATGGCTATCTCTCGCTCTGGATCATAGTTTTTGTGGCTGCAATTGGAGTACCTTTTCCCATTAGCCTGGTGTTGCTTGCTGCAGGGGCATTCGCAGCGATGAGCGATTTCAATATTGTATTGCTTTTCATCCTCTCCTTCAGCGCCCTGGTTTGTGGAGATAATGTAGGCTACTTGATTGGTCGACGTTGGGGAAGCAAAACGCTGAGCTGGGTGGATGATTCTAAGAGATGGAAACGTCTTATCCCAGCGGGAACTATTGGGCGATCACGCAATTATTTTCAAAAAAGTGGCTGGTGGGCGATCTTTCTCAGTCGTTTCCTCTTTCCGGCATTTGGTGGTGTGATTAACCTGCTTTCAGGTTCAGAACTCTATCCCTATCGTTACTTCCTCCTGAGCGATATTCCTGGCGAGGCATTGGGCGCACTTATTCCATTGCTACTTGGCTATATTTTTGGTGCTAGCTGGGAAGCAATTGGAGACGTGCTAGGATACTCCTCGTTTTTAATTTTGAGTGTGTTGGTAGTCATTCTATTAGTGATCCGTTTACTGAGAAGTACGAAAAGTCTAGAGCAGGTGAAAGCCGTTAAAAATAGTCCACTCGAAGGCATCCAGGGCACCCCGGCAGGAGCACCCGCAGCCAAGACTTCTACCGGCTCATCTGGCAACTTGCCACTTTTGTAAACGTGAAACGTATATTAAATAGAGGCACTAACATAGCCTCCAGCGGCAAGCAGGAGCATGTGATTCCTCTTTCATTAGATAAGAAGCGTTTTCGTGGTGTTATCAGTTGATGAAAGAGGGCATTTGCGTTATAATTGGAGTAGCATAGGAATATTTTCCGTTTTTTCTGTGTTTCTCAAAATAGAAAGACAGATTTGTGTGCGTCTATAACTTCCTCCCACTCGGTATTCGGACACTGTGTCACAATAGAAGGTCAACTTTCCCTGAGTGCAGGACCGAACCGACGGAAGAGACGGCTATCTTGCTGCTTAAGATACTACTGTTCATGGAGGGCGCAAAATGATTGAATTAGAGCGTGCCACGAATGGACCTACGCTTACCCTGGATGATACAAAAGATGTGAATACCGATCTTACGAAGCAATGCGACGAAATTGTCGGCCGGTTGCTGACGAAAGATCTTGAATATATTGAAGACGACGTGGAGAGTCCTGGTAAGGATGAACCGGAGTTTGAAGAGGATATCGCGAATTTGGATACAGCTCCTCTGGAGTTGGAGGAACTGCCTGATATGCATGAAGATCTAAATCAGCTGCCAGTTTCACCAGAGCTTAAGACCCCCTCAGTCCTGCCAGCGCCAAGAATGGCAGCGGAGGATGTAACCCCTGCGCGGCGTGCACCTGTACGCAGGCGCCGTTCAGAAGACCAGGATGAGCACACGGTCAATCCTGCTGATGCAGGCGAGTCAGATGCGGTAATGACGTATCTTCGCGAAATTGGTCGTGTGCCGATGATTACGCACGAACGTGAAATCGAGCTTGCCCAACGCATTGAAATGGGCGACAACGAGGCCATGAGGCAGTTCATCCTGGCGAATCTGCGACTGGTAGTAAGCATTGCCAAGCGCTACGTCGGACGCGGGCTGACATTGCTCGACCTGATTCAAGAGGGCAACATTGGCTTGATTCGTGCTGTACAGCGCTATGACTGGCGACGTGGACATCGTTTCTCCACGCACGCAACCTGGTGGATCCGCCAGGCAATCAGCCGGGCTGTTGCGGACAAAGGCCGAACGATTCGTCTTCCTGTATACGTCAATACTGCATTGAACCGCATTCGCCGGGAACGCCAGCGTCTTTTGCAGGAGCTTGGTCGCGAACCGACGGAGGAGGAATTGGCAGAAGCGACAGGTTTAGACCCTATCCGCATGGTTGAACTACAGGGCGCTCCCGGTGCTCCTGTCTCTTTGGAATTGCCTGTTGGCGAGGACGAGGAGCAAGAACTGGGTGATGTACTTGCCGATACCGAGTCTGCCTCACCTGAGGATTTAGCCACGACCCAGACGCTTAAAGATGAGGTACAGCGCGTTCTTGAATCGGTACTGACTCCTCGTGAGAGGCTCGTCTTACAGTTGCGTTTTGGCCTTGGCAATAGCCAGGCACATCCATTGGAGCAGGTAGGCCGTGAACTGGGCATTACACGCGAACGAGTACGCCAGATCGAGGCCGGGGCGCTTGCTAAACTGCGCCAGCCACCCGTCCTGGAGCGACTGCGCGGGTAACAACAGATAATAGTGGCAAAGATACAGGGCGGGGACATGTCCCCGCCCTGTACTATATTTCACCTCTTCTTACTTTTCCCAAAATCACGCTCAACATGTATCACACCCTTGACCTTCTCAAGACGAGCAAATACACGTTGCATCTGATCCAGTCCATCAATCTCCAGCGTTGCGCTGATAACGGCTATCTCTTTGCCAATAGCTACATTTGAACTCACTGAAGCCATATTGACGCCAATTTCAGAGACAACCGTGGCAATATCACGGATAAGCCCCGGGCGGTCGCGGGCTGTAATCACCACTGGAGCCAGGTAATGCTGGTAGCCCATTGTCGTCCAGCTCACGTTTACAAGGCGCTCGCGATCACGTTCGCGATAGCGCTCAATATTTTTGCAGTCGGCACGGTGAATAATGGCACCTTTACCACGGCTAATGAACCCAACAATCTCATCACCAGGTAACGGGCAGCAGCAATTCGCCAGGGTGGTTAGCAACCCGGTGACGCCTGCTACCTGTAAACTGGCTGAGGATACTTGACGGGTAACAGCAGGGAGGGGAAGCGGCTCCTCTTCTTCTTTTCCCTCTTTTCCGTCCCGCTGCTCACGTTGATGCCAGAATTCGATGAGCTTGACAGCCACAGCATGCTGGCGAATATCATCTCCACCAATGGCTGCAAGTATGTCTTCAAATGCCTCCTTGCGATACTCGTTGATCAACCAGTTTTGTGCTTCTTCATTGATGGCATCGAGGCCGCGAACTCCCAGGGCTTTCAATTCCCGATCCAGGCGCTCTCGACCAATCTGGATATTAATATCCCGCTCATGAATTTTGAGATAGCGCCGGATTTTACTACGAGCCGCGGCAGTTCGAGCGAAATTCAGCCAGTCACGTGTTGGATGGGCGGTACGACTTGTCACTATATCTACAATCTGACCACTTTTCAGCTCGTAGTCCAGCGGCACCATGCGCGTCACAAGCCGCTCACCATCGCCACTGCCACTCTCAGTAATAATGCGTGCACCTGCGCACCTGTCACCAATCTTCGAGTGAATGCGGTAAGCAAAATCAAGTGGAGTTGAGCCAACCGGTAAATCTTTGACCTCGCCTTTGGGCGTAAATACAAAGATCTGCTCCTGGAAGATTTCGTCCTTCACGGCCTCGACGAACTCAGTATCATTGGCGGAACGTAGTTCTCGCTGCCAATCCGCAAGCTGGCGCAACCACATTGATAACTCTTTTGCTAACGCTTTGGCTGAAGCAGAGGCATGGTCGCGCTCTTTGTAATGCCAGTGTATCGCCATACCATACTCTGCTATTTCATGCATCTTGTATGTCCGAATCTGAATCTCCACCAGCTGGTCATCTAGACAAAAGACGGTAGTATGTAATGACTGGTACCCATTAGGCTTGGGAATGGCGATAAAATCTTTAATCCACCCTTCTTTGGGCTTCCATAGACTATGCACATGACCCAATGCAGCGTAGCAATCCGGCTTTGATTCGACAAGAATGCGGAAAGCCACCAGGTCATGAATCTGGCTGAAATCGGCTGAAGCTTTGAGTTCTTCCAGCCGTTCCACATCACCTACATTGCGTCGAAGTTTCTTATAAAAACTATAAAGGTGCTTAACGCGCCCGTACACCTCGGCCCTCAAACCGAGTTTCTGCATTTCCTCATCCAGGATCTTACAGACACGGTCTACATAGGAACGCCACTGCTTGCTTTCAGCCTCAACCTGGCTGCGAACCCACTCATATTCCTCCGGCTCCAGGATTGCAAATGCCAGGTCCTCCAGCTCGCTCTCCACACGCGACATCCCTAGCCGCCCGGCTAGAGGTGCATAAATCTCGCGGGCCTCTTGCGCCGTTGTTAACATCTCCTGGTGATCTACAGAAGATGGATGGGTGAACATCATACGCATCGCGTGAAGTCGATAAGCCAGCTTGAGTAATACCACGCGCGGATCTTCCGACATGGCGAAAAACATTTTTCTGACAGTTTCAGCTTGTTGCCGGCGCAAAGCCTCACGAATGTGCTGCTTCTTCTGCTCACGATTATTTTCGCCATTGCCTGCAAGAGCATGGCTCGTCACACCTGTCCTATCGGGGGCAATGAATTGGGCCCCGACTCGCTTTTTACGCTCCAGGATATTCATGCGCAGCATACTACCCACAACACGCGCAACAGGGGTTCCTAAGGTGCTCTCCACACGTTCAAGCGGCAAAAGATCAGAATCAACAGCTTCAAAAACCAGTCCGGAGGCTATACCAACCGCATCGATGTGCATTATTTCCGCTAATATAGTCGCTACGGCTAGTGCGCGCTCTAAAAGGGGGCTGGCACGCTCGCCGCTCACACTCTCACAAGCCTCTCGGGCAAGCTGAAGCGCTTGCGAAACCTGTTCAACTTCGGCAGGTGGCATATGATACTGTTGAACGATGTTGAGTAGCTGTTGTGCCTGCTTGTTGATTTGTTCATTTGCTACTAATTGCTCATTGACAGGCATTTCGTTTATAGACATTTCAATCATAGAAGTTTCGATTTAGTAATGCATACAATCTAATAAGCTATCCTGCTCGCCGACCAAGATCGCGACTGACGCTTACCACATTTTTGACCTGTTGCAGCCGTTCAAAAATCGGCTCGATCTGATTCACCCCTGTAATCTCTAATGTAGCAGTAATTACAGCCTTTTGCAATGAGGGGTGGGTCGTGGATGAGACGGCTGTCATGTTGATACCCGCATCAGCAACTACCCCGGCCACATCACGTAAAAGTCCTGCACGATCATGAGCGATAATAATGATCGGCGCCAAGTAACGGTGTGGATCTATCTGCAACCAGTTAATCTCGACGAGGCGCTCTGCCTCGTGTCCCCGGTATCGGCGCAGGGTTCGACAATCACTCCGATGCACCATAATGCCCTTATTAGGGTTCAGAAAGCCCACAATTGGATCTCCCGGAAGAGGGCAGCAACAATTTGCCAGTTTGACAAACGCCTGCGGTGACTCATGCTCCCCATCACTAATATATTGATGCCCATTTTTTACAGCCTCTGTCTCCGGCTTTATCTCGCCTCGCTTCTGCATGAGCGGTGTAAGATACTCAAGCACTGCTCCCACCGGCATGTCCTCACGTCCTAATGCAATGTACAGATCATCAGGTGTGTTGTATTTTTTGCCAGGGTTGAAGCAAAGGAGATCCTCATCGCGTACTGCTCGTAATCCTGTTGCTCCTACAGCCTTCAAGGCCAGATCCAGCCGTTCACGACCCAATTGCAGGTTCACCTCGCGCTCATACGTCTTTAAGTAGCGGCGAATCTTGGTGCGAGCGGTGGTGGTGCGAGCAAAGGCGAGCCATTCGCGGGTCGGATGCGCGGATTCACTCACCATAATATCGACAATTTCGCCACCTTTCAGTTCAAAGTCGATGGGGACAACGCGTGTCACCAGTCGCCCGCTATCATCCATATTCGTGATGATTCGCGCACCTATGCAATGATCGCCAATATCGGTATGAACGCGATACGCCATATCAAGCGCCGTCGATCCCCGGGGCAGATCTTTCACTTCTCCTTTGGGAGTAAACACGAAAATCTGCTCCTGGAAGATATCCCCTTTGACGGCTTCCACAAACTCATCTGCATTCTGCGGCAATTCGCGCTGCCACTCACGTAGTTGCTCAATCCAGGCAATCATTTCATGGGAGGAGAGGCGAGCCGAACCACGCTCCTTCAGATACCAATAGCTGGCTATGCCATAATCCGCAATACGCTGCATTTCATGCGTGCGAATCTGGATTTCCGCCAGTTGATTATCCAGGCAGAAGACTGTCGTATGCAGCGACTGATAACCATTCAACTTGGGCGTAGCGATGAAGTCTTTTATCCTTCCATCTTTAGGGCGCCACAGCGCATGGATATGTCCCAGAGCCAGGTAGCAATCATGAACAGAGTCTACCAGGATACGGTAGGAGACGAGATCATGAATCTGGCTGAGTTCACCCCCGCTCTGCTCTAACTTACGATTGATACTGGCCAGGTGTTTCTGCCAGGCATGCACCTCCGCATGGATATCCGCCTTGTTCATCTCTTCTCGCAGGGCCTGGCAGATCCGCTCGATAACAGGCTGGCGCTTACGACACTCTTCTGCCACTTCACGTGCAAGCCTGGCATATTTCTCTGGTTCCAGGTAACTGAAAGCCAGGTCCTCCAATTCAGCCTGCACTAAAGCCATGCCCAGGCGCCTGGCGAGTGGAGCATAAATCTCTCGCGTTTCACGAGCCTTGTTTTGCTGCTGCGCTTCATTCATCACGCTGAGGGTACGCATATTGTGCAAACGGTCTGCTAATTTAAGCACAACCACACGTGGGTCCTCAGCCATAGCTAGTAACATTTTCCTTACAGTCTCAGAACCTTGACGGCGTTGTAAATCGCGTGCTATTTGCTGTCGTTGTTCAATCTGCTCAGGTGGTTCCTCCGTAGAGACGAGATTTATGGCGCCCTTTTCATTTTGCTTTACAAGTAATTGCCCTCCAATAGGAGGTTTACCGGCCAAAGCATCAAATTTGGTAACGCCATCCACAATAGTTGTCACGGCATTTCCAAATTGCTTATGCAAATCACCCAGAGTGTAGTGAGTATCCTCAACAACATCATGCAACAAAGCGGCAACGATACCATCAGCATCAATACGCATATCGGCTAGGAGAAGAGCGACTTCCAGTGGATGTTGAATATATGGCTCTCCCGAACGACGTGTTACTCCCATGTGCGCTCGATTCGCCAGATCAAAGGCACGTTCAATCCTCTCCATGTCCTGTGAAGCCAGGTATTGGCTGGTCTCAGCCAATAAATGTTCAAGATCTATCTGTGGGAGTGCGAGGAACTCATTCGGGTTTATAGTCATTATTGAGATGCTTTCAGACATCTAGCTATCTTTTACCTATTACATAGTTTAGAACACTAAAGAATACATTGCAATAAAAATGTAACAATTTGCTAGGTACAATATGTTATGGATAACTGACCAGTGACTTGACAGTTCATCAGTATTTGTAGCCATAGCGGGACGGAACAAAGAAATCTAAAAACATGCTTTTTAAGAAGGTAGTACACATAAGTGATAACAATATAGATCATAAAATTCATCCTGTGACCTTGATTCACTTTTATGGAGTCAGCCAACGTGGAAATTCACTGCAACTATTGCTCATAGTGACAGGACGACGTACCCGAGCGAAGAATGCAATCGCTGTCGATGGTAAAACACCTTCAGATACTCGAAGATCGATTGCCGAGCTTGAGCGGGCGTCTGAAATGCACGTATGAAGAAACGCGGGATGCGCTGGAAGCGCGTCAATGCCACCGCTATCGTGGCTTTACGTGTCCAGCGCATCAATGCTGAGTGGGAAGATGCTTCCGCTTAGCACCCAATAGTTGGTGGAACCCTACCGAGTATCAGTTAATTCACATTTCCACCGATATGTGCTATAATCTTCATCGTAGCCATCTGCTAGATTTATTCAGCAAGGTAGATCATAGTATGGCACAACAGATACAAGAGCCACAGCCTGAGAAGAAGCGGCAGACTCGCAGACGAAGTTCCTGGGTCCTCTGGATAGTTGTATTGGTTGTCCTCTGCGCCATTTTTACGTTTACCGTCACCGTCCTCCTTATATTAAAGAGTCAGGGTATCAATCAGAGAACCATCACCATACTGACAGTCTTATCGATTATCGTTGGCACTATCGTTGCCTTACTTGGTCTCTTGTTTACTTTCCTACAATGGTTCCATTCCAGACCTTCTCATTCATCTGAGCCTTTGCCTTCTTCTACCATTCTTCACCATAAAGAAGTAAACGACAATATCAGTCCAAGCAAATCCATATCCGTCGACATGCATCAAAAAGATTGGGGAGAAGCTTCACATATTCAAGCAGAAGTGAGTCAGATGAAAGGCAATGTGCAATTCATTAGGCAAAAACTGTCTGAAGATAATGACAAATATTCAGTACCCTTTCTCGCTCCTCCATTGCCTAATTATAATTTAGTTGGTCGAAATAAATTGCTAAATGACCTGAAGAAGCGCCTCTTTGCTGGGAAGACTTTGACTCTCTCAGCTCTTAGAGGATTACCTGGCATTGGCAAGACCGCACTCGCAGTAGCATTAGCTCACGACCCCGAAGTGCAACAGCATTTCTCAGATGGTGTTCTTTGGGCAGGTTTAGGTCGTACAGCCGATATTCTCACGCATCTAGCTACATGGGGAGCAGCATTAGGAATCTCGCCAACTGAAATGGAGAAGCTTATTGATATCAAGTCGCGGCAACAACGGATTCAAGCTGCACTTGGGCAGAGGAAAATGTTGCTAGTGGCCGATGATGTCTGGAAGGTCGATGATGCGCTTGCTCTCAAGCTGGGAAGTGACAACTGCGCTTATTTAGTCACTACCCGGTTACCTGAAGTGTCTGCACGTTTCACCACTGAAGGTGTTACCCTAGTTGACGAGTTAGGCGAAGATGATGGGTTGAAATTGTTGACGCAACTCGCGCCGGAGGTAGTACAGGCTGATCCTGAGGATGCCCGCATGCTTGTACAGGCTGTCGGTGGTTTACCACTTGCACTAACGATCATGGGAAACTATTTACGAGTTCAAACTCACGACGGTCAGCCACAGCGTATTCATAGGGCCCTCACCTTGCTACATAAGGTCGAGGAACGGCTACAACTGAACGAACCTCAAGGAGGTTTGGAAAGCCATCCTAGTCTCCCTACGGGCGCACCATTATCACTAACAGCCGTCGTTGGGATCAGCGACGAAGCCCTGGAAGAAACAGCACGCCAGGCCTTGCATGCACTCTCAGTCTTCCCTTCAAAGCCAAACACATTCTCAGAGGAAGCTGCTTTGGCAGTAACTGCCGGATCTGAGGAGTTATTCTATACATTGACTGATGTGGGCTTACTTGAAAGTAGTGGATCAAATCGCTACACATTACATCAAATCATTGCTGACTTTGCAAAAGCTGCTCTCAAAGATGAGAAAGCTTATCAGCGGATGGTAGAGTTCTTTGTAACTTATGTGGTAACACATGAATCTGACTACGACTTGCTAACAGAGGAGAGCCACAATATACTCGCTGCCCTTCAGATAGCGTTTGAGCGCGGAATGCAGGGAGCATTGGTAGGAGGAGCCGGTGCTTTTGCGCACTTTTTGGAAACACGCGGAATGTACTCATTAGCGGAGATGCATCTGCAGAGGGCCCAGGAAGCCGCTCGGTTTATAAATGACACCACTGGTCTCGTAACCGTGCTGCTCCATTTAGGAAGGATAGCCGAACGATATGGAGACCATATTCGAGCTAAAGAAAATTTGCAAGAAGGGCTAGCATTAGCCCAACAGGGAGGCCAATCCCGCAATATCGCTGAGACACTGCGGGAACTGGGTATTGTGGCGCGTGGGCAAGGACAGCCAGATCAGGCACAGCGCCTTTACAAGGAGGCATTGGAGATTTTCCGTCAGCTTAATGATCAAAGTGGTATTGCCCGAATGTTTCGGGAATTGGGCAACGTTGCGCGGGATCAGGGCCAACCTGACCAGGCAACCCATCTATACAAGGAAGCACGGGATATCTTTCTCCGATTAGAAGATCGCCGCAACGTGGCCGAAACTTCAGGAGGGTTAGGAGTAGTTTTGCAAGACCAAGGGCAGCCCGAGGAGGCCCAACAACATTATAAGGAAGCAGTGGACGTTTTTCACCAATTGGGGGATCAACGCAGTGAAGCTCGTATACTGAGAAATCAAGGAAATTTGGCAAGAGAACAAGGACAGTTGGAGGAGGCTCGCCTCCTCTATCAGAAGGTACTCAATATCTCGCTCCAGTTAGGTGATCCGAGCGGCATCGCTCGCACCTTACGCAACCAGGGTGTTCTAGCTCGCGGCCAAGGGCAGCTCGAGGAGGCCCGTCGGCTCTACAATGAATCACTGGATATTTCTCGCCAGTTGGATGATCAGGGAGGCACTGCCCGTACTTTGCGCAATTTAGGTGTCCTAGCACATGAGCAGGGCCAACCAGAGAAAGCGCGCGACTTCTATCACGAGGCGCTAGACATCTTTCGTCAGCTGAAAGACCGAGGGGGCATCGCTCGCACACTAAGGGAATTGGGTATTGTAGCACGTGACCAAGGGCAGCTCGAGGAGGCCCGTCGCCTCCACAACGAGGCACTAGACATCTTTCGTCAGCTGAAAGACCGAGGGGGCATCGCTCGCACATTGAAGGGACTCGGAATTCTGGCACGCGAGCAAGGGCAACTTGAGCAGGCTCGGCAGCTTTTGGAGGAGGCTGTGACCATCTCCCGTCAGTTGGGAGACCGGCGCAACCTCGCTGTCACATTGCGGGAACTGGGTAGTGTAGCGCGTGATCAGGGCTGGCCAGAGGAGGCAAAACGCCTCCATAATGAGGCATTAGAGATATTCGACCAACTAGGTGATAAGCGCAATATCGCTGACACTCAGCGGGAACTGGGCATTCTCATGCAGGATCAAGGCAAGCCAGAAGAGGCAAGAAGCCTCTACCATGAAGCTTTGGTAACCTTACGCCAGGTGCAGGATCAGGAAGGTATTGCCAGGGCATTGCGCAATCTGGGTAGCTTGGCATGTGATCAAGGACAGGTAGAGGAGGCTCACCATTTCTACCAAGAGGCCATAAAAATCTCCAGCCAGCTAAGTGATCAGGAGGGAATTGCTCGCACCTTGCGTGGCATGGGTGTCCTAGCGCATCATCAAGGGCGGGTAGAGGAAGCCCGCCGCCTCTACAATGAGGCGCTAACTAACTTCCGACAATTGAAAGATCGACGTAATGTAGCTCGCACAGTATATGCTCTGGGCGCTCTAGAAGCGGAGCAGAGACATTTTCACGAGGCACTACAACTCTTATTCAACGCTGAGGTCGGATTTACTTTAGTAAGCCCTTCCGGTACTCAGTTTGTTTTAGAGATGCTAAGAGATGTGCGCACCCAAGTAGGCGAAGCCTTCTTTATGATTGAAGTCGAAAACATAGCTACTAGCCCATCGGAGCCAGCTTATAGGCTCGATCAGCCTACCTGGAAGGTTGCTATAGAATCGCTTGCTGTGCAGGTGCTCTCAGATGATTTTGAAGGTCGGAATTAGTAGCAGAACGTGGCACAGTGGAAATTCTGGCTTATAGGTAAGTTGCTGGCTAAAACAAGCGCGAAATATATTAAATCGGTATCAAAATAGCCAATGTGTAATTTGTTCTGTAAATGCTGATCTCAGCACGACTCTAGAACAAGGTGATTATTACTATATTATAGGGAGATACATATTATGGTTGCTGTGATTGGGCTTGGACATGTGGGATTGGTGCTAGCTGTATGCCTGGCAGAGCTAGGTTACCATGTTATTGGCGTGGATTTTCCGTCGGTCATAGAGTTGGTGAATACTGGAACCCCTCCTTTCTTTGAGCCACAATTATCAGACATGCTTTCTTACCATATACGGAAGCAAAACCTGCAGGCCACTACACGGATGGAAGATGTGTCTAATACCAGACTTATCTGGATTACCGTTGGTACAACACTCTTGGCTGATGGATCTCTCGACATCGATAATGTTGAACGAATCGTTAGACAACTCGAGAATCTTTGTTCGAAAGACGTAGTGATTGCCATCAAGAGTACAATGCCAGTAGGTGCCTGTCGGTTTATTGCAGGTACTTTATCAAAAGATGGGCCACACTTGGTCTACAATCCAGAGTTTCTAAGGGAGGGAACTGCCATCTATGATTTTTTTAATCCTGGCAAAATTGTAGTTGGTGCTGATTATGCGCAAGATTTTGAATTTTTGGCCGCAATCTACATCTCGCTGGGTTGCACCCCTATACACACAAGTTGGGAGAATGCTGAGCTGATCAAATTAAGTCATAACGCTTTGAATGCATTACACATCTCGTTCTTCAATGAACTTGCACTTGCTACAGATGATATGGATGTTTCGCTACATGTTGTGAGTCAGGCTTTGCGCATAGACCAAGCTACCCTCTCTCAATATTTGCAACCTGGTTTTAGCTATGGAGGCTCGTGTTTACCCTATACTGTGCGCTACTTGGAACATCTCGCAGAATCTAGAGGATATGCAGCGCCATTGCTGCATGCAGTAGCCGTTGTAAATGAGAATCGTATTCACCATTTGGTGAACAAGCTTTCCAAAGCGATTGGTGGATTAGCAGGACAATCCATTGCATTGTGGGGTATGGCATATAAGGCACCTACGGACGACCTGCGAAATTCGCCTTCCGTACGGCTTGCACAGCAGTTGTTGGTAGCAGGAGCTGAGGTATGGACATTCGATCCATTTGTAGAGGTGGACCGCTTGATGGAGTTCGGTTGTAAGGTCTGCCATACGCTCGAAGAGTCGCTTAATTATGCTAGTGCCCTGGTGGTGCTGACGCGGTGCTCCATTTTCGCATCTGTCCCAGCCTCTACCATATTTAATGCTATTCCTCGTGAGCGTGTGTTTGATATCGTTGGTGCCCTTCCACAACTTGGAAGATGATACGAACATATCGCATGAATTCCTCATATCGATGCGCTTATCGCCAGGGTTCAAACACAGCCAGCTTGCTAGCTACCCTCTCGCTATCGAGTTTCTCGACAGCCTGGATTCTTTGACGACTTAGCATTCGTAGCAGCTATCCATAGTGATTGGCCTCTAACATAAAAGAAAAGAAGCAAGGCCTCGAACATACCTTGGCCTTGTCTCTTTGTTCTGATCATTCCATCTTCACCCGATAAACAGCCGGAATATGATGGCAGTCAATAACAAGCTAATTCCTGGTTAATC
>Ga0187846_10000253_pt1 | contig 32645 bp, 33 predicted proteins | sample TC_taG_FD_161473 | JGI IMG/M metagenome (GOLD analysis project Ga0187846, IMG submission 161473) | Biofilm microbial communities from the roof of an iron ore cave, State of Minas Gerais, Brazil - TC_06 Biofilm (v2) | ecosystem: Environmental > Terrestrial > Deep subsurface > Cave > Wall biofilm... | reverse complement strand
GTCACGGGTAACGTTACCGTAGCCAGCGTAAGACTTCGGTTGTCATTTCGCGCAGGCGCGCGTCGCGCGGCGTATGGGCAGCCGGCACGTGCGTGCTTCCGGCGTCCTGCGTAAAGGAGCGTGCCAGCATCTCGGCGCTCAAGCGCAAGTTATTCAAATCGTAGCCGCCTTCGAGCACGAGCGCAACCGCCGCATTGTGCTGCGCAGCCGTCTGCCCGATGAGGCCGCACAGCAGCTTGACCGCCTCGACATCGACGAGCAACCCCGCGATCGGATCGTTTCGCAAGAAATCGAATCCGGCTGAGACAACGATCGTCTTCGGCCGCAGTGCGGCGGCGACCGGCGGCAACAACGTGCTCCACACGCCGACGAAATCGCCCGTACCCGTGTCGAGCGGCAGCGGGATGTCGATCACGAAGCCTTCCTTAGCGTAGCGCGACTCCGAGAACGCCCCAGTACCGGGATACGCCGGGTACGCGTGCGTGGAGAAGAATCCGAGCGGAGCCGAGCCGTCGCCGATGACGCGCTCCGCCCACGCTTGCGTGCCGTTGCCGTGATGGTAATCGAAGTCGACGATGAGAGTCGTGCCGCGTTGCCTGCGAGCGGTTTGCGCCGCGAGCGCGACGTTGTTGAACAAACAGAACCCCATGCCGCGCGCAGGTTCAGCGTGATGCCCCGGCGGGCGCACCACGGCAAGCGCCGGCGTTCCGGGCCTGGCGATAGCCGCGGCATCCACTGACGCGCCCGCAGCGAGCAGCGCGATCTGAAAAGAATTGTGGCCGGCAGTCGTGTCGCCGGTCGGCAATTGGGCGACGCCGAGTTCCGGAAGCTCGGCGCAGAAACGCTCGACGAGCGCGACGTAGCGATCGTCATGGACGAGTCCAATCGTCGACTCATCCGCGCGATGCGGCGCCTTCAGCCGCTCGCGCGCGATGCCGCCCGCTTCGAGCCCTTCAAGAAACGCGCCGAGCCTGGCCGGCCGCTCTGGGTGGCCGGCCCCGGTCAGATGATCCGCGAACTTCGGATCATAGATGACTTCGAGAATGGCCGCCCTTACTGGCTGAGCTGCTTGATGTAGGCGCGCGCTTTGTTCGCGTCGTCGCCGGTGTGGACGATCGCCAAGTAGTTCTTATATGCGGCGATCGCGTCTTGCTTATCGCCGAGCAATCTGTTCGTGTCGCCGAGGAACATCCAGATCTGCGCATCAGGATGTTTCGGATCTTGATGCTGGGCGAGCGCGCCGAACGCATCGCGCGCCTGGCGGTAATCCTTGAGCTGATAGAAGGAGTAGGCAAGGTTGTACAGCGGCAGATACGCACGCGTGAGGTCGAATGTCTTGCGGTAGTAGTCGCGCGCTTGCGCCCAGTTGCCCATCGCCGCATACGTCTGTCCGGTGATGAACAGCACGTCGGGATCGTCCGGCGACTTGGCGAGGATCTTGCGGAAAGCATCGAGCGCCTTCTGCGGATCCTTAAGCGATATGAATTGCAGCCGCCCGTATTCGTAGAGCAATCGAGGATCATCCGGGCTCAGCGCGAGCGCGGCTTCGTACTCTTCCGCCGCTTGCTTGTAGCGCTTTTCGCCGGTGTCGAACTCGGCTTGGAGCATGTAGGGCTCCGACGCTTTCGGGTGGTCCTTTTCGGCCTGCGCGAACGCCTGGTGCGCCTCGTCCACCATGTGCTTGGTGAGGTAGAGCTCGCCGATATCGTCTTCGGGCTCGACTGAATCAGGCTGGAGTTTCACAATGCGCTGGAGGAGCGCCACCGCGCCCGGCACGTCGTTCTTGAGCGCGAGGGCTTCGGCTTTTGCGCGTAGCGCCTCCACGTCATTCGGTGTTGTTTTGAGAATAATGTCGAATTGCTCGATCGCAAGATCGGCGTTCGGCTGCTTATCGGCGAGATACGAACGGCCGAGCATCATGTGCGCGCGAGCGTTCGTTGAGTCGATCGTCAGCGCTTTCGTCAGGTTCCTACGCCCCTCTTCGAATTGGCCTTTGTCGAGCTGCACGCTCGCAAGCATGAGGTAGCCAAGCGTGTCGGTCGGATGAAGCGCGATCGCCCGATTGGCGATGCGCATCGCGTCATCTATTCGTCCGACGGCGATGTACGAGCTGCCGAGTTCCGACAGCACGCCGACGTTGTCAGGATCGAGAATTTCAGCTTTCTCAAACGCGAGCACGGCGTCCGGCATGTCGCGCAGTTCGGTGTCCGCAAGGCCGATGTAGAACCACACTTGCGCCTCTTTGGCTCCGAGCCGGATGGCGTTCTCCAATTGGTCCCGGCCCTCGGCCGGCTTCCCGTTCTGGATCAGCAGCACGCCCAGTTCCGCGCGCGTATTGGCGTCGTTTGGGTTGTCCTTCACGGTCTGCTGCAGCGTGGCGATGCGTTCGAGCGGGTTGATGGTCGGGGACACCGACGGCGACGGGCTCGCCGCAGCTTTAGGGCGCGCGGCTACCGTTGAGGGCGTTTGTGCAAGCGCAGCGAGCAAGCAGGCGACGATCGAAATGGCGATGAGTATGCGACGCAATAAAGGCTCCTAGAATCTTGACCCGAGTTGCGCTCGGGTGCTACGTCTCCGAAACGTCACGCGTTCGCGCGGCGTTCCTTGACCAGCTTCGTCAGCTCAGGCACGATCTGGAACAGGTCGCCCACGACGCCGAGGTCTGCGAATTCGAAGATCGGGGCGTTGGCATCCTTATTGATCGCCACGATCGTGCCGGCCGAACGCATGCCCACTTTGTGCTGGATCGCACCCGAGATGCCCACCGCGATGTAGAGCTGCGGCGAGATCGTCTTGCCGGTCTGGCCGACTTGGTGCTTGTGCGCGATCCAGCCGGCATCAACGGCCGCGCGCGACGCGCCGACGGCGCCGCCCAGCGCCTCCGCCAGCGCCTCGATGATGTCGAAATGTTCCGGACCTCCTAGACCGCGCCCGCCCGAGACGACGATGCTCGCTTCTTCGACTCCGAGTTTGCCCGCCTCTTGCGCAACTTTTTCTTCGACCTTCGCGCGATATTGACCGCTCGGCGCGGCAAGTTGATGAATCGCGCCCTTGCCTGCTTCTTGCCGGGCGATGAAACTGTTGGGGCGGCAGGTCACCACGCCGTACTCTGAATTCTTCAGGCCGATCGTGCTCATCACGGAGCCGCCGAATTTCGGCGACTGCGCGCTTATCGCGCCGTCCTTGACGTCGATGTCGGTCACGTCAGTGATCACGCCTGCGCTGCGGCGCACGCCGATCCGCGCCGCTACGTCGCGTCCGAGATTCGAGCCTGGAAACAACGCCAGCGACGGCCCCAGTTGCTGGAGCAGCGCGTCCACGGCGTCGACCGCCGGGTCGCTGAGATGCGTATCGACCGGCGTGTCTTCGCCGACATAGACCGCTTCGATCGGCGTGCCTTTGAGTTGTTCAGCCGCTTTGGCAGCACTCTTGCCAAGAACGACTGATGCGGACGGCACGCCCATATCTTTGGCGAGGTCGGCGCCGCGCGTGCACATCTCAAGCGCGATGCGGCGGATCGCACCGTCTTCTTGCTCCACGAACACGAGCACCGATTTCACGGCTAGACGACCTTCTTCGCGATGAGAAATTCAAGGATCTGTTTCGCGCTTTCTTTCGGATCGGACACGGCGATCGTTTCGCCCTTTTGGCGCGCGCCCACCGGCTTGATGACTTCCACTGCCGTCTTGCTGCCCGTTTCGCCGACTTTGGAAGTGTCGACGCCGAGATCTGCGAGCGACGGCGTCTTGATCTCCTTTTTCTTCGCGCCCATGATGCCTTTGAGCGTCGGGTAGCGCGGTTCGTTGATCGCTTTGGTGACCGAGACGAGCGCGGGCAACGGCGCGCTCACGCGCAGGTAACCGCTTTCGGTTTCGCGCTGCGCGTCGAGCTTGCCGTCGGCGACGGTCATCTTCTTCACGTAGGTGATGCACGGGACGCCGAGACGCTCGGCGATCGCCGCCGGAACGACGCCGCAGATCGCGTCGGTGCTCTGCGTGCCGGAGAGCACGAGATCGAAGCCGGTTGCTTTGAGCGCTAGGGCGAGCACGTACGAAGTGGCCATCGTGTCACTGCCGCCGAGCGCGTCGTCGGAGACGAGCACCGCGTTGTCCGCGCCCATGCCGAGCGCTTTGCGCACGACGTCGGCGCCGCTGGCCGGCGCCATGGTGAGTATCGTGACGGTCGTGTCGCCGCCGATGGCCTCTTTGATCCGCAATGCTTCTTCAATCGCGTACTCGTCGAACGGGTTGAGCACGTTCTCGATCGAACTGCGGTTCAAGCGTTTTGTCGCCGGATCGAACGTTTTTTCCGCGTTCGTATCCGGTACTTGCTTGACGGTGACGACGATCTTCAAGTTCCGGCCTTTGATTTCACGAGGGGTCGAAAACTCGCTCCGATTCTCGCATCAGCCGCCCCGACCCCTGCCCGGTCGTGAACCTAGGTAGCGTTCGAGATTATCTCAAGTGCGCCAGAAATGCGCCGATTGCCGCGTTGAGCGCATCGGGCTGATCGAGCATGACGAAGTGCTTCGAGCCGTCGATGGTCTGCACGCTGACGGTCCTCGCGCCTTCGAACTGGCCCGCGTACCAGTTGCGAATCGTGTCATCGAGCTGCTTCTGCGTGAGCGCGCGCAGCGCGTCCGTCATGTACGGAGCGTCGCGAGAGACTGGAGCCACGATGAGCGTCGGCACCGCGATGCGGGGCAACCCGGGACGGAGGTCTTCGCTCAACTCGGTCGTCACGCCGGCAAGCGTGCTCCGATCGGTGCGCAACGCATGCTGCGTTACGGTGTCGACATCTGCCTGACTGCTCACCATGCTTGCCACCGTGGCGCGCGTTTGGGCCGCATAGATGGGATCAGGCGCCGAACGAATGCTGTCGGCGAGCAGATCGATATTGGCGTTGCGCTGGGCAAGCGTTTGGCCCGGTTGAAGCGGCGGAAAGAAAGGTGTCGCATCCACCACGACGGCGCCGGCGAAGAGAACCGGATGTTCTTCAATCATGCGCAGCACGAGGTGTCCACCGAGACTGTGGCCGATGATGACTGGTCTCTTGAGGCCTTCCTGTTTGATGAGCGCGACGATGCTAGCGTCCGCTTGCGAGAGGTAGGGGGGCCGTGCGGGTGGCGTTCCATCAAAGCCTGCAAGCGTCGCCGCGTACATGAGGTGATCGCGTTCGAAGACCTTGATCGCGCTCGCCCACGTCCACGCCCCCATCGATATTCCGGGAACGAGGATGAGCGCCGGGTCGCCTTGACCGTACTTGTCGAAGCGCATGTTTCCGATGGAGAGGCTTGCAGCGGGCGGCGGCGGGTTAAAGGTTTGCGCCACGGCGCGAGCGCCCAGCGCGAGGGTCGTCATGCCGGCAGTCGTCAGAGTCAAGAACCGTTTGCGGCGCATCGGATTTTCGTACCCTTTGCGCGCCTCGCGCGATGAGCCTGTCGCGACAGGGCTCGCGTTCGCCGAACACCAAGCGGTGCGGCGATGAAGGTCACGGTGGTCGGCGCCGGCATCAATGGTCTTTGCGCGGCGTGGGCGCTCGCGCGCGACGGGCATGAGGTCGCGGTGTTCGAACAAGCGCTGGTACCCAATCCGCTTGGCTCGTCGGTCGATCAGCACCGGCTTATCCGCTATGCGTACGGCGCGAGTGCCGGTTACACGCGCATGGTCGGCGAGGCTTTCGAAGCTTGGGAGCGCGTGTGGCACGATCTTGGCGAGACGCTGTACGCACGCACGGGGACGCTCGCTCTCGGCCGCGACGCGAACGGCTGGACCGACGCTTCTGCCGCGACGCTTGAACAGCTGCGTATCCCCGCGCGCCGGCTCTCCTCAGGCGAGGTCGAGCGCATTTTCCCGATGTTGCGCGCTGACGGCATTCGCATCGCGCTCTATCTCGAAACCGGCGGGGTGCTGTTCGCGCAGCGGATCGTTGCCGGTCTCGCTCGGTTCCTGCGAGCGCGCGGCGTGCGCATCGCGCCGGAGATGCGCGTTCGCTCGCTGGACACGGCCACAGCCGCGATCACGCTCGATGACGGGAAGCGCGTGCAAGGGGATTGCATGATCGTCGCCGCGGGCGCGTGGGTGACGCAGCTCGTGCCTGACATGAAGAGCCGCGTGACGCCGTCGCGCCAGGTCCTCGTGTATGCAGATCCGCCCGAGCAATTCGTTGAGCACTGGCGCCATGGACCGGCGATCATGGACCTCGATAACGACGGTTTCTATCTCGTGCCGCCGGTTGGCGGCACCGACCTCAAGATCGGCGATCATCGCTTCAACTTGCGCGGCGATCCTGACAAGGAGCGCGACGCGACACCTGATGAGGCGCGTGCCGTGCTCGATCACGCCCGGCGCACGCTGCGCGACTTCGAGCACTACAAACTGAAAGCGTCGCGCACGTGTTTCTATACTGTCGAGCCGAGCGAGCGGTTTATCGTCGAACGCGTAGGCCGGTCGTGGATCGTAAGTGCGTGCTCGGGGCACGGATTCAAGTTCGGCGCGGTCATGGGCCTGGCAGTCGCCGACGGCGTCGCCGGTAGGCGCGAGGAGCGCGACATCAGCGATTGGGTTGCAGGCGTTCCCCAAGCCGGCGCAACGAGTCTGCATGTCGGCGGATAAAATCGTCGAGCTCGTCGCCGGCATCGGCATCGTGCTCGCGATCGTCTACGATATATTCAGCTCCGTGGTTGTCCCGCGCTCAGTCTCACGGCTTTTCCGGCTCAGCGCCTTTCTTAATCGCGAAGGATGGCGCTTTTTTCGGCGCGTCGGTTTGGGCATGGATTCGGACCGGCGCGAGAATTGGCTCGGCACGTTTGGTCCGCTCATGATCGTCACGTTGCTTTTCGTGTGGCTGGTATCGCTCAATTCCGGCTACGCGTTGATCTTCTATGGGTTGCGCGATCACATCCATCCGCCACTCGGCAGTTTTCATGAGGCCTTTTACTTTTCGGGCTCGTCCTTGCTGACCATCGGCTACGGAGATTTCGTTCCGATGGACATTCCAGCGCGCTACACCGCGCTGCTCGCCGGGTCCACCGGCCTGTCGGTCTTCGCACTCATCATCTCGTATTTGTTCTCGACGTTCGCGTCGTTTCAGCAGCGCGAAATCTTCGTCGTGATGATGGGAGCACGCGCGGGATCGCCGGCGTCCGGCGTTATGCTGCTGGAGACCGCTGCGAAGAGCGGCATCATGGACGACCTCGCACAGAGTTTTCGAGAATGCGAGCGTTGGACGGCGACTGTCCTCGAATCGCATCTCGCATATCCGATCCTTGCGTTCTTTCGATCAAGCCATGACGACGAGTCGTGGATCGGCACTTTGGGTGCGTTTTTAGATGCCGCGACCCTCATCATGTTGGCAAGCGACCATCCGCTGGCCGGCAAGGCTCGGCTCATGCACGAAATCGGCGTGCACCTCGTGCGCGATTTGAGCCGCTATTTTGGCCTGCAGCACGCCGAGGGAGCCGGCCTTCACCGCAGCGAGTTCACGCAGGCGTGCGCGCAACTCGCCACCGCCGGGATCCGCATTCGCGACGAAGACCAGTCGTGGCAGCAGTTCGTGAAACTGCGGACAGAGTATGCGGGGCCACTCAATGTCTTGGCCGGGTTTTGGGAGATCCCGCCGGCGCGCTGGATCGGCGACCGCTCGATCGTGCGGCGTCATTGACGACGTAGCAGTCGAGCGAAGCTCGAGACTCACCGCAGTCGAGGGATTCTCCGCGACTTACGCAAACAAAAACTCACACCGAATGTAGTGTTCCGAGCGAGCGTATGCGAGCTCGGATGTCGGGATGATGGTGGAATCGGAAGACACAACGGACTTCAATTGGAGCCGAGGGATGGGAAACCACCCTCGGGATGCGCTCAAAGTCGGCGAACTCTCCGCCTGGTGACCGGGTGTGACGACGCCGAGCCAAGCTCCGGCAACGGAGAAGGTGTAGAGACTGGACGGGCGCGGCCTACTGCGTGATAAACGCTAAGGTCAAGGCACAGTCCGGACCACAAACGCGAGAGGTGGCGAAAGCCATAGTGGTGAGAAAATCCGTTGCCCGCGAGGGCGTCCGGGTTCGAGTCCCGGTCATCCCATGAAATCTGCGAGCTATCAATCCAAAGCGACTGCGGATAAAGAGCTGATCGAAGCGGTTGCAAAGTCGTATTCTGCCGCGGGCGCCCTGCGTTGCTTAGGTCGAGTTCCGGCTGGGGGCAATTATGCGACGTTAACACTGAGTCTGCGTTCGTCGGAGCCCGACCACTATGTGGCATCCGACATGAGATAGCCGAGCAGCAAGTCACTTTCGGTGATGAGGACCTCTCGCGCCCCTGCCTGGCGCGCGAGTTCCTCGACGATGATCAAGCCGGCCGGAAAGATGTCGGCGCGCGACTCAGGCAGCCCGTGCAAGGACTTGCGCCTCGCGGTCGAGAGCGAGCTCGTTAAACTCAGTAGGTCTTGGAGGTCGTCAAGCTGCATTCGGGCGATGCCAACCACTGAGTCCGAATCATACGCGTTGAGCATCCGCGCGGCCGTATCCGCGGTTCCACCTACGAGCACGATAGCTCCCCGAGGCCTCACGCGCGAATCGATCGCTTCGAACGTAAGCCGCACAGCCGTGCGACATCCGCTCAATTCTTCCGCCGTCGGCGGATCGTGTCTGAAAAAGCGCTCGGTAAGGCTGACGGCTCCGAGCGGCAGCGACGCAACATCGGTCGGTTTCTTCTCCGGGCTACCGATCGCGAGCTCCGTACTACCGCCGCCGATATCGGCGACACAGATCGTGGACGGTCGAAGAAATTCGACCGCTACATTGCGTTGTAAACCCCACGATGCGCCGGCAAATGATGCGCGGGCTTCTTCTTCAGCCGTCAAGATCTGAAGGTCAGTCCCTGTCAGTTCGCGCGTCTGCTGCACAAAGTCGGCGGCGTTCGAAGCATCGCGCAGCGCGCACGTACCGATGACGAATAGTTTATCAGCGCGGCGGCCAAGGCCGGCGAATTCGCGCACCGCTTCGAGCGTTCGCTCGATGGCGGCCGGCGCGAGCTTGCGGCTCGACGCGACGTCTTGGCCGAGCCGAGTCCCCCGGATGTCGTGGTGCTCGATCTTCCATTGATTGGAATCGCGGGTTGCGATCAGCAGACGGCATGAATTGCTGCCGATGCTGATGACGGCGTAGCGCATGGCCTTAGCGCTTCTTGCTATTCGATCGTTTCGCCGCGCCGGCTCTGCGCCGCACGCGTAACTCTGACGCGATGGTCATGCGCTCGGCTCGCACCTTTTTCTGCTCGATGGCGCGGCTGGCGAGCGCTCCCGTCGGATCCCATTCGGCTGTCTGGCGCAAATAATCGATGATCTTGTCATCAAGCGATGTCTGGCCAGGCGCGTTCGAGGAACGTGCGGCCACGTCAGGCGCGTTCGAGGAACGCGCTACCACGTGAGTCGCGTCCATTTCCGGCGCTTCCGATTGTGCAACGTGCAGGCGCGGCCAGCGCTCATCGCCAGAAACGATGAAATCGAATTCAGGGCGGCGCCCAGCTGCAAGCGAACGGCGCACGAGCGCGTGGCCGCCTTCCGAGACCGCGAGATTGGCGAAACGGCCGTCAGAGAGTTTGATGACGCAGCCGTATCGGCCGCAATGAAGCGCGACGCCCTTCATCGGCTACGCTGAAACTCGAGCTTCGCTCGAGTGCTACGGGGAATACGGGGCAAGGATCACTTCGGGGGTGGCGTCGCGATCTGGATGATCACTTCGTGCGGCTTGGTCAGCCCGAGGTGTTCGTGGATGAGCGGCACGAGATACTCCGGATTTTTCGAGAGCGTGACGTCGCGCCGCAGCTTGACCGCGTCTGCGGCCAAGGCGCGGTTCTGGTCTTCGACCGCATCGATCTCTTTGTGCAACTGGTAGTTCTGGTAACTGACGCGCCACGCTTGCACGGAAAATGAGGCTGCCACGAGCACGACCGCGGCGAGCGCAATCATACGGCCGGCTCTCGTCACAAGCCGCGCCATGAACCGCTCGCGCCGACGCCGTCCTCTGCCGCTGAGCGGCAGACGCGCGATCCGTCCGATCGCGAAACCCAGACTACCGCGCCGCACGGTCCAGCGCCGTCTCCTCGTGCGCGCCGATCTTGCGGTATTTCTCGTACCGCCGGTCCAGCAGTTCGTTGGTGCTTTGGCGCGTGAGACGGGCGAGGGTGCGCTTGTCGGCTTCGAGCACGGCGTCGATCGCGTGCCCCGGCTCGCGGTGTGCGCCGCCTGCCGGTTCGGGCACGATTTCGTCGACGATGCCGAACTCGAAGAGATCGTCGGATGTCAACCGCAACCGGGCCGCTGCTTCTTCAGCTTTGGCCGCGTTGCGCCACAAGATCGCTGCCGCGGGTTCAGGCGATGCAACCGAGTAGATCGCATGCTGGAGCATGATGACGTAGTCGCCAAGGCCGATCGCCAGCGCACCGCCGCTGCCGCCTTCGCCTATGATGTTGACGATGATCGGGGTGCGTAAGCCCGCCATGAGCTTGATGTTCGTCGCGATCGCCTCGGACTGCCCGCGCTCTTCCGCGCCGATGCCGGGGTAGGCGCCGGGCGTATCGATGAAGCTCACAACCGGGCGGTGGAATTTTTCCGCCAGCCGCATGATGCGTGCGGCCTTGCGGTAACCTTCCGGATGGGCCATGCCAAAACTGCGATAGAGATTCTCTTTGGTGTCGCGACCCTTTTGCTGACCCAGCACGAAGATCGGCACGCCGCCCAGATACGCAAACCCGGTGACCATCGCCGGATCGTCGCGAAACGCGCGATCGCCATGCAGCTCGACAAAACCGTCGAGTTTGGCGATGTAATCCATCGCCAGCGGCCGCCGCGGGTGGCGCGCGAGGTGCACGCGTTGCCACGGCGTCAAATTGCCGAAGATCTCAGTTTTCAGCCGCGTCGCCTTTTCTTCCAGCGCACGGATCTCAGCGCTGAAGTCCACGCGCTGCGTTTCGTTCAGCTTCTTGAGGCCGTCGATCTTGGCCTCAAGTTCGAGCAGCGGTTTTTCGAGTTCGACGATGACGTTCATGCGCCGGCTGCTTTGGATCCCGCCGTCGCCGTCTTCGCTGACGCCGTGCCGCGCGCCGTGAAAAAGCGCAGCACGCTCGCCAGCGCGCTCTTCATCTCGGCGCGCCGGACGACCATGTCGACCTGACCGTGCTCGAGCAAGAATTCTGCGGTCTGGAAACCTTCGGGCAGTTTCTGACGGATCGTCTGGTCGATAACACGACGGCCCGCAAAGCCGATCGCCGCGCCTGACTCGGCGATGATGACGTCGGCTTGGAATCCGAACGATGCGGAGACGCCGCCCGTCGTCGGATCGGTGAGAACGCTGATGAGCGGCAGCCCGAGCGCACCGAAGCGTTCGACCGCCGCGCTCGTCTTCGCGAGCTGCATCAGCGCGATGACGCCTTCCTCCATGCGCGCGCCGCCGCTGGAGGTGACGATGACGCACGGCACTTTGCGCCGCGCGCACTCTTCAATTAAGAGCGTGACCTTCTCGCCGACGACGCCGCCCATCGTGCCGCCGCGGAAGAAGAAATCCATCACGCCGAGGCCGATCGGAATCGATTCGACCGTGCAGAATCCCACCACGACTGCTTCGAGCAAACCGGATTTGGCGCGATCGCCTTCCGCTTTCTTGAGATACGGCATGCGGTCGGTCCATCGCAGCGGGTCGGCGGTGACGAGGTTCGACGCGATCTCGTGGAAGTCGCCGTCGGCGAGCAGCGCGATGCGGTCGAGCGCCGGCAAGCGCAAGTGGTGACCGCACTTCGAACATACGCGAAGCTGCTGGTCCAGATCTTTGATGTAGAGCCGCTCGTGGCACGACGGACAAATCTCCCAGAGCTTGTCGTCGCTCGGCTGCGGGCGTGCGCCACGGCGGCGCAACCAATTAGGCGTTGGCGTCAGGCGCGGCCCCCGAAATAGATGCGTGACAGTTGCTTCAGGTAGTTGACGATCTCCCCCGAATTGAGTTTGCTCGTCCCTGAGGTGCGGTCCGTGAAAACGTACGGGATTTCCTTGACAGTCTTGTACTTCCCTTTGGCGATGACTTCTAAACCGATTTTGAAGCCGATGGGATCGAGCTTCACGCCGTCGATGACCGAACGCCGCAAGAAGAAAAATCCAGACGTGATGTCGCGCACCGGAGTGAGCGGCCGCGCGAGCGCGATCGCAACGCGCGATGTGATCTTGCGCCGCCACGGCCAATTCGTGACGCCGCCGCCGCGAACGTATCGGCTGCCGATCGCGAGTTCGCACGCGCCGTCTGCGACTGCGTGCACGAGTTGCGGCACGACATTCGGATCGTGACTGAAGTCGGCGTCCATGGCGCCAAGAACCGGCGACGTGCACGTCGCCCAGCCATCGATCACCGCGGACGAGAGGCCCAGCTTACCGGCGCGATGCACGCAGCGCACTGGATACTTCGCGGCCAGTGAATCCACGAGCGCGCCTGTGCCGTCGGGCGAGTTGTCGTCGACGATGACGATCTCGCATTTGATGGCGTTCTTGCGGAACACATCGGTGAGCGCGGCGATCAGTTTTTCGACGCCCTGCGACTCGTTGTAGGTCGGGATGACGAGGGAAACGTCGTAGGTCGAAGTCATGTCGAGCTCACCACCAACCGCGATATGCGGCGCACGCGACGAGCAGCGCAGCCGCAGCGGTTTCGGTGCGCAACGTCGTGGGGCCGAGCGACACAAGTTCGCAGCCAGCCGCTTGCGCAGCGTCCACTTCCGCCGGTGCGAGACCACCTTCAGGGCCGACCGCGATGGCGAAAGGCATGCCGTCTTGTGATTTTGCAAGCGCGGCCGCGAGCGTGCCGCTCAGCGCCCGCTCGTAAGCGACAAGCACGGGCTGCGAACGCGCGAGTAGCACGCCATCGCTCCATGCGATCGGCGAATCTACTTCGGGCACAAAGCGTCTGCGCGATTGCATCGCTGCCGCGCGCGCAATGCGCCGCCAGCGTTCGAGCTTGCGATCGCCCGCGTCAGCGTATCCGCGCTCGCAGCGAACCGGCACGATGCGCCGTGCTCCGAGTTCAACGGTCTTCTCGACGATGTCGTCGAACTTCGCACCCTTCGGTAGGGCTTGCAAAACCGTGACGAATGCAGGGAGCTCGCCGCCTTGCTCCGCGCGCATCGCGTCGATTCGCGCTGTCGTCTGGTTGGCGGAGACTTGTGAGAGCCGCGCAGCCCACGCCGCGCCGTCGCAAACGACGACGACGGAATCGCCGGCGCGCATGCGCAGCACGAGGCGCGCGTGGCGCGCGTCGTCAGTCCGAAGCGTCACCTCCGCGCCGGGCGAGCAGCGCGCGTCAACGAAGAATCTTGGTTGACTCACTCGTTGCCGAGCGCTCGCTTGACTTTCTTGAACAGCGTCGGTTCGGGTACGGCCTCGCCGCCCGCGCGCGCGTAGCCTTCGAGCAGCTCGCGTTGCTTGCGCGTGAGGCGCGTCGGCACGGCGACGTTGACATCCACGATCAGATCGCCGCGGCCGCTGCCGCGCATGCGCGGCAAGCCCTTGCCAGGGACGCGAAAGCGCGTGCCGCTCTGCGTACCCGCCGGCAGTTCGAGCGACGCGGTGCCGTCAAGGCCTTCGACCTCCAGACGCGCACCGAGCGCTGCCTGCGTGAACGACACGTTCGTTTGGCAGTGCAAGTCGGCGCCGTCACGCTCAAACGTCTCGTGCGGCTCGATCGTGATGAAGATGTACAGATCGCCGCTCGGAGCGCTGTGCTCGCCCGCTTCGCCGTGGCCCGCGTGCCGCAGGCGCATCCCTTCTTCTACTCCAGGCGGAACGCGTGCGGTGAGTTTCTGGCGCTTCTCTGTCCTGCCGCGTCCGCGGCATGCATTGCACAGGGTCGTGATGATGCCGCCGGTGCCGCCGCAGCGCGAGCAGGTGGCGCTCGTCACGAATTGGCCGAGCATCGTGTTGCGCATCGAGCGCACGTGACCGCTGCCGCGGCATTGCGGACAGGTAGCCAGCGGCTTCTTGTCGGCCGAGCCCGTACCCGCGCAGACCTCGCAGGTCACCAGCGTCGAGTAGGAGATCTCGCGCTCGCTGCCCGTGAGGACTTCTTCGAGTGTGACGCCGAGATCGTAACGCAGGTCTGCGCCGCGTTGGGCACGGGTGCGCGGTTGCGCGCCGCCAAAGAACGCTTCGAATAGATCGCCGAAGGGCGAGAAATCGCCGAAACCCGCTCCGCCTGAGATGTCTGCGTAACCGAACCGATCGTAGTTCGCGCGCCGTTGCTGGTCCGAGAGCACGGCGTACGCTTCGTTGATCTCTTTGAAATGCGCCTCGGCCGCTGTTTTGTCGCTCGCCTTCACCACGTCGGGATGGTGGCGGCGCGCTAAGTCGCGGTAGGCGCGCTTGATGTCATCCGGCGAGGCGTTGCGGGCAACGCCAAGAACCTCATAGTAATCGCGTCGTGACGCCACGGGTTACGTCGCAGGGTCCCCTTGGAACAGCGCGTTCAAGCCGTCCGCCATGCAGTTGAGCAGCGCGATGAGCCGCGCATAGTGCATGCGGCGCGGCCCCAAGATGCCGACCGCTCCGGCGTTACGCTCGCCGACTTTGTAGGGCATGGTGACGACGCTGCACTCGTTCATATCAGCGTTGCCAAGCTCGTGCCCGATGCTGACGGTCGCGCCTTCGTGCCGGATCGAGTCCTCGAGCCAACGATACAGCGTGCGCTGCTCCTCGAGCAGATCCAAGATGGCGCGCAGCTTGCGCAGGTCACGGAACTCTTGCTGATCGAGCAGATTGTTCGCGCCGCCGGCGAACAGACGCTGGGCTATCGCCTCCCCGCGCACGGTCAACAAGCTGGCAAGCGAATGGAGCAAGTCCTCCGGCAACGGCGTCTGCCGCGCAAGCTCGGCGAGCCGCGCGCCGACGACGGTGAGCGGCTGGCCGACGAGATGACGGTTGAAGTTGTTGCAGGCGCGCGTGAGCTGATCGGCGTCGATCTCTTCGTTCGTCTCGATCGACATCTGCGCGGCAATGCCGAGATTGGTCACGAGCACGACGTGGACGGTGTGCGGATTGACCCAGATCAATTGCAGGTGGCGAAATGCTTGGTCGTCGAGGCGCGGCGCGACGGCGAACGCGATGCTGCGGGTCAGATTGGAAAGCACGTGCGAGGCGTGGTCGACCGCGCTGTCGAGCTGCGTGCTCGCGCGCCGGACCTCTGCATGGATGAGATCGCGCTCGTCGGGGCTCAGCGTCTCGGGCAGCATGAGCTTGTCGACGTAGTAGCGGTAGCCGAGATCCGACGGCACACGGCCGGCAGAGGTATGGGGCTGATCGAGATACCCCTCGATTTCCAGCGCCGCCATTTCTGCGCGAACGGTGGCGGGACTGACTCCCAGATTGTACTTTTGGGTGAGCGTCGCCGAGCCGACCGGCTCCCCGGTCGCGATGTACTCGTACACCACCGTCCCGAGGATCGACGTCTTGCGGCGGTCCAGTTCGGGGACCTCGGCGGCCGGGTCGACGCGCTTGCTTGCTTTGGCTTTCGTCATATTAGCAGTCAGCACATGAGAGTGCTAAATATGGGGATACGCCGGGCCCAAAGCCGGTCCCTCCGTCGGAGGGTTTCATGTCACTCTCACGCCGCGGACGTAGTCTGACAATATAGGCAGCTCGAATATCTCGTCATGAAACTCGCGGTCGCCGCAACCTTCGCCTGTTTGCTCGCAGCCTGCGCATGGCTGGGCGGCTCGTTTCCCAATGATGCGACCGAATCGCTGATCGTGGACGGCGTGACGCGCGAGTACTTCATCCATATTCCACCGTCATATGCACGCGGGCATCCGGTAGCGCTCGTGCTCGACTTCCACGGCGGACTGGGTACTCCGAACGGAGCGCGGCGCATCTCCGGACTGGATCCGGTCGCGGACCGCCACGGGTTTATCGTCGTGTATCCGCGCGGTCTGAACCGGCATTGGAATGACGGCCGCAACGCAACGCTGGCAAACGAAGCGGACGTTCATTTCGTCACTGCGCTGATCGACAAGCTCGAGCGCGACTACTCGATCGACACGAGCCGCGTCGACGCCGCAGGCATTTCCAACGGCGGCATTTTCTCGCTGCGCCTGGCGTGCGAACTGGGTGGGCGAATCGCGGCCGTCGCGTCTGTTGCGGGCTCAATGGCTGCACCGATCGCTCCTCATTGCCGTCCGCCGTGGCCGGTCTCGGTTCTCATGATCAACGGCCTCCAGGATCCGCTGGTTCCGTATGGCGGTGGTATCGTCGCTGCAAACACCGAGCAAGCCGGACCCGTGCTCTCGGTGGCACAATCGATCGCGCTTTGGAAGACCCTCGATCATTGCCCGGCAAAACCTCACCAAATCCGATTGCCGGACGCCGTGCCCGACGATGGCACGCACACGAGTGGCGCTTTCTACAATCCGTGCCGCGGGGGCAGCGCGGTTGAGTCGCTCGCCATCGCGGGTGCCGGCCACACCTGGCCGGGCGGCCTGCAATATCTGCCGGTATTTCTCATCGGCAAGACCAGCCACGATTTCAACGCCAGCGAGACGATCTGGCAATTCTTCGCTGCACATCCCAAACCGGGAGCAATCTTCACTCAACTGCCGCGCTCTTGAAGTGTTGGGATGTTTCCGAGTCGAGGAACTCTTTCACCTCGGCGAGCGAGTGGACGCGCCGAGCCGGCGGCAGCGATTCGAAGATGCGCCGGCCATACGACATCGTTTCCAGACGCCCATCGAGGATGCACATCAAGCCGCGATCGCTTCGGCTGCGAATCAATCTTCCTAATCCTTGCTTGAGCCGCGTGATCGCCGCGGGCACCATCAGGGCGTCAAAGGCGCGCACGCCCTGCGATTCGACCAGCGCCGAGCGCGCCGCGATGATCGGATCGTCCGGCGGCGGGAACGGAATGCGGTCGATGATCACGCACGACAGCGCTTCGCCGCAGACGTCGACTCCTTCCCAAAACGACGCGGTCGCGAAGAGCACCGGGTTGTCTTGCGCCCGGAACCAGTCGAGCAGTTGCGTCTTGGGAAATGCCCCTTGTACTTGGTATGGGAACGGCAGCGTCGGACCGAGCGCCGCGGCGACGTCTTGCAGCACGGAGTACGACGTGAAGAGCACGAACGCGCGGCCGCGGGTGGCGCGCAGCACGTCGTCGATGACCGGAACCGCGAGCTGGGCGAATCGCGGATCCTTCGGGTTGAGCTGTTGTGGCGGCAGATACAGCATCGCTTGACGTTCGAAGTCGAACGGTGACTCGAGCACGAGTTCGTCGACCGGCGTGTGTTCGAGGCCGACCTGGCGGCGCAGATAGTCGAAGTTGCCGCTGGTGGCGATCGTCGCCGATGTCAAGACGACGCTGCGGGTCTGATCGAAGAGCCGCTCGCGCAGCACCGGCGCGACTGTGACAGGAGCGCACAGCGCAGCGTGCGAGTCGGGCCGTTCGCTCTCCCGCTCCACCCAGCAAATCCAGCCATCGAGGTCCAGACGAAGCCGCTCGATGGTCTGCGCGATGGCCGCGATAGCGTTCGTGAGCAGTTCGCGCCGGCGTTCCAGCACCGGTTCGCCCAATTGCGGAAAACGCGCGCCGCGTGCCCAATTCTCGGCGATCCAATTCTCGGCGCGGTACAACGCGCGTTGCAGCGGATCCATGAGTTCGATGGCGCGCTCGTTCTTCGCAAGCGGATAGCGCGCGGCCGGGCCATCGGCGAGCGAGCGCGCGAAGCCGTCTGCTGCGTCGCGCAGTTCTTGGCGCAGCGCGTCTTTGAATACGTAAGAGCGATCGATCTTCTGCAGCAATCTGCCGATAGTCGCGCGCGACAACGATGATGAAAACGCGGCAGTCGCCCACTCCTCGACTTGGTGAGCTTCATCGAGGACCGCGTAGTCATAGGGTGGGATCAACCCGCCGCCGCTCGCGAGATCGATGAAGAACAGCGCGTGATTCACCACGACGATGTCCGCGTGGCGGGCCGCCTCGCGCGCGCGCATGTGATGGCAGCTCTGCGGACCGAAGAACGCGCACGCCTCCATGATGCAGTCGTCGGCGTCGGTGTCGACCTCGCGCCACAGCGCCTCCGGCGGAACGAAATCGAGCTCAGCGCGATCGCCGGTGCCGGTCGCGCCGGCCCAGCGGAAAAGCCGCCGCTCGTCATCGCTACGTGCCAGCACGAGCCGACCGCGCAACGTTTCAAGTTTGTCGCGGCACAAGTAGTTGTGCCGGCCTTTGAGCTGGACAACGTGCGCGTCGGACTTCAGCGCCTCGAGGATCATCGGAATGTCTTTGTTGACGAGCTGGTCTTGCAGCGCGAGCGTGGCGGTCGAGATGACGACGCGCTGTCCGGAAAGCAGTGCGGGGACGAGATAGCCCAACGACTTGCCGGTGCCAGTGCCCGCTTCAGCCAAGACGTGCACGTGCTCGAGCAAGCCGCGGTTGACGGTTTTCGCCATCGCGATTTGCGCAGGCCGCCATTCATAACCGGCGAGCGACCGTGAAACAAGGCCGCTCGAGCCGAGGACGTCTTCAATCGTCACGGTGCGAACGTGTGTTCGGCCCCGGTTTGAGCTCCCCTGTAGCGGTCGAATTACGCGAGTTAGAGGGCGTCCCAATCGCGGCGCTGGCGGTGCTTGCGCGCTTCCTTGCGCTTGCGGGCGATCAGTGAGTCGCTGACGCGGACCTGCGTGTTGACCGGCAGCATCGGCCGCTTTTGCCGGCGCCGCTGCGTTTCGATTTTCTGTTTGACCTCGGCGATATGTCTCGCGCTCCGCTTCTTCTTGCGCGAGCGCCGCTTTGCGCGGGCCATGCTTAGCGCGTTAGCGCGCGGAGGCGCGCGCGCCTGCGCATCAGAAGCCAGCGGTTGTGAAGACCACGGCGACGAGCGCGCCTGCGCCATCGGTCGGCGCTGGGCTGCCCCGCATGATGCGCGCACTCGTCAAGGAACGGCCGGGCCCCGGCATGTCGCTGCGTGAAGTGCCGGTGCCTCCGATCGGCCCGACTGACGTCCTCATCCGCGTGCGCAAAGCCGGCGTTTGCGGCACCGATCAGCACATCTGGAACTGGGATCCGTGGGCCGCCGGGCGCGTGCATCCGCCGCGCGTGATCGGCCACGAGTTCATGGGAGTTGTCGCCGCCGTCGGCGATCTGGTCAAGGGCTTTGCAGTCGGCCAGCGCGTTTCGGCGGAGGGCCATATCGCCGATGGGACGTGCTTCCTGTGCCGAACCGGCCAAGCGCACATCTGCGCCAACGTGCAAGTCATCGGCGTCGATCGCGACGGCTGCTTTGCCGACTACATCGCGATGCCGGAGAGCAACGTCTGGAAGCTCGACGACTCCGTGCCGGACACGTGGGCTGCGATCTTCGATCCATTCGGCAACGCGGTGCACAGCGTCAGCGAGGCGCACGTGAGCCTTAAGTCCGTGCTCATCACGGGAGCCGGTTCGATCGGTCTTATGTCGGTCGCGGTGGCGGGAGCGGCAGGCGCTTCGAAGATCATCGCGCTGGATCCGAACCCTCACAAACTCGCGATCGCCAAGCGCCTCGGCGCCCACGCGGTGTTCGATCCGGGCGACCCGACGGTGCCGCGCGAGATCGCGAAGTTGACCGGCGATGCGGGGCCCGACGTGTTGCTTGAGATGAGCGGCAGCGGCTCGGCGCTCGAGTTGGGCTTGACGCTGCTGCGCCACGGCGGCCGCGCTGCGCTGCTGGGGATCTCGCCGGGTAAAGTGACGTTGGACGTGTCCGAGCACATCGTGCTCAAGGGTATCACGCTGATCGGCATCTTCGGGCGCAAGATCTTCGAGACGTGGTATCAGATGCAGGCGCTGGTGAAAGACCGCCGCGTGGATCTTGCCCCGGTCATCACGCACGTCGTGCCGTTCGAAAACTTCGAGCAAGCCTTCACGACGCTCAAGCAGCGCGAAGCGGTGAAGGTCGTCTTCGACCTCGTGGCCTAATCGTGAACCAGGTCTTCAACCGCCGGCTCCGAGACGAGCTTGATACGCTGCGTGCCGCCGGCACGTTCAAGCATCTGCGCCATATCACGACGCCCATGGCCGCGACGGTCCACATGCAAGAGACCGGCGACGCGATCGTGCTGTCGAGCAACAACTATCTCGGATTGGCGGATAATCCGCGTGTCGTTCAAGCGGGGCGCGAAGGGCTTGAGAAGTACGGCGCGGGCACGGCGAGCGTGCGCTTCATCTGCGGCACATTCGATATTCACCAGCGCCTCGAACGGCGCATCGCGGAATTCCTCGGTACCGAAAACTCGCTGACCTATGTTTCGTGTTGGGCTGCGAACACCGGGCTCATCCCGACGATCGCCATCGAAGGAACCGCGATCGTCTCCGACGAGCTCAACCACGCCTCGATCATCGACGGTTGCCGCATGGCCACGCAGGCGCACCGGCTGCGCTATAAGCACGGCGACATGGCAGAACTCGAGGCCAAGCTCGCCAACCTGCCGCCGGACATGATCAAGTTCATCATCAGCGACGGCGTGTTTTCGATGGAGGGCGATCTGGCGAAGCTGCCGGAGATCGCCGCGCTCGCACGGCGTTACAACGCGGTGACGATCGTCGACGACAGCCACGGCACCGGTGTGACGGGCCGGACCGGTCGCGGCACGATCGAGCATTTCGCACTCACCGGGCAGATCGACATCATCACCGGAACGCTTGGCAAGGCGCTCGGCGGCGCTGCCGGCGGTTTCGTCGCCGGCACGAACGAACTGGTCGAGACGCTCATCCAAAAATCGCGGCCGCAATTGTTCTCAAACGCGCTGCCCGCAACAGTGGCGTGCAGCGCGCTCGCAGCGATCGATGAACTCGACGCCCATCCTGAACTGCTGGTCAAGCAGCGCGAGAACATCGCCTACTTCCGCGACGCCATAAAGCGCCTAGGCTACAAGCCATTGCCGGGAGAGAGCGCGATCATCCCGATCATCGTGGGTGAGACCTCGTTCGCTATCAAGATGAGCGACATGTTGCTGAAGCGGGGCGTTTTCGTGACCGGTTTCGGCTATCCGGTCGTGCCAGAGGGAACGGCGCGCATCCGCGTGCAGATGAGCGCCGCGCTCGAGCGCGAGCACCTCGATCGCGCGCTGGACGCCTTCGCCAAAGTCGGCCGCGAGCTGGGATTGATCGCGTAGGACTCCAACGTCTAGACTCGAGCTTCGCTCGAGTGCTACGTTCTCTTCATTATTACATCAACCTGATTATTGCTCTTGGAGCAGGTCGGAAAGCTCTTGGTTGATCAAGTCGGCGTTGAACCAGACTTGTGGGATGTCCACGATCACGGGCGTGCGATACGCCGAAAAGTCAATGCCGGCGATGGCCGACGGGAGCGGGTCGGCGTCATAGCCGGCGGCGACGCGGAAGGTAAGCTCTGCATAGAGCGCATTTGCCCAACCGAACTCAGCACGCGTGTATCTGTCTGGATTGTCCGGGTCGAAACTTTCATGGATCAAGCTGTTCTCGCGGTTGGTGTTCTCGATCGTATCGACGGCGTGCCCGACATCTTGCGGCAAAGCCGAAGTTAAGGCCGCGCCGATGATGCCGAGCGGCCACACCCAACCGGTCGGCGAGTGTGGACTGCCAAGCCCAGTTGCGTACGTGCCGCGATAGAAGTACGGATTTGCGTCCGACAGCGTGAATCGCCGCGTGTTCAGATACACCTGGCTCGTCGGCACTGCGAAGCCGTAGTATGTCGCCGTCGTCAAGCTGGGCATATTCGCGTCGTCGGCGAGCATCGCGTGACCCAATCCGTCGACTTCGTATGCATAGATGAGTCCGAACTGACGCGTGTAGACGAGGCCGTGCCGCTGGATCCCCAAACTGACTTCGTCTGCAAGACGTAATGCTGCGTTGCTGAGCTTGGAATCGCCGTAGCCGGCAAGCGCCAGATCGGCGAGCTCCCGTAGGCCCACGACCGCGAACATCTGCTGTGGGATATTGAACGGGTAACGGACGCGATCGTCGGACGGCCGGAAGGCGCCCCAAATCATACCGGTCTGCGCATACCGCGGGCCCGCGCCGCCGTTCGGCAAGAACTTCGATCGGTAATGCGAGCAATGCGCGTGTTGCTGCTCGCACTGCAGCGTTGATACGGTGTGTTCCAACGCCCAGTGCAGCCGCGGCGTGAAGAGGTCGCGGTTGAGGGTCCTGCGCCAATACGTGTATGCGAGCGACACCGGATAGACGATCGAATCGACCTCCCACTTCTCTTCCCAGATCTTATAGCCGGCGGTGAATGCGTTGGCGTAGGGATTGGTCAGCACGTTTTTCGCGTTGCGCTCGATCACCGCACGCACCAACGGAGCGAGTTTTGGATGCAACGCGATGAAGCGGACGTACGGTTTGGTCTGTGCCGACGAGTCGCGCAGCCACATCGCCGGGATGTCGCCGGTTTGCACGTAGATCGTGCCGTCGTCTTCCGAAAAGAAGTCGGATGCCAGCGTGTGAAAACGGAGCGATGTGGAAACGACGATCGTTTGCGGGTTGGCCGCTGACGCCGGAATGAGGATGAGTCCCGAGCTGGGTCCGTGCCTCGCGAGTGAAGCCATCGGCAGCAGCCAAGTCGCCAGCGCGATCGCCATCGCGGGCGCTGCCTGGTGGATTTGCTTCACGCCCGCTCGTTCGCAGTCGCGGAATGTTCTCCCGCCGCAACTCTGTATCGATCCGCGTTGGTAGTCGCGCGCTCTTGAGCGCGTGATTGCACATGACTGGCAGTTATCTCGTGATGGTTTCGCGAAATTCGCACGCTATGGTCGCGCGCATCCTGCCCATCCTCGGCATCACCTTCATCGACATCCTTGGCTTTTCGATTCTCATCCCGATCATGCCGTACTTCGTGTTGCACTTCGGTGCATCCGATATCGTGGTGGGGCTGCTCTTCTCGACGTTCGCGGCTTGCCAGTTCATCGCCGGACCCGTGTGGGGGAACGTTAGCGACCGGGTGGGGCGCAAGAAGGTGCTCATCGTCAGCCAGGTGGGCGCGACGATTGGTTGGACGATGCTCGCGTTTGCGAACAGCCTCCCCGTCGTGTTCTTGGCGCGCGTCATCGAGGGGATTTCGGGAGGCAACATCAGCGTCACGCAGGCGTACGTCGCCGATCTTGTCGAGCCGAAGGACCGCGCGCGCGCATTCGCCTATGTCGGCGCCGCGTTTAGCGCCGGCATCGTGTTCGGACCCGCGCTCGGCGGTTTCTTGCTGCCGCGCTACGGTTTTCCGGCTCCGTTCTTGATGGCCGCCGCGCTGCAAGTCGTGACCTTGCTGCTCACAGTTTTCATGCTGCCTGAGTCGACCAGCGCAAGAACGCGCGAGGAGGTGGCGACGTTCCGCCACATCGTGACATCCTTGACCGACCGCGCCGTTGCGCCCCTGCTCCTCCAACTGTGGGCGTTCTCGCTGTCGCTGTACGCCTGGTTCGGCGTCGTGACGCTGCTCTTAAAGGAAGGAATCGGTTTCGGTGCCTCCCAGGCGAGCTATTTCTTCGCAAGTTTTGGAGTGGTCACCGCGCTGATCCAGGTCTTCGCCGTCGGCAAACTGAGCGAGGGCGTGGGGGATAGGAGAGCGTCGAACGTCGGCATCGCCAGCCTCTTGCTCGGGTTCTTGCTCGTGCCGTTCGTGCACAATATCGCGACGGTGATCCCCGTTATGGTTTTCTTCGGCTTCGGCATGGCGGTCGCGCGGCCGAACTTGACGGCGCTGCTCAGCGACCGCGCGCCGGAGAATCAGCGCGGTACGATTTTAGGAGTCAGTTCAGCGCTCGACAACATCTCGGGAGTGCTCATGCCGCCCGTCTCAACGGGCTTGCTCGGCGCATTCGGCCCCGCGTACGCGGGCATCACGTCCGCGTTCTGGGCGACGATCGCCCTGATCATGGGCCTGATCGCGCAGCGCAGAGAGGCATCGGGCGTGAGTCTCCGCGCTGAAGCGGCCCCCGGCGATTAACCGCTGCGCGACATCGAGGGGGCGCCCTCTGGGCACACTCGATCCGGCCACGTGAACGTCCACGCAAAGACGACGAGAAGCGATCCGACCAAGATCGCACTGACGGTGAGATTCGAAACCGGCGACGTCCATCCCAGTACTTGTGCCAGCTCGTACGCCGCGACACCCAGCGCGAGCGCGGTGACGGCGGCTATCCACGTGCGCGTGGCTCGCGCGAGTTCGAGCGGATGGCGCGTGCACAGTTTGTGGACGAGCAAGCTGTCGAGCGTGTCGGTGACCGTCATGCCGAGCGAGAACGCCAACCCGATGAGGAGTCCGAGCGCGGCCCCACCGCCTGCGGTCAGCGCGAGCGCATAGGCCGCGACTTGGCTCGACGTATCGAAACCGAGACCGAAGAGCAGGCCGACGGGAATCGCTGCGAGCGGGCTTGTCGCGGTCCGCAGCATCTTGGGGAGCAGAGCGCTTTTGACGCCGGCGATGGGTCCAGTTTGATTGCGCGAGAGCTGCCAGATGTTGAGCGCGGCGATCGCGATCAGCGTAGCGATGCTCACCCACGTGCCGAGCGATTCAAGGAACTGACTATGCGCGGCGAGACGGCTGCCAAAAAGTCCGGCAAGGGTGGCAATCGCCAGCACCATCACCGAATGGCCGCCCGCGAACAGGGTGCCGACAAAACGGCTGAACCGTCGGCGGGCGCCGAGGCTGTTGCGCGTCAGGTTGTCGATCGCTGCGAGATGATCGGGATCAGCGCCGTGGCGCAACCCGAGGACGAACACCGTAAACGCGATGATGCCGATCGAGAGCGGTGCGGCGGTGTGGGGCATCACAACGCGCTCATTCGGAATGCGAGCGGCGCATACCGCCTATGCGGTCGAAGAAACTCGTCCGAGCTCCCTAGCGCTCGCTCGGAACACTACATTCGCTCGCTCGGAACACTACATTACTTAGTCAGGTGGGGTTTGTCGACGTAGTCCTGATACATCAGCCCGGCGCCGATCTCCATCGATTCGGTGAGGAGACCGCGCTCCAGCGCTGCGGCTTCACAAGTCTGGCCGGCTGCTTGCAGCTGCGCAAGCAACTGATCGACCGGCTCTTTCGTCTCATATGAGAGCCACGCCGTGCACGAGACTTCACCGGGCGGCACGCCTAATTTCATCACCGTCGCGTAGTCGGGCGTCGCGACGCCGGGGAATCGAAACTCCATCGCGCGGCGGAAATCTTGATAGCGTTCGGGCGACGAGGTGAGATCGAGCAGCGAGATCTTCGCCGACAACCAGCGGCTTTGCGCCGCGTAGACTTCGTCGTCAGCTCGGAGCGCGGATGCCTTGATCTGATCCCAGACCGCCAGCGCTCTGTCCAACGCTTCCTTCACCCTTGGCATGTCCTTGTCGCTGATGTCGCCTTTGGTGGCGATGTCAGGCATATCGAGCGTGAACAGGTATGCTTTGAGCACGTTCACGGCATCGTCGCTCGCGGTGACAGCGGAGCGCGCCCGGTCGATCGCTCTCGTCAGCTCATCCGAGGATGTCGTGAGTTGTGCGGCGATCGCCGGATAATACTGCAGCACCGATTGCACCGTCGGCGTCGGCGTTCCCTCGCGCAGCGGTTCGCCAAGTTCGTGCAAGAGTTGCAAGTTATCTCCGATGAGACCGGGCGCGGTCGACATCACATCCGATGTGAGATCGAGCGTGCCGTTGACGTCTTGCACGAGCCTGTCAAGACCGTTAGTAGCGATCGCGAGATTGCTGTTCGGGTTGCGCGCGGGCGGCAGATTGGGGATGGCGCCGCTCAGCGATTGCAACTGCGTGAACAACGACTCTGACTCGCGCCGCCCGAGTTTGATCTGCTCCTTGGCGATCGCCATATCGCCGCGCGCGATGGCCTCGCTCTCTTGGATGAGCTGAGCGGTCGAGGTGAGGCCCTCCGGATCGAGCGCAAACGCCGGATCGAGCTGCGTGTCGGCGGCTGCGTGCGCGCCGTCGTTCTTCACCGCGACCTGCACCGCAGCGAGATGCTGCGCCGCGATGACATCGTTTGAGTTCAGCTTCAGCGCCTGCGCGTAGCGCTGCTCAGCATAAGAGTAGCGGCCTTCTTCCTGATCGTGCAGGGCCTGCGCCGTGACCTGTTCGGCGGTCGGACGATCGAGTTGCGGATAGCCCTCGAGGTGGGCGATGCGGTCGCTCGGCACAGGGTGGTTTTCCAGCGCTTTATCGGCCTTGCTCTCCGGAGTCTCGGACATCTTGCGCAATTCGTCCATGAAGTCGACCATCGACTGCGGATCATAGCCGGCGCGCGCCATGAGCTGCAGTCCGTATTGATCGGCTTGCAGCTCGTCCACCCGCGAGAACTTGTTCATCGCTAGGTCGCCGCCGTAACCGCCCAAGACGTAGGCGATCGGCGAGAGGATCGACAGCACGCCGATGAGGATGCTCAGCAAATTGTTCTTCTGCTCGAGCGTGACGACGTGCCGGCGCTCGACGTGCCCCATCTCGTGCGCCATGACGCCGGCCAGCTCGTCGTCCGACGACACGGCGTTGAGCAAGCCCATGTCAACGTGGACGTAGCCGCCGGGCAGTGCGAACGCGTTGATCTCGTCCGAATCGATGATCTCGAAACGGTACGTGATGTCCTCGCGCGCACGGTATTTCGCGAGGTTGCCGCCAACGCGGTTGACCCAGTTCGTGAGGAAGGGATCGTCGATGATGAAGCTTTGGCGGTCGACCTGCTTGTTCAGGTTCGCACCCCGGGCGATCTCCTGGCTCGTGCTCATCGCAAGCGCCCGCGACGGCAGAATCGCTTCGATTGCGAGGACGGCGAGGAGCGTTGCGGCGAGGGCTTTCATCTTTTGATTATCTTACGTTTCAGCGATGGGAATGGGCTGAGCGATCAGCCGGACGTGAGCGGCGGCCGGCCCCGGTGAAAGGAGCTGCGCGCTTGGAATTCGCCGGCGAGCGCCAGCACTTCGCTTTCGGCGAAAGCGCGACCTACAAATGAAAGTCCGGTCGGCAACCCGTGGCGGCCCGTGCCATTGGGCACCGTCACGGCCGGCACGCCGGCGAGATTGCACGCCGGAATGAATGGGCCGTCCTCCGTTCCGGGGTATGCCTTGTCAAACGGCACGCCGATCGGCAGCGCGACGGTCGCAAAAGACGGCACGACCAGCGCATCGTATCGTGCGAACAGCTTGTCGAATGCCTGGCGCAACGGGGCGCGTTGGCGCATGGCGTCGACGTAGTCGACCGCGTACGTGACCATGTACGAGTAGCCGCCGCGCCTTCCGTCAGGATCGCGCAGCGTCTGCACGCGCCCGTCTTGGATGATGCGTCGAAACGCTGCGCCGCCTTCGGCCGCGATGATCGCGCCGATCATGGCGTCGTATGGAAAGCGAGGAAGCGCAACCTCACCGATGTCGGCGAAGGCACGCAGCTCCTTGACCGACGCCGCGAAATTCTTGGCGACTTCGGGTTGCACTTTCTTGGTCGAGTTCTTGATGACGGCGAGGCGCCAGCGCGCTCTGGGCTGGGGTGTTTGCGGCAGCGGCCGGCGCGACGACGTCGGATCGGCCGGATCGCGGCCCGCGATGACGCCGAGTACGATTCCTGCGTCTTGCGCGCTGCGGCACATCGGACCGATCTTGTCCAGCGTCCAGGACAGCGCCATCGCGCCATGGCGGCTCACGCGTCCGTACGTCGGGCGCAGACCGGTGATGCCGCAATACGTCGAAGGGTTGATGATGGAGCCGCTCGTTTCGGACCCGAGCGCGAACGGCACCAAACCTCCGGCGACTGCTGCGCCGGGCCCGCTTGAAGATCCGCCGGTCCAATACTGCGTGTTCCACGGATTCCGGCACGGTCCGAGATAGGACGCGTCGGCCTGATTGTAGCCCATGCCGCCGGCCAGCTCGATCATCGCGAGTTTGGCGACAAGCACGGCTCCGGCGGCCTCGAGTTTCTGAATGACCGTTGCGTCGTAATCGAGGACTTGGTGGCGGTATGGCTGCGCGCCCCATGCGGTCGGCGCGCCCTTTGCGGCGAGCAGATCCTTGACGCCGTAGGGGATGCCGTGCAGCGGGCCGTGGTCGATGCCGTTGGCAAGCTCTGTGTCTGCGCGTTGGGCCGAAGCCAGCGCGCGTTCGCGCATCACCGCCGCGACCGCGTTGAGCCGCGGACCGTAGCGGTCCAGTCGCGCCATGAAGAACTTCGTGAGCTCGACCGAAGAGACAGCGCGTTTGCGCAGTAGCGCGGCGAGATCCGGGAGCGAGGCGTAAGCGACAGTGGTGTCGGTCATGCGCATTCACCGTCGGGATCGGCGAAGAACGCGAAGTCGGGCTCTTGATCGTTGCGGAGCCGCCCGGCACGAAACGCCTTTGCGATGTCGAAGTTGCCTTCGATGTCGCCGGCGATCTGCGTCGTCAAGGCATCGGAGAGTTTGGCCTGAGGCAACGTGCGTTGCAGCGACCGCGCGAGGTCGAGGGCGACTTGCGACGGCGGCGGCGACGCGGTAGGCGCCGGAGTGGGAGCGGGCGTTGGAGGCGCCGGCGCGGCTGCTGCGGCTGGTGTTGATAACGGCCCGGCGGCAGCTGCGATGCCGGCTGCTGCGGTCGCCGCGCCCGCGAGGAACGAACGACGAGTTGTCACGGCAGTACCTTTCCCAAGTTCTTTTCGATGACGTCCGGCGTCATGAAGCCCCGGTAGATCGCACGGACGATGCCGTTCTTGTCGATAAAAAAACTCTCGGGCAACGACGTGAGCCCGTATGATTCTGCTACCGGGCCGGGGTCGAGCAGGACGCGATACTGGATTTTGAAGCGCTTGACAAATGGTTTGACGAGCTCTGCGTCTTCTTGCTCGTCAATCCCGATGAAGACGACTTTGTCTTTGTAGCGCGGATAGCGCTGCACGATTTCGGGCAGCTCCTCTTTGCACGGCGGGCACCACGTGGCGAATGCGTTGAGAAAGACCGGCTTGCCGCGAAATTGCTCGAGCGACACGGATGCGCCGTCAAGGTCCTTGAGGTCAAACGCCGGCGCCGGCTGATCGAGCGCTACGCGCTTGAGCGGCGGAGGCACGTGCGGAGCTGTCGTTTGTCTCGCGCAGCCGTTTATGGCGACGGCGACCGCGACACACGCGACGAGAATGCAGCGAATCACTGGCCCGCGGGTTCGCGCGCTCAAGAGAACGCGCCTCTCCAGTATTCTCCGAGCTCGCTGAGGCTCGCTCGGAACACTACAGTCCTTCTAAGCGCGGTTTACGTGCCGGCTGTGGTTTATGTGCCGGCGGCGGTGAGGATCAGGTCCGTGCCGTAGCCGAAGAGAAAGCCGAGTAACACGCCGACCGTCGCGAATTCCTTAAAGCCGATGCGCCCGCCCGCTTTGGTCATCTCGCTGATCACGTAGATGATCGCGCCGGCGGCGAAGGTCAGGAAGAGCACTGAGAGCGTCGGCGACACGAAGTGATATCCGATCAGCGTGCCGACGAACGTCGGGCCGCCGCCGATCAGGCCCAGTTTCAGGATATCAAGCGCGCTTGCGTGCGTGCCTGAGCCGACGATGGGCGCGGAAATCCCGAAGCCCTCGGTCATATTGTGCAGGCCAAATCCGATGATCAGCAGCAACGCCAGCTCGATCGCGCCGGTCGCGGCGGATTGTCCAATGGCGAGCCCTTCGCTGAAGTTGTGCGAGCCGATGCCGAGCGCAATCGTCGTCGCCAACGCCATCGGACTGAGGATGTGACCTTCAGGCGTAGCAGCACGCTGCTTGCTCAACAAGCCGCGAGTGAAATAGGCGAGGCCCACCAGACCGATCGCCAGACCCGCGACGTAAACTGTCGTGAGCCATGCGAACTCGGTCGGGCCTTGACCCTGTTGTATCTTGCCCAACGCATCGGCAACCGGCTCGCCGGCTTTTTTGAGAATATCGTAGAGCAAGAAAAGCAAGACGCCCACTGCGACGGCGTTGGCAAAAGCGATCCAGCGGCGCGGCAGCGTGCGCAGCGCGGCAAACGGCAGGCCGAGAAAAATCGTGAAACCCGCGATCGCGCCCAGCAGCAGCGTTTGACCCTCGCTCATCTTCGGTCCGCTCGGGCCGGAGCCGCCGGGCGGGGCGACCGCCATCTGATCTTGCTCCATCATCGCAGCGAATCGATCGGGCGCGCCTTCGTACTGCACGGCGGAGATGAGGCCGCCCGGGCCCTTATCGCCGTTCATCATGTGATCGGCGACGTGGCAGTGGAACATCCATGTGCCCGGTTGCGCGTCAGCCACGAATTCGATGTCGCGCATTTCGCCGGGGCCGAGCGTGACGGTCGACATCTGCTGGCGTCCGCTGGGCGCCACGGCTTGTCCGTCGACGGCGACGACTGCGAAGTGGTGGCCGTGCAAATGCATCGTGTGAAACTCGGTGCCGCTGATGTCGATCAAGCGAACGCGCACCCGATCGCCGCTCCTTACGATGAACGTCTTGTCGGCCGGATAGCTCTTGCCGTTGATGCTGAAGTAGTTCTCGGTCGGGCTGAAGACTTTCCACGATGAGATGAGCATCAGATAATCGCGATCCACGTGCTCAGCCGGCGTGCGCGGCTCGACCACCAGTGCGCCGTACAAGCCGCGATCGAGTTGATTGAGATCGTCGACGTGCGTGTGGTAGATGTACGTGCCCGGCTCGGTGACGGTGAATTCGTAGGCGAAGCTCTGGCCTGGTTGAACCGCAGGCTGGCTGAAACCCGGCGTGCCGTCCATGGCTGCTGGAACCCGCACGCCGTGCCAGTGAATAGTCGTCGGCGCCGGCAGATGATTCGTCAGGATGATGCGCAGACGGTCGCCCTGACGCACGTGGATGGTCGGGCCGGGAACCGTGCCGTTATACGTCCACGCATCGGTGTCGACGCCCGGTGCGATCGTCCAGCGCTTCACCTCGGCGATCAGCCGGATCGTCTTCGTTGCGCCTGCGCTGGAGCGCGCGAGCGGCGGCAACGCCGGCAAGCGGGCATAGTCGCGCTGCGCCTGCGCTTCCGCCTGCGCCACGACTGAACTCGAGACATCTGTGTTGCTGAGACTAGGCGGCGCCGGCTTAGCGGCCGCTAGGGCCGCGGCGTGCGTGCTCGCGGTGAAAGCGAGGCCGGCGAGGAGCGCGACAAGCCAACGCGAGCCGGCAAGACAACGCGAGCTCATGCCCGCGCTCTTCCTTTATTCCAGTCCTTGCTGGGGCTCTTCACCAGGATCGCCCCAGCGAGTTTCGTGCTGACAGCGTGCGGCTTGCCGTTCACGCGCAGCGTGAGCAGGCCGAGCGCGCGCTCGAATTTTTCCACTGCGACGGTCGTGCCGGGCCGAAGACCGATCTCCGCGAGATACTTCAACAGTTCCGGCATGTCGTGCGCGAGCGCAAGCACTTTTGCCGAAGCGCCGACCGGAAGCTCCACCAGGTCGATGGCATCGGGGTGTTTCCACACGGTCCCATCTTCTCGTGGAATGGGGTGGCCGTGCGGACACGTCGTCGGCTCGCCGGTGAAGCGCGCCAGGTGGCGCTCGACGAGCGGCGAGATCGCGTGCTCGAGCCGGCACGCCTCTGCGTGCGCGAACTCCCACGGGATGCCGAAGTGATCGACGAGCAGCCGCTCTGCCAATCGCTGACGGCGAAGCGTGAGCGCGCCGATGCGCGCGCCTGATGCGGTGGGAAAGACGCCGTGCCGACCGTCATGTTTCACGTAGCCGTCGGCGTCAAGCTTCTTGAGCATAGCTGAGGCCGAAGCCGCCGATACGGCGAGTTCCGATGCGATTTCGGTGGTGGACACGGGCTCCTTGCCGTTGTGCAGCTTCACGATCGTCTTCAGGTACATCTCGACGTTCGGGCTTACGTCGGGTTCCTCAACGGGCTCGTCGAGCCGGCTCTTCAGGGCTGAGTGGAGCGTGCGTTGCGGGCTCATGTTAGCCTAGCCTAATTCTCTTTCTTAGTCATGCTTATCCTACACGCTAAGGCCAACCTCACATGCTCATGTGACGCCGCCGTCCCGGTCCGGAGGAAAGCCCTTGATTGTGACTCGCAACAAGCCGATGGAATGATGCGTTACTATCCCGAGGGGGGAATCCTAATACCATGAAACACGCAAGATTCACCGCCGCGGCGCTGATCGGCGCGCTGCTGTTGGCAGCCGCTCCCAAGCCGATGGCGCTGGCCGATGGTGCGGCGAGCACGCGCAACATCATCTTGACCGGTGCCGCTGCGGCGGGCACGCTCGTCATCATCAACCATAACAAGAAGGTCCACGAGAAGTATGCTGAGGATGCGCAAAAGCAAGCTGCATTGGCGGCCCAGCGCAATGACGCGCAAGCCGCCGCACACCAGTACAAGCGCGCTTACGAGAACGAGGCAGCCGTGGTTGCGAACCAGAAGCGCGAGATCGCCATCCAACAAGATGAGATCTCTCGACTCAAGGCCCAAGTCGCTTCGCTCAACCCGCCTGGCTCGAATTTCGTCGCCACGAAGCCGGTTGCTCAGAAGCCGGGTCATGGTGTGAACCCGATCCCAGCGCAGGTCATCGCCTACGGCTGGGGGGAGTTCTAACCATGCGCGCGTACTTAGCGATAGCCGCGCTTGCTGCAGTCCTCGCCGGCTGTGGTCTGCTCGCCGGTCCGAACGCAACAGATGAGGCAACGAAGGTCGCGCAAGCGCTCTACAAC
>Ga0187846_10000252_pt1 | contig 32679 bp, 31 predicted proteins | sample TC_taG_FD_161473 | JGI IMG/M metagenome (GOLD analysis project Ga0187846, IMG submission 161473) | Biofilm microbial communities from the roof of an iron ore cave, State of Minas Gerais, Brazil - TC_06 Biofilm (v2) | ecosystem: Environmental > Terrestrial > Deep subsurface > Cave > Wall biofilm... | reverse complement strand
GCATGCCGGGGACGATCTGCGAGACCTCGCAGGAAAACTGTTGCCATACTGTGTAGACGGATGCGTGCATCTGTGGTCTCCTTTCACACCAGAAAGCTACTTGGTCAGAATTGTGCTTTCATTGTGGACGGAGACCCGTTTGTCTGCAAGCAAGCGACCTGTATTACAGCTCCCCCCTTCGTCTTGCCGCCCCTTCCCACGCGCTGTTCCCATACCCCCTGCTCCTTCTGCCTCTTGTGCTCCTTTCTCGATCCCCTCCCCTGGCCCTTCAATAAGTGTCAGGGAGAGAGGGGGCAAGCCCTGCCACTACTATGAGACGCCTTCGCAGGCCGATGCAGGCGTGTCATAGTAGTGGCACCTCTTGCAGGTGCCATGCCCGATTCCATCATATGGTTCATTCGCCACCAGAGTCTAAAGGCCCACCCATCCTCCCGTCCACCCTCGCCCCTACGGAGCCTTAGTTTTCGTTCTTAACTTGACGCCAGAGGGCGAGACCACTCGCCCCTCTGTGTATTTTCTGCCCAGCGAACGCTCCTAGAACGCTCCTTAGAACGCTTTCTTCACGCTGCCTGTGCTAGACTAGCGGTGAAATGAGGATGCGGATGTGATCTCAATACATAGCAGAGGAGCAATATCATGAGCCTGATAAGCAACGTACTGAATCAATGCCGAAAACCAAGCGGGTGGTTCGGCAGATTCGTCCTGTGGGACATGAACCGTCATCATGCCAACGTGACCAACTGGGGATTGCAGCATCTCGCGATAGCGCAGCACGACACGATTCTCGATGTGGGCTGCGGGGGAGGACGCACTGTGCACAAGCTCGCCGGCATCGCTACGGAGGGCAAGGTTTACGGCATCGATGTCTCCGAAGAAAGTGTGAGCGTCTCCCGCCGCAGCAACACGCGGTGGATCCGGCTGGGCCGCGTCGACATCCGCCACGGGTCGGTGTCGTGTTTGCCGTTCTGCGAGCACATGTTTGATCTGGTCACCGCCGTGGAAACCCACTTCTTCTGGCCTGACCTGGTCGCGGATATGCAGGAGGTCTTACGCGTGCTAAAACCGGGGGGAAAGCTCATCATCATCGCTGAAGTCTACAAGGGCGGGAAATACAATAAAGTGCTTCAAAAGTTGGCAGGATGGTGGAATCTCCCGCTCCACAGTGGGACTGAGTATCGCGAACTCTTCGCAAGGGCGGGTTATGCGGCTATTCAGATCTGTGAGCACGACGACAAAGGGTGGATCTGTGGGATCGGCGAAAAACCCTCGGAGGTTCCGACCGGAGAAGAAAGCACCGGGCGAGACGATGAACGCGGCATTGAGTAGGTTCGCCTAAAGCCGGTGTGCAGCACACCATGGCAGGGCACAGGAGATACAAAGGAGAAGACCCATGTCAACCCAACACAGCACCACCCTCGTCCGCCGCCGGTTTGAGGGCAATAACAAAAAGCAGAAGAGCGTGCGTGACCACCTGCTCGCCACCACCTCGGTGAGCCTGTGTCGCACCACAAAAGCGCTGCTCGCCTGGACCATGCTGGCCTTCCAGCGCGCTGGAAGACGCAAGACCCTCTCAGGCGCCTCGCGCACCAGGATGAGCGCTGCCCTCCCGCTGCCCGCAGCTGGCGAGGCGGTGAGCGAGAACCGCGTCCCAATAGCTGCGGTGGATCCTTCCGCCACCCACCAGCGCCGGGCGTTCATCCTGGGCGTGGTCCAGCCGGGCCTGGCCGGCCTGATGGACGGCTCCATTTCCTCGCTGGCGCCCCTGTTCGCTGCCGCCTTCGCCACGCGCAACAGCCACACGGCCTTCCTGGTCGGCCTGGCCACCGCTATTGGCGCCGGCATCAGCATGGCCTTCTCCGAGGGTCTCTCCGACGACGGCACGTTGAGCGGGCGTGGCAGTCCCTGGCTGCGTGGGAGCGTGTGCGGTCTGATGACCTTCGTGGGAGCGGTGGGCCACACGCTGCCGTTTCTGCTCCCGGCGTTTGTGACCGCAGCCCTGATCGTGGGTGGAGTGGTCATCGCCGAACTGCTGCTGATTGCCTGGATTCGCCATCGCTACATGGACACACCCTTGTTGGCGGCAACATTTCAGGTGGTCGTTGGCGGGGTGATCGTCTTCGGGGCGGGGATTCTGATCGGGAGCTCCTAGCCTGTTTTTTGACAGTGACCCTCAATCAGGGTGCGAGGACAAAGGAGTCGCACCCACGTGAGTTTTTTGTTCCGATTTATTACCTGATTGGTAATAAAGCACGATAGTAAATTATTAGAATGAGGAGAAAAAAGATGAACATGGCACTGTGGATCGTCCAGGGCCTGCTGGCTCTGGCGTTTCTGCTGGCCGGTAGCATGAAAGCCTTAGCGCCACTGAACACCGTGAAGAAGAACATGCCCTGGGCCAATGACGTTGCAGCGGCATTTGTGCGCTTTATCGGAGTCGCTGAATTGCTGGCGGGTATTAGCCTGATCCTGCCCGCCGTCACGGGCATCCAGTCGTGGTTGACGATAGCAGCCGCCCTCGGACTGGTGGTCGTCATGGTGAGCGCCTCCATCTTCCACGCCTCGCGCCGGGAATACCAGAATATCGGTATGAATGTCGTGCTCTTGCTCCTGGCAGCGTGGACTTGACCCAGAGAAGTGGAGGAGGTAAACTTGAGGGAGTAACCTCCCACAGGAAGGGAAGAGACCATGCACAAGACCCAACGAACCTACACCAAGGAATTTAAGCAAGAAGCGGTCCACCTGGTGCAAGCGAGCCAGAAGTCGCAGGCCCAGATTGCACGGGATCTCGGGATTGCTGAGAGCACGCTGCAGCACTGGTGCCAGCTGTTCTCCGAACATGGCGAGCAGGCCTTTCCTGGCAGTGGACACCAAACTCCACAAGAAGAGGAAATACGCCATTTGAAGCGAGAAAATGATCTGCTGCGACAGGAGCGCGATATCTTAAAAAAACCTCGTATAGAATCTCTCGCAATGATGAGCTAATACAAAGGGCACTGAAGCAACCTGTGGGGCCTTTCCTTGAGCGAAGTAAAATGAGGCAGATGAGTTCGGTAGGCTAGGCACTTCTGAAGCAAAAAATACTGGCACGTGCAGCAGCCTACCAGGAGAGAGTTGTGAGCGTATGAGTTCTCCTGAAAAGGAGAGATTCTGTCCGAAGCTATCGGCATCTTTTCGCGCGGCCAAGTCTGAGGTTTCAGTTCATTGCCCAGCACAGTCAGCAATACTCCGTCACGCTGTTGTGCCAAGCTCTCGAGGTTTCGGTCAGCGGCTATTATGCCTGGTGCCAGCGGGAAGTCAGCGAGCACCAGCGAGAAGATGCCAGGCTCTCGGCAGAAATCCAGCAGATCTTCCTGGAGCACCGCCAGGTCTATGGCAGTCCGCGTATTCACGCGGTGCTGAAAGCTCGCGGGGTGCAGTGCTCCCGCAAGCGTGTGGTGCGGCTGATGCAGCACTTGGGGATCAGCGCCCAGGTGAAGCGTTCGCGCAAGCCGACGACCAAGAGCGATCAAGGCGCCCGGTTTGCTCCCAACCGCCTGAATCGTGAATTTCTGGCCGCAGAACCCAATAGCAAATGGGTGACCGATACCAAGGCCATCGCGACAAGGGAGGGCTGGCTGTACCTGGCCGCGATTGTGGATCTGTTCTCGCGCATGGTCGTGGGCTGGGCGATGGCGGCCACAGAAGATGAGCAGCTCGTCGAATTGGCTCTGCGCATGGCAGTGGTCAAGCGGCATCCACCGGCAGGGCTGTTGCATCATTCCGATCGTGGCAGCGAATTTACCAGCGATCGCTATCTAGCTTTGCTCGCTGAATTAGGCGTCCAAGTCAGCATGAGCCGAACGGCCAATTGTTATGATAATGCGGCGATGGAGTCCTTCTTTGCCACCCTGACCAAGGAGTGTACTGATCGAGTGCGCTTCGAGAGCCGACAGCAAGCCCGGTCAGCCATTTTCGAGTACTTGGAGTGCTTTTATAACCCCATCCGATTACATTCGACGTTACAGTATGTGAGTCCGGTTGCTTTTGAACACGCGAATGAGTCAAAGATGAGCTAATCTCCAACTTTGGAGACTCCATTTTTTCGGGTCAATTCCACAGCGAGAATCCCCTGACCAAGTTTTACACTTTCCTGCCATTGGGGACTTTCCACTTATCACCGCCAGGTAGCTTAAAATAAAGATGTACACTGACAGCCAACATGGGACCCTTTAGGAGGCTCATAAATGCTCTACGTTGAGAGCGCCCCTCATTTTTCGAACGGATGGTCTAAGTAGTCAGCACACCACGTAGCCAGCACAAGGGACGTTCTCCCACTCCTGTCTCAATGTGCAGATCAGTCGTCAAAGCATAAGATAACTGAGGAGGTAAACTCTCGATTTTCTCGGTGGATATCCCGGGTAGCCACCACAGCTCTCCAAATGCCTATCTTACCAGCGGATCTGTCTCTTCACCGCTGCTCGCAGAAGCGTCCCCAGAGAGCGCAAACGCCAACATCGGGAGCAGAGACAAGGATCGACCGCTTTCCCAGGCGCTGGCGAATACTTCCTCAGCTAGTTGAGACTGAACAGTTTTGATCGCTTCATCCACTCTCGCTTGCAACGCCAGGTCTCTGTCATACCAGTTCTCGATTTGAACGGTCGTAGCAGCGCCAAACAAGGTCGTCGCCCGCTTGAAGTTCCCCTGAGCGGTCTCCAAAAGCGCGATGGCTTGCAGGCACAAAAAAACTTCCGGCGGGAACCAGCCGTTCCATGCTCCTGGCAAGGATTGTATCTCCTCCACAAACTTGAACACGATGGAGGCGCCTTCGCGCAGATACTGCCCGCAGTCCGCCCAATGGCCTTTGATCAGCGCGACGTGCCCTAGAGCAACCAGCATATTGACATAGGCGCGCCGATTGCCCATTTCCTTGCACAGGGCGAGCACCTCTTCGTAGCACTCTTCTGCCTGGACCAAATCACCCAGCGCTAACGCTACATTGCCCAGTTGCTGAAGCCAGTCGATAATGCCGACCCGGTTGTCGCTGGCTCGAGCAATCGCCACACTTTCTGTGAAGCGATCCGCGGCTTCATGGACCCGCCCTTCCCGCAGCGCTAGCCGCCCCAGGTTGCCAATAGGATAGGCGATCATGTCGCTGTTGCCCAGCTGGCGGAACAGCTCCAGGCTCTGGCGATACTGCGCGGCGGCCTCCACCGCGCGATCCGCCGAAAGAAGACGGTCACCGTAGAGGGAATGGGCGTTGGCGAGGAGTGCTTGCTTTGCTCCGGCACCTTTCGAGAAGACGCCCACACGCTCGCTGAGCAAGAAGAGGTGTTCAAATGCTCCCGCTACCTGCTCCATGTCTGGTAGAGCCTGGCCGTCTAGCAGCAACACCCTGATCGTCGTTTCTGGATCTTCTAGTCGGCGTGCCATCAGCGTGGCTTGCTCTCTCAGGGAGGTCGCCTCGAGATACTGTAACTGTAAGGCTGTGAAGGTGGCTGCGTTTACCAGCATCCAACAGCGCAGGATGCTGTCTTCTTCGTCTGCCTGGACGACGGCGGCCCGCGCCCAGTGGCCGCCTTCCGCCCAGTAGCCGCGCCGCAGCCAGAAGATGAAGAGACAATCAATATACTGCCGCGCGATGGCGATTTCCCCTGCCGTGAGTGCCCAGCCGATTCCGGCGCGGATATTGTCGTGCTCCTGCTCCAGACGGGCAAAGGCAGCGATCCCGTCTGGGCCGTGAAGCTGAGCGTCAAGCTGTGCTGTCAGCCTCAGATACACCTCGCTGTGATGCCGCTGCGTCTGCTCTGCCTGCCCGGCGGCGTTCAACTGGTCGGCGGCATATTGTCGGACCAATTCATGGAGATCATAGCGCCCGGGTCCGGCGGTGCGCACGAGCGATTTTTCGCTGAGCGTGCGCAGGATCTGCAGCGTTGCCCCGGCGATTGGCTCGGCTTCGTCTACCGTCCAGCCGCCGCGAAAGACCGACAGCCGCGTCAGCACCTGCTGCTCGACTGGTGAGAGCAGCCGCCAGGAATGGTCAAATACGGCGCGGATGCTGCGGTGACGTTCCGGCACATTGCGGAGGTTGGCGCTCAAAAAGTCGATGGGGCTCTGGAGGTTGTGCGCGATCTGCTCACAGGACAGGAACGGGGTCCAACTGGCGGCCAGCTCGATCGCCAGCGGCAGTTGTTCGACGAGCTGGCACACTCGCGAGACGGACGCTCGTTGTTCGCTGCTTTGGAGGTGCGGCGTGAGGCGCTGCGCGGTCTGCTCGAAGAGGGCAATGGCTTGCCCTTCATCCAGCTTTGGGACGATGTAGAGCCATTCTTCCACGAGTTGCAGCCGCTCCCGCGAAGTCGCCAGCAGCTTCACCCCCGGTGCGTTCGCCAGCAAAACGGACAGCCAACCGATCCCTTCGCCAAGCTGCTCACAGTTGTCGAGTACAAGCAGCATGATCTTGTCTTGCAGATACGCGAACAGCTGCGCCTCAGCTGACTCGGCCAGGGCTAGATTCAGACCGTGCGCAATGGCCATGGGCATGAAGGAGGGGTCCGTTACCGCCGCCAGGGACACAAAGACCACCCCGTCAGCAATGCGGTCTCGCTGGGCGCGGGCGGCTTCAAGGGCAAGCCGTGTTTTACCTGCTCCGCCCGTCCCCACCAAAGTCAGCAAGCGGCAGGCGGGCTGTTCGAGCAAGTGCACAATCTGCGCTACTTCTAAAGCTCTTCCGATGAAGGGGGTGGCACTCGCCGGGAGATTGGCGGCGCTACGTGCCGTTGGACGTTGCCTCTCGTCTGGTGAGAAGCGCGTCATCCCTGCTAAGACATCGACCCGGCGCAGCCCGCGTGCGCACTCCACAAACACCGCGGTCTTGTCGACGGAAATACACAACGGATCTGCCAACAATTCCGCCAACTCGCGTGAGGGACGTCGCTCGCCTGCCTCGATCTTCTTGATGGTCGCCAGGGCACAGGTGCTTCGTGCCGCAAGTTCACGCTGCGTCATATCCAGTGATTTGCGGCGCTGAGCTACCCATTCGCCGAAGGAAACGATCTGGTTCATGAATGATCTGTCCCCCTTTTTGTCTCCTCTATTGTACACCACAAAGGTTACCACGAAGCAATCGCTTTCTGGTTCAATAAGGATAGGTGTTGCAGGGAGGGGCGGCATGACAGTGCTGATGAGCTAGCTATAAGGAGCGATGAGATGACAAACACTCTAGCCGGCGTTCCTGCACGACCCAAAAGTTCCATCTGGGCAACCGAGCAGCTTTGTATGGTCCCCGCTCAATTGAGCGACTGCGATACAGTGCTTGCGCTCTTCGAGGCGCTGCACTGTTATAATGCCGCGTTGGATGCCTATTTCGTCCTGGCCGACGAGTGGGAAGCGCTGTTTCGCCGTGAGTTTCGTGAAACGGTACAACGCCCTGATCACCTCTATCTCTTGGTCAAGGCGGGCAATCGCGCGGTGGGTTTGCTGATAGCCGCTATCCACACCGATTCACCCCTGTTCCATCATCGTCAGTGGATCGAAGTCGAGGCGCTCTATGTCGCTCCCAGCCACCGCTCTATGAGTATTGCTAAGCACCTGCTGAACCAGGCCTATCAGTGGGCTAAAGCGCAGCAACTTTTGCGCGTCCAGCTGTACGTGACGGCGAGCAATGTGCGTGCGCAGGCAGTGTATACCGATCAGGGGTTCACGGTCACGCAGGTGATCATGCGGAAAAGTCTGTAAACGGAGCGCACAAGGTGTATCAAAAAAGGAGGATTTCCATGTCAACTGAAGAGCACAAGACCATAGCCCGTCGGTGGAGTGAGGAACTCTGGAGCAAGGGAGCGCTCGCCGTCGCCGACGAGATTATTGCTCCCACCTATGTTCGTCATGATCCGGGTGATCCCTTTGTCGCGGAAGGGCCCGAAGGCGTCAAGCTCCTGGTGATGGGGCTGCGCGCTCAGATGCCCAATCTGCACATTACCATTGAGGATCTGGTTGCTGAAGGGGACAAGGTCGTCACACGCTATGTGGCGACAGGGACGGACACCGGCGAGTTCATGGGCAAAGCACCCACGGGGAAGCAAGTCAGGGTGACCGCCATCCAAATCTTCCGCATCATTGACGGAAAGATCGTCGAGAGCTGGGCCAACCGGGACGATCTGGGCGGGTTGCGACAACTCGGCGTGATCCCTGCACCGGGGCGCGCCAGCCAGGACTCACAGTAGTCCGCTTCTGACGGTAGTTTGTGGACGCGGGATTTTGTCTCGCTTTCATCCTTCAACTACAGCGGAGTTCAGAAACGTTGAGTTATCAGAGCTGAGACGAGGAGGCAATCGCATAGGCCCCACCATGTACCTGTATGAGAAAACGCGTGAAGCATATTCCCATGACCTTCAGCGCGAGATGGCAGAGCAGCAGAGGCTTTCGCAGCTGCCTCAGCATCGTCTGAGTAGGAGCAGGCGTGTCGCTGGCGAGCTCGGCGTCCTGCTGCTGAAGTTAGGCACACAGCTCAAGCAGTTCGAGCAAGCACAGACCGCGCGCGAGCAGCACGTCTGAGCCCAATGGCAGCGGGAGCGAGCCAGCTGAGATGGGAAGGGGAGCAAGCAGTCTCTTCAAGACGGAAGGCTCACTCTTTCTGAGCATCGCTGGTAGAACACTCCCTAGCGGTGGTTTGTTGACTCTGGATTTTGACTCCTTTTTAACCCATCAAAGAGTGCTCCCCTAAGCTCACATGGCTCAGGATGTTCACTCGAAATCATGCGCGATTTCCCGAGTCAACAAACCAGTGCTAGAGCAGGGTTCAGAAAGCTTGAGCCTACATCTTGAGAAGATACGCTCCTCCTGACGCCGTTTCGCAGCAAGCTCGTGTTCGGCGAGGTATTGAGCACGGAAAACACTGCAAAGCGGTTTCCTCAAGGAATCGAACAGATAGTAGATTGTCCATTTAGTTTGACCTATCATCAGGAAAACCGATCATGAGAAAATCTCTCTCCCTGGTCTGGGCATGGAGCATCCTCGTGTTCCTGAGCCTCACCTGCGCCGCGTGCGGCTGGAGCACTGCCCCATCCTCTGCTGCTCCTGCTCCCTCGCCTACACGCCACTTTACCAACCAGGTGTATGCCATGGCGTGGGCACCCGATGGAGCACGCCTTGCTCTTGGCACCAAGCACGGTGACATCCAGCTCTGGAATACCAGGAGCAGGACCATGCTCCTCACTACGGATCGACGTTTCGGCGAGGTGTACGCGCTGGCCTGGTCCCCTGATGGCACGTACCTGGCCTCTGGTGGGCAGGATCAGACCGTGCATGTGTGGAACACCACGACTGGCCAACAGGTGGGCGCCTTCCGGAGTCACTTTAGTACCGGAGAAGTGTTAGCGCTGGCCTGTCCCCCGATGGCCACTCCCTGGCCTCGGGCAACAACGACGGCATCGGGCAAATCTGGGACACCACCACGCACTCCCTGCTGGCAGCCTTTAGCAATTTTAGTGGCGAAGACGAAGTGACAGCTCTCTCCTGGTCCCCCGATGGCAAGCTGCTGGCTTCAGCGAGCACGGATGGGACCGTCCACATCTGGGATACCCTGACCGGCGCACCCCCGCTCATCTATCGCGCTCATCAGGATGAGGTGTGGTCCGTGGCCTGGTCGCCCAATGGAAGATACCTGGCCTCCGGTTCCTTGGATGGCACGGTGCAGGTGTGGGATGCGCAGACAGAACGGACGCAGGTAACCTACCGTGGGCATCGCGCTGGCGTCTGGGCCATTTCCTGGTCTCCCGATGGCACCTATCTCGCATCGGCGAGTAAGGATCAGACCGTGCAGATCTGGGAGGCACTGACAGGCAAGCAGCTCTTGACCTATCGTGGGCATGGGTCTGAGGTCACTCACGTCGCCTGGTCGCCTGAGGGCAAGTACATCGCCTCAGTCAGTGACGGGGGCGTGGTCCACCTGTGGAATGCGACAACAGGTAAGCAGGTCTGGCTGCTGCACCTCTAGCAACGTTCAGCTTGGGCCATTTCACAGCCAAGATAAGAGCCTGGTGCGAAAGTGCGTGTTTCGTCCCGTTGTTTCCGCGGCTGATGGCTCAAGCTTTCTGGTCACCGCTGTAGCCAGCTGGCATGACCAGGCGCTGGAGCCGACCGAGGCCGCCATGCTGGTTTCGTGCGGCCTCGGGCTCTGCAGCGGCTCTGCCAGGTGAGAGGGTCGTGCCAGGGAGGTCTGGCACACACCGACGTAATGTTCAAGCAAGGTGCGAGGACAAAGGAGTCGCACCCACTTTACAGCAAGGAGAAGCAGCTATGTCAACTGAACACAACAAACAACTCGTGCTGCGTTGGAGAGAGGAGCGCAACAAAAGAAACGTGAACGTTGTCGACGACCTGTGCATCCCGGACTGCGTCCTGCATATGAGTGGGATCCCTATCCCTGGACCAGGTCGAGGCCAGCGAAGGCTACACCCTGCACGTTGACCTGCCGGCGCAAACAGTCACGACGCCTGGCGGGCGAGTCTTGCAATTCGAGATCGATCATTTCAAAAAGCAAGCGCTTCTTCAGGGCCTGGACAACATCGGCTGGACGCTGAGCCACAGCGATGAGATTGCTGCCTATGAGCAGCGCAGGAAGCAGGAAGCTCCCTGGCTGTATTAAGGGTACGGTAGTTGGGTAGTGTAGTCTCGCCCTGTGCCGCACCCAGGGCTGGGCTTGCAGTCGCACTTGCAGGCCAGGGCTCACTTCAAATGATGTTTGACAACCTGCTGGTGCGGGAAATCCATTTCAAGGGGTGCAACATGGCAATCCAACAAAGTGAGCCAGGCATGTTTCATCCGAAATGGGAACGATTTTATTCAAATTCTAAAGCAAGTGTAGAAGCAAAATAAAAGCGTTCCCAAAACGGGCACCGTTCACGCTCAAATGCATGAGCTTTATGTAAATGTATAGCATTCCCAAAACTGTTGCTTTGGCTCTTGAACGGGTAATTCGGGCAAAATAAAAGCGTTCCCTGAGCCCTACGTATTTCTACTATCTGTGATGATTTGCTCTTACAAGACGACAGAGAATATTGTTCATATACCCCTTTTTCAGAACAGATGGCCCAAGTAGCCAGTACAGGATAATTGAAGGGCTTTCCCAGTCGACCCACCCAGCACATTGCTGAAACAGGGTCCTTCCATAAGCTCTTCATTGCCCCCAAATTGATCCTGGTGGCGAAGTCCATTTTCACGCTCAGAATGAACGCATTCAAAATGGAAAAGAGCATCATTTTCGACTTCGCCACCAGGATCCAAATTGCACCTGAGCCATTGAATGAAACAATGTACACGAAGCATATCATCCGAGACCAAGAGTAAAGATTAATCGTTTATAGTGTGTCAATATAGTGTCCAGCAAGTATTCCGTGCATTATGTGGGGGCGAGGGAGAGCATCTTTATGGTTACTAGAGGATAGTGATTCAACACCTCTATGGGAGCACGCAATGTACTGCAATGTGTGTGGAGCTGCCAACACAGCGGGAAATAGCGTTTGTACCGTTTGTGAACAACCCATAGCAGCGGACAGCCGTAAGACCTGGGATGGGTCTTTCCTGAACGGACGTTACCGCATCCTCACGCAGGTGGGAACAGGCGGCTTCGGAGCCGTCTACAAGGCCAGGGATACCTTGGTCGCAGGGCAGGGCACAGATATCATAGCCATCAAACAGGTCAACCTGCGCGGGCTCACACCACAAGAAATCATCGAGGCGACCGATGGCTTTCACCGCGAGGTGCTGCTGCTCTCGAACCTCGAACACGTCAACCTGCCGCGCATCTACGATTCTTTCACCGATCCCGAGCACTGGTACCTGGTGATGGACTTCATCGAAGGTGAGACCCTGGAGCAGTATCTGCAGAAAACCTCCCTGGGTTCCTCGCCTGCTACAACACGCTCCCTACCACTCGACGACGTGTTCAGTATTGCGCTCCAATTGTGCCACGTATTGCACTACCTGCACACGCGCCAGCCGCCCATCATCTTCCGCGACCTCAAGCCGGCCAATGTCATGCGCACTCCCGAGGGAAACCTGTACCTGATCGACTTCGGCATTGCACGACGCTTCAAGCCCGGGCAGGCGAAAGATACGATGCCCTTTGGCTCGCCGGGCTATGCCGCGCCAGAGCAGTACGGCAAGGCGCAGACAACGCCCCAGAGCGATCTCTACAGCCTGGGCGCGCTGCTGCACCAGGTGCTCTCGGGGGACGATCCAGCCGAGACGCCGTTCCGCTTTGCGCCGCTGCGCCTGTATGGCACAGCGGGAGTGGCCGAGTTGGAAGCGCTGATCATGCGCATGGTGGAGATGGACCCGGCCAAAAGGCCGGCCAGCGCTGCTGAAGTCAGGGAAGAACTGCAGCGTATCGTCATGTTTCGCATGCTGCGCACCCAGGAAGAGCCGCGTCTCTGGCGCCCTGGCCAGCCGCAAGACCTACCCTCTGAGTTTCCTCTGCCGCCATGGCGGACGATTGTCCCGGGGTCAGGGCAGCAGCAACAGGTGCAGACTCCGCGGGCAGGTCCCTCCCGGCGCAAGGTCCTCCTCGGTGGCCTTTTAGCGGGCGCGGCCCTCGTGGCCGGTACAGGGGGTCTCCTCTGGCTCCTGCAGAGTTCCGGTCCTCGTCCCAGGCCTCTGGCGCCCGTTCTCAAGCCTGTTGCCACGCAGCAGATCGTGCCGACGCAACAGGCCACTCCCACCCAGCAGGTTACTCCCACCCAACAACCCACCCAGCACCAGGCTGCCCAGGTCGTCTATCGCGGGCATGCCCGAGGTGTGTCTTCCGTGACCTGGTCGCCAGACAGCCAGTTCATTGCCTCGGCGGGTGGGGACGATACGGTACAGGTGTGGAAAGCAATGAATGGAAAACACGTCTTCACCTATAAAGATATAGTAGGTGCACAGGCCGTGGCGTGGTCACCGCATACCCAGATCATCGCGTTCGTTGATACCATGGGCGGAGGAGGGGTAGTGCAGGGGTGGAACCCATTCCTCGGTCATGGTGGACATAGCTTCACCTATCCCGTGGATACAGAGGGCACATGGTGCCTAGCGTGGTCACCTGATGGGACCCACATTGCCACTGGAAGCTACAGCGGTACGCACGTCCTGAACGTGACGAGCGGGCAACTCACGTTCAACCACAACAAGCCATACGACCAGGTCAGGTCAGTGACGTGGTCACCCGACGGCAGATATCTCGCGTGGGGAAGCTCGGACTACAATACGGTAGAGGTGTGGGAGGTGGCAATGAAACGCCGCGTCTATATCTATTATGGACCCCACAAAGATCTCGCAACTGCATTAGCGTGGTCACCCGATGGCACCTATCTTGCTTTTGGCAGCGCCGGAACAGTGCAGGTCTGGGAGACGGCACGGTGGAGTCATGTCTATACCTTTGCCGGGCCTGCTCAAATGGTGAACGCAGTAACATGGTCGCCGGATAGCAAACGCCTCGCCTCGGCAGGATTTCCTGACCCCACGGTGCAGGTGTGGGACGCGACGGATGGCGGGCATGTCTATACGTACACTGGACATACAGGGGGAGTAGATTCGCTGGCATGGTCCCCTGACGGCAAGCGTATTGCCTCGGGAGGAGATAGTGATCACACAGTGCAGGTGTGGGAACCGAGGTGATGCCATGAGGCTTACCACAACAAGAGCTGTGCTGGCTACTCAGGATATCTGTTCACACAAATGGAGCTTGAAAGGCGTAGTCGTCGTTGCCAAATAGGCTCTTTTTGAACGGATAAGCTAAGTAGCCAGAACAGCTGGTCTTAAAAAATAAAACGATAGTGTTTTAAACGCTCGCCTTGCACGATGCTTTGCTATGGCAATCCGATCACCTTCACATCCTGTGGATGCTCTACCACGAAGCGAGACTCGATCTTCTGCTCGGTGCCGGCTGCCAGAGTACATTGCCAGACCATCAACTCCAGCCTGGTGCGCTCCGTTGGAGCAGGTTGGATGCTCTGCACCTTCACCTTCACACGTTCGTGCTGTGAAACGGGCAGGTGATCGCGTATCACAACCCGCCTGGGAGCGGCTGCATAGTTATGCACTGTGAGACGATATGCATAGGTGATGCGACGCATATTGCCCTGCAAAAGGCTGCCTTTGTCTACGCTGCGCTCGATCAACTCTCGCTTCACCTTGATACCATCATCGATCCCCAGGAATATCTTAAACGTCTCCGCCGGAGCGGTCGTCTGTACATTGGTTGTCCCTACATATTCGCCGCTGAGAAAGATGCTTGCATCACCACTCAGCAGGACGCGCTCGGTCGTATTGACGATGGTTGCTCGCACATGCACCGCCTCCTCTATCACCGGAGCGCTTACGTAATCGAAAGCGCAGGGCAGGCTATCGCGCGCTATGGTAGTCTTATGAGGCGAATTATCCGAGGGGATATCGACAGAGCGACCGGCGCGGAAAACGAGGGCTGTACCCGTTCGTTCGACGGCTGCCGTGGCTACATCGGCAGATACAGGCACCGATGCCACCACCTCCTCTGCTTCAAGGTAACTAGCTTCCATACCACCCAAGGTAGGCATGGCTATAGCCTGGTGAGGCATCTGTACTGCCGCTGACCGACGAGTAGGGGGTGATGCTGCAGTCAGAGCATGCGGAGCCGGGGCAGCCACCAGTGGGCGTACTGGTGGTATGTAGACATTGAGGTACCAGGGATCCAGTTCGGGCAACACGGCGGCCAAACTGGGACGCGCAGTCGAGAGCGACAGGCTCACATCCTCCCAACGTTCGCCCGTAGACTGGTGCACCAGACCCACATACGTCAATTCGACCTCTCCTGCACCCTGCTCACCTGCCATCTGCACGCGCACGTCGTACTGCGGACGCCATGAAGCGCCCATCACGAGATATGAGAGCTCTAGCTCAAATGCACCGGCCTCAGCCAACTGTAGGGTAACTACTGCGGCAAGCCGATCACTCAGTCTATTCCCTTGCTTCTGGGCAAGCTCGCGCTGTTTGGCCTCGATCTCCTGCTGCACCCGTTTCGACTGCACTTCCAGGGCCTGTGCAGCTTCAGCATCCTGTAAAGCCTGGTTGGCTGCAAAACTGAAGAAGTCAGCGCAGTCCTGTGGTTTCATCTGTCCCTGCGCCAATCCCTTCGCAAAATCTCTCGATTGCTCCCCTAGCGCACGTAACCACTGCCGGCGGTCATTGAGTGCACTACGACGTGCCTCCAGCAATTGCTTGTTCTGTAGCAGCAAATCCAATGCATTCTGCACTGCCAACACATCGCTTTCAGGAGGGCGACTGTAGAAAGCGGTCGTAATATCCACATTGAGAATGCGCGTTCCTTGCGGTCCCCGGCCAGCGGCGCGCAGAGAGTCACGTAAGAACTGCGGGAGATCATTGATACGCAGTTCATGTTCGCCCGGCTCAAGAGGCACACTCCCGTGTCGGGCGATGAGGGCTCGATCCGTATACACGGTGACCTCTCTAATAGGTGCTTCAAGGTCTACCAAGGTCTACCTCTCTTTCTGGTATGCAGGGGATTCTTCCAAAGCTGTCCTACCTCGCGTGCCAAAATACCATCGTAGCACAGTAGCCACAGTCGTTGTAGTATGATGCGCAGGCCCATACCATTACTATCAAGTCGCTTACAAGCCTCTTCTGCACGAGCCGCATGCTAACAAGTATAGAACCCGCGTCCAACACTGCATTGACGATTGACACTCGACGAAAGTTCCGCGCCGGCGTTCCTAGAATTTCCCTCAAATTCTAGCCGACTGCATCGGCGATCCCATCGTGCGTGACACGGCGCACATAGCCAGTACAGGCATCTGGTTGTCTCCTTTGATAGTCATTGGTATATCGCGTCAGAGCCACGAAATTTTACATCATTTTTCCCTGTGCATACCTTCCTGCGACCGAAAATTGCTCATCGAAAACAGCTTTTGTCTATGGCTATCTATGATCTTAGACAACTGTTGACACCACGCCGGGCTTAGCGTAAATCCAAGAGCATCTCGTGCTGCCGAAAGAATTCCTGGAAGCCAAGCGCGTAGTAGAGGTTGCAGGAAACGCTGCCCTCTGGCTCGTTGTAACGTTGGATGGTCTGCGCGCCATTGGCTGCGGCTGTTAAAAGCGCAGCCATTTCTTCGGGGTAGTGCTGGCAGAAGGTGTTGCTGAGAGAACACGCAAATAGGCATCTGTGCGTTGGAAAACCAGGCCAACCGGGGAACCATCGAGGCCGGTAGTCACCAGGGCCCGATGATTAGTGGCATAGATGCTCGGTAATTCGTGTTCCCAGTCGGGTCGGCGCTGCGCGATGATTGACGGCAGCAGCGAATCGAGCGCAACGGGGGCGGTTGAGATAGCGGATGTTGCAGGAGGAAGATCGCTGGTGGCGATCTGCATACCGACCAGTTGGCGTGTGACGGCGAAGCCCGCGCTGCTATAGAGCTTGAAGGCGGCTATGTTTTGTTCCAGGACTTCGAGCTGAAGGGTAGTTGCGCCAGCTTTGCGGGCCTCTTCGATCATGGAGACTACGAGAAGCTTGCCCATGCCTTTGCCGCGAAAGGCGGGGGCGATGCCGAAACCGGCACACCACGCGCGCGAGCCGCGCAGAGCGAGTTTCGCTAACCCGACAAAGGTACCATCCTCTGTATGCATGGCGACGCAATGCTGCGGGGCTACGTGATAGACACGGTACATGGATGCGGTGGACTCTGGTGTCAAGTCCATGGGGAAAAAGTAGCCGGTGAAGCTGATATTGTGCATCTCGCTCAATTGAGCAAACGTATAGTGTAAGGCGGTGGTGTAGCGATAGGTACTCATCAAACCGGGGTCACATTGCTCCTTTTTACCCTGTTGATCTGATGGGAGCAATGCTCCTCCTTTCTTGTAGGCTAGATTACAAAGGTACCATCTTTGCAGAACAACTCGTCATCCACGCGAATCTCGCTGCCGGAGCGCAGGTCGCACACCATATCCCAGTGCAGCGCGGACTGGTTCAATCCTCCTGCTTCTGGAAAGGCCATGCCCAGGGCGAGGTGAACGGTGCCTCCCATCTTTTCGTCGAAGAGGATATTTTTGGTGCAGCGATCCACGTTGCGGTTGTTGCCGAAAGCGAACTCTCCCAGGCGTCGCGCGCCGTCGTCCATGCCGAGCATTTTATCCAGGTAGTCCTGACCCTGGGCGGCTGTGGCTTCGACAACGACGCCGCCCTGGAAGCGCAGGCGCACATCTTCAACTGAGCGCCCGCCATAGGATGCGGGGAAACTATATCGAATGTAGCCATTGGCGCTAGTCTCGACCGGACTGGTGAAAAATTCGCCGCCGGGGAAGTTATGTTTGCCGTCATCGTTGAGGAAGGTGCGGCCTTCGATCGAGAGCGTCAGGTCAGTATCCTGGCCGCGCACATGGATGGTGTGCTTGCCCTTGAGCCACTCGATGAGCTGCGCCTGCTGCCGGGAAAGCTCCTGCCAGCGTTGTACGGGGTTTTCCTCATTGAGGAAACAGGTACGAAAGACAAACTCTTCAAAGTCACCGAGCGACATATCGGCGTCCTGAGCATAAGCATTGGTGGGGAACATGGCAATTGACCAGTGAAATGTTCCCTCAGCTGAGCGTTTCACCTGCGTCTGAAACAGGTCAATGGAGGCCTGTTGCGCTAGGGCCAGGCGAGCTGGATCAACACCATTCATCCCTCTGGTATTTTCGGTTGACAAAATCTGGAGTAGCGCATCATATTCTTCAATGACGAGATGCTGGATAGGCGAGATGCTGGTCAGTTGTTCGTCCGATGCCTCTTTGAATATGGTCTCGGTGACGCCGGGCAGCGATACAAAGAGTTCGGGATGACTGCCCGCGTGTATAGCCTCACGCACGACCTCCTTCACCAGCGAGGTTGCTGCCGGATTGGTCCAGACCGTGAAGCGATCTCCTTTTTTGAGGCCGAGAGAATACCGCACCAGAATATGGGCCATGCGTTGTAAGCGAATATCAACCATAAATACACCTCCATGTTCTATACTATATACTGCTGCCGGTCATCATCAAGCAGCCTGGCCATCTTTGTTGTAGCGCATCGTACCGCTCCTTTGTCTTCTCATCTTGTCAAGTTACCGACCGTAGTCTTCCAAAGCCGCAACGATCGGAGCAAATTGCTCGATGCGTTCCACACTCGTTCCAGGGATAATCACAATCAAGTGCTTGACACCTGTATCGGCAAATTGTTGGAATTGTTCGATGAGCGAGTCAACCGTACCAAAAATGATCTTTCCTTCTTCCTCGGCAGTTGGTTGCTCACCGGGATGCAGGACCCGTGCATAGGTACCGGCAGTCAAATCAAGTGTTGCTGGGTCGCGTCCGACCTCCTGACAAGCAACCAGGAGATTGGCGTAGGTCTCTGCCACACTTTCGGCTTTCAGATGCCAGGTGGTATTCCACGCATCGGCGTACCGGGCGGTCACCCTCAACATGCGCGGGTGGCCTGCACCAATCCAGATGGGAGGACCTTTGGGTGATGGGCCTCGCGGAAGGAGCACCGCATCATTCGCCTGGACATACTCACCTTGAAATGTCACTTTTTCGCCACGCAACAAGGGAAGAATGATCTGCAACGCTTCTTCAAAGCGACTGGCGAGATGATCGAAATGATACCCCAATGCAGTATACTCCGGTTCATGCCACCCGGCACCCAGTCCTAAAATAAAACGTCCAGCACTAATCTCATCCAGCGTATCGGCGATTTTCGCGGTGAGGGCAGGGTTGCGAAAAGAAGTGCAAGTCACCAGGGGTCCAAGCTGAATAGGGCTAGTCACAGCTGACAGCGCACCCAGCACTGTCAGAGCGTCCCAGAGGCCCTCTTCTTCCCCTTTAAAGCGATAGAGGAGGTGGTCTGCAATCCAGAACGAGGCAAAGCCCGTCCGCTCCGCTGCCAGAGCAAGGGAGTGCATCTCACGAAAGGGGAGAGCACCATCGATAGGCATGAGGCCGAGTTTCATAGAATCCTCTTTCTTCCCGGATCAGAGAACCGGTTTGTGTTCCTCGTGTATTTTCGCCTCACTGGTTCTCTCCACTAGATCGCCTGCCTCCCGGAACTGTGTCCAGGCGTACAGGCCGCTCAGGGCAATGATGGCTCCACCCAGGCTATAGACCGTGTCATATGGGCCAAACGAGATGATGCCGAAGTGCACCTGTACAGTGCGCAAAACCGTTCTGGCGAGAGAGCCTGCCAGAACGGTAGCAAGGAAAGCTGCCTCCGCGGTCGCTGGCGCAAAGATGGCAAAGATACGTACTACCATGTGAGGGGGAGCTGCTTGTAGCAGTAATGGACCAATCGCTACGTTCAATGCAGCGCTGGGCAGACCGATCAGCACCAGCAGTCCCAGTGCGAGACCGTACTCTGTCTGCCGAGCGTAGAGGAGAATTAACAGGCCGGTGATGACCGTCATGCTCCAAAACGCGCGTGCGGCTCCGATTTTCGGCACGAGCCAGGCTGCTCCCAATGACCCCCCAAGGATGCCAATGCCCGTTGCCGTAGTAAGCAATCCGTACCATTGTGCCGATTGGTGCAGATTTGTAGTTAGAAAGAAGATACCCAGGGCATTGATAGCGCTTGCTCCCATCAGCGTCAATGCAGTCACCAGCAGGAGGGTTCGTAAGAGACGGCTGTTCGCATAAGCACGGAGACCGGCGAGAAAATCCTGCCAGAGCGTTTGCTGGCGATCACGCTCACTCACGCCAGGAGGATCTGATTGGTGGACTGCTCTAATGATGAGGAAAGAAAGGAGAAACGAAAGCGCATTCCCAACGAGTGCCCAGGCGGGACCAGGCGCAAAGAAGAGTGGCGCTGCAATCGCTGGTCCAATCACAATGCCCAGGCTCGTGGTCATGAAGAGTAAACTGCTCGCCCGGGTTCGCTGTTCAGTTGTCACCAGCGCATTGATGAGTCCCAGGCGTGCCGGACTGAAGAACTGCGTGCAGGTCGCAGCAAGAACCATGATGGTATAAATCAGGCTCAGCTTGAACGCAAGGGGTAGATACAGGCCCACTGGCGTGGCCATCAGCGCCAGCAGAGCCATGAGGAGCGCGCGCAGCAGGTCCATCCTCATCATGGTCAAGCGTTTCGGCCAGCGATCGACGAAGACTCCTGCAACAGGACCCAGAACCACACTGGGGATGATGATTGCCATCAAACTCCCACTGACCGCCAACGGTGCCCAGCTCTGTCCAAGAGCAAGCTTCTGAGCGATCCACAGGTCGATGGTGGTGTAGAAGAGGTAATCTCCGATGGTGGAGATAAGTTGTCCACTCCAGAGCAGCGCGAAGTTTCGGCTCAGTAGCCAGTTGGTCTTCACCGGGGAGGGAAGGATATTAATCATGAGAAGCATCCTCGCCAATGCCCAGAATCTCCAGTGTCTCGCCGTCGGAGATGACGGTTATTTTCTGTGCTCCCTGGACGCTGACAAAGCGCGAGAGAAAGGCAGGTCGCCCGGCGACTTCAGTCACCTGTTGTGGACGAGTCGCGATGCGTTTCTGTTGACGCCAGAAGCGCTGAACAGCAGGGTGGCAGAGTACCAGGCCATCCACATCGGTAAACGCCTGTGCCTTGCACTCAGCGCAATCCACCAGCACAAGTGAGGAATTGAGCCCAGCATTGCTTGCTTCATCGCTTTTAACCAGGCGAACGTGGGCAGGTTTGCCACAAAGCTGGCAAGAAGCCCTCCTAGAGGCCAACCCCTGCCGGTAATACACATGTCCAAAGCGGGCGAGCTGTGTCAGTGCAGCGCGAAAGGTTTTAAGGCCATGAAAAAGCTCGTGATTCTGCCAGCGGGCAAAGTCAGTCTGTGTTCGCTTGAAACAGGAAGCGCAGCGTAAAGCGAAGTAGCCTGTTGCCTGTTCGAGTTTGCCCTGTAGGCGATGGGTGCCGCAATCAGGGCACCAGATGGGCGTCGTCAGCCAGCCTGCTGTAGGGGTTGAAAGTATGCCGTACAGAGCGCGGTCTTCAGGCGAGGCCATCAGTAATACGCGGCGCAGGGCATGTTTCCCTCGCTGGAGCCGAGCGGCTATGGCCTCTGGAGTCGTCTGTAATTGTTCGGCGATTTCTGTAAGGGAATACTCATCAATATATTTTGCAATCAGCACCTTCCGCATAGCATCCGGTAAGGCCGCCAGTCCTTTCTCAATGAGCTGAGCCAGCGCTTCTTGCTCCAGCAGTACCTCCAGGTCAAGAGGATCTTTGGGCTCAAAAGGCCAATCGTTAAGCTGTTCTCTCACACCTTAATTTGCGTTAGAATTGCTTCCAGAGGAAATTTCTTGTTGTGTAAAGAGGAGAAACCATGACAGATGTGCTCGTGATGGTGAAAGCCATCCTCTCTACCACCGCGGCGCGCTGGTTGACGATGACAGAGGCGTTGCCCGTTGACCTGCTGAACCGCCAACCTGCCACAGGAGCATGGTCAGCCACAGCGTGCCTGCTCCATTTACTCGATACCGAACATATCTTTCCTGCTCGCGTGCAGGCGCTCCTGACCGGACAAGTGATCCCCGCCTTTGACCCTGACACGCAGGGCACAAAAGTTACCACCTCATCGCCGGAGCAACTGGCTATCGAATTTGCTCGCTTGCGCCAGGCTAGCCTCGCCGTGTTGGAGCGTGTCGCACCCCAGGACTTCAACCTCGCCGCGGAGCATAGTGAGCTTGGTAGGGTAACGTTGGGCCAGTTACTGCATGAATGGGCTGCGCACGACTTGAATCATATGATGCAGGCCGAGCAAGCCATCATACAACCATTCATTCAGGGCGTCGGCCCCTGGCGCTCCTATTTCCAGAATCATGAGGTGGCCTACCAATGATCCCTTTGCGCACTAGAAAATGCGCTTTTCTTGCCCCCAAGTTGACACGGGCATGAAGCAAGGTGCCAGCGAAGCAAATTTTAGGCGCTTGAGGGCCGTTTTATTCGATATAGATGACACGCTCTTCGATCACCGGCATAGCAGCCGTAGCGGACTCGTGGCCATGCAACAATGCTACCCCTGTTTTCAACACACACCTCTAGATGACCTCGAGCGGATCCATATGTCGCTGCTTGAAGAGCTACACCTGCAGGTATTGCGCGGCGAGATGAGCCTTGACCAGGCAAGAACAGTGCGCATGGAACGCCACTTCGCGCAATGTGGCGGGCAGAGCTCCCCCGAAATAGTTGAAGAGGCAGCAAGAAGGTATCGTGAAGTGTATCAAACGTCACGGCAAATCGTTCCAGGGGCCATGGCTCTACTGGAAGCGTTACGCCCGCACGTGAAAATCGGTATCGTCTCAAACAATATGCTGGCAGAACAGCAGGGGAAGCTGAGATATTTGGGGCTGGAAGCACATATCGATATCCTGGTCGTTTCCGAAGAGGTCGGCATCCTCAAACCCGAAGCGGGTATTTTTCAGGTTGCGCTTGAGCGTTTGCACTGCAGCGCCGAAGAAGCGGCCATGATAGGAGATGCATGGCACAACGATATTCTCGGCGCACGAGGGGCCGGGATCAGGGCTATCTGGTTGAACCGTTACGGTGTGCCCTGTCCAGACTCTTCGCTAGCTCGAGAAATCACCGCCTTGAGCGGGAGGGAGCTTTCCTGCGGCGCTCGTCACCGTTCATCGCCATGCGGTCGATGCCGCGCGCATGCTCTCGCCGCGCATCCCATTGATTGGCAACGACCATATCCCCTTACATGATGAGATCGAACTGGAGATGATGTTAGAGCGATAGCAATAGGAAAGTCCAGGCGGATTTACCCCTGCTCCATACTGGCCTCCATGTCAGCGTATTCTAGAAGCGGCCAGGGCAGGGGTTCGGACGCTGCCCGTCAAGGTGGCATCGCTCGCGGTATATAATCCGGCGGCGGATGATGGACGCGGGGTGCGCTTCGGACTGGATATGGCGATGGCGATGGTTGGGTAAACTGGAAGCCATCCGGCCCATGATGCACTCCTCACACAAGCATCATAAGGTCAATGCGCTCTAATCCATCGCCTCCATCGGCTGGGAAGTATCGAAGGAAGCGTTGCGTACATAAAAGGCCCAGTACCCCTGCGTCGCACCATAGCGGTCCAGAATCTGCTGCAACTCTGCGGCGCTCAGTGGTTGACCATCACTGTAGATAGTCGAGGCAGCTTTCAGCAATTCCCTATCGCTACTTGATACGTGGTCCATGCGCCCGAGGCCGCGCACCAGGATGAAATGGACCGACCATTCACCGATGCCCCGCATACCGCGAATGCGGGCCGCCACCTCTTCATAAGGACCGCTTCGCAGAAACTGCTCGTCCACTTCGTTGAAGAACTGGATCACGGCGCGCAGGTACTCCACCTTCCGCTCATTGCGAACCACAGTTGCCAGTTCGCCTGACTCTACTGCTGCTAACTGCTGTGGCTCGGGAAAAGCGCGATACGCTTCACCTTTCAAGGTAATACTCGTTCCCCATCGTTCAACCAGGGCCATCTTAGTACGATGCGCCATGCGCCAGGGGACCCGCTGACCAAGAACTGCCCAGCAAGCAATCTCGAACGGAGTCAAAAACTTGGGCTGGTGCAGACCGTACAATCGCTCGATCACCGGTGCAAATTGAGGGTCTGCCTGCCCAATCATGTAGAATGGCAGAAGATTATCGTCCAGGCTGAGAAAAAAGCGAATACGATCGGCGATGGCAGCATGATCTTCCTCGCTCAAGGGCTGCCCAGAATAGAGCCTGTAAGCAAGCCGGGGTTCCTCGATGGTACCTTCGTTCTGCACTTCGAATGCGACGGAGCTATACTGGACACGCAAGAGTTCGGTTGCTCGCATAGTGGATGTCGTCCTATCTGTTCTGTTCACTTTCGCTCAGCGCAGTCCTATTCTCTCACATCGCCTACCTTCTGGCAAACTGCCTTCTCGATGAGGCTACCCAACGGCCCTCTCCTGTTGTCACAAAAAACGAAGAGTTCGTGAACAGAAGGGCAGAGGAACTTGTCATTGAAGCTTTACATAGTCTAGGTAGGAGTAGCAAACTATAAGTAAAAAAGGAGAATCCAAAGCACCTTGGATGTGCTTTGGATTTCTCACAAAGTCTCAGGCGACGGAACGACTTTATTTACCAGGGAACGACTTTATTTAACGTCTACACATTTGTAGACGCGGAATTAAGTTGTCCTCCCCTGTGGAATTAAGTTGTGCCTCCAGGTTGATAGTCCCATACTCATGTTCAAATTATTAAACTCTTCTTTAGTGTTGTATTGCCCCCTGAAAACTTTCTGGAGTACGGAATTAAGTTGTCCCTTCGCAGAATACTTGGTGAAATCTACTCGGCAATAAGTATACGGTAGATTTTCGCGATGCCAAATAGATGTGCCAAAAACCCTTGACAGGTACGTATTGAGTAGTGTGGCTCCGTTCAACTGTTCATTGGAGAGCAGGCCGAGGGCGTGAGAGCCCTTCACTACCTGTGTGCGGAGGCTTCCGTTAGTATCCAGTCAAGGGATTAATGTAGCACACAGCCTTCCAGTCGGAAGAAACGCACTCGTCCTGATTCTTCTCCCGCAACTATGGTTACTCCATCAGGAGCAAAGGTGCAGGCTAAGAAAGGGCTTTCCTCGAGGAAACTGGCAATCATTTCTCCTCGTTCCAGATCCCAAGTTTTGAGAGTGCGGTCGCTTGATGCAGATATGGCGTAGCGACCGTTAGTTGTAACAGCAATACTCCATATAGCTCCGGCGTGTCCTCGGAGAGTTCGTAATTCCTCTCCCTTCTCTAAATTCCAGAGTTTGATGGTAGCATCTTCTGAGGCGGTAATGATGTACTTGCCATCTGGTGTGAGCGCCAGCGAATTTATAGTTCCTTCATGACACTGACGTGTATACACTTCTGAACCAGTTTTTAAGTCCCAAACCCTGAGCGTTGTGCCCCATGAAGTGGAAACAGCGTATAAGCAATCTAGAGTTACTTTTACAACCCAGACCATGTCGTTATAACTATATAAAGTTTGCTCCTCTTGAAAGCTGTCTAAATCCCATATTTTTAAAGTATGGTCAGTCGAGGCGGAAATGATGTGCTTGTCATCTGGATATACTGCGACATTATTTACTGCATCACTATGTCCATGCAAGGTACATACTTCTTTCCCAGTCTCTATGTGCCATACTTTAATTGTTTGGTCGCGCGAAGCAGAGACGACATATTGGCTATCAGGTGTAATTGCTAAGTCCATGACATGATGTGTATGACCTCGCAAGGTATACATTTCTGTTCCAGTTTCGACATGCCAAACTTTGAGGGTTTGGTCCTTTGACGCAGAAACAGCATAGTATCCATTTGGAGTTACGGCTATCGCATGAACTGGATCTTTATGACCGGCTGGTTGGAGTAAATTAGCATGATCGTTTAGGTTCCAGACTTTTATTGTGTTATCGACGTTATCGGATGTATACATCACACCAGCGACTGAAATGGCATGTTGTCCATTCGGAGTGACTGCAACACCCCTGACACGGCCCATGTGACCATAAAAGGTACGTAGTTCATTTCCACTTTCTAAATCCCACACCTTTAACGTTGTATCATCTGAAGCAGATATTGCATGCTTACCGTCGGGAGTTATTGCTACATCGCTAACTGAGTCGGTATGACCTTTCATGGTGTGAAGTTCCTCACCGTTTAAGAGATTCCATACTTTGAGGGTGTTATCTTCTGAGGCGGAAACAGCCCGTTGTCCATCCAGTGTCACTGCGACTGATTTAACCCAGCTTATATGGCCGTGTAGCGTAAATAGTTCTTTGTTACTTGTCAGGTCCCATACTTTGAGGGTGTTATCTTCTGAGGCGGAAACAGCCCGTTGCCCATCCGAAGTTACCGCTACGGCATTAACCGCTTTAGTATGGCTTCCCAATGTCAAAAATACCTTGCGGTTTTCAAGATCCCAAACCTTAAGAGTCCACATGTCAGGACTTTTGAAAGCTGGAGAGATAGCATATCTGTCGTCGGGAAGAACCGCCACAGCATAAATATCACTAGTATCTGGTAGTACGTACAGTTCCTTCCCATCCTCAAGATCCCATACTCTTAATGTGTTATACTCTGACCAACATACTACAGATCGGCATCATCCACAGCGCCAATTCGTTCAGGTCATGGCGCTCCACCACCCGCTCCAGGGCCAGGTGTTTCCCCTGATTCGCACGCTTACCAAACACGGAGAGAGCTACGTGGTCATTCAGCTGCCCTCTGGAGCCACGCAGCAGGTGCCTCTTCGCTGGACTGATCGCTGCCCGCCCCAGCCCTCCCCGCCAGTCGTTCCTCAGTTCAGCGTGACCAGCCTACGGGAACTGCTTGATATACTGAAGCAGATACAGAACCGTCCGCACCACGAGGAGGTACCTGATGGATCTTCCCCCAACCCTGTGGCTCACGTTTTCTCACCAGGCCCAGCGCGAGCTGATCGCGCAGCTGGGCGAACTGCTTCACCGTCATCTGCACGCTCAACACCTCGGAGGGACTCATGAGTCATGCTGCCTTGATTCAACCTCATCATCTCACCCGCACGGCGATGGTCTACGTGCGGCAGTCGACGCCCAAACAACTCCTGCTGCATCAGGAGAGTACCCGGCGGCAATATCAACTGGCCGAGCGCGCCGCCGAACTCGGTTGGCCGCAGCCGCGCATCGTCGTCCTGGATGCTGATCTGGGCCGTTCTGGCACCTCCAGTCAGGAACGTGTGGGGTTTCAGCGCCTGGTGTCCGCTATCGGGCTGGGGGAGGTCGGCCTGGTGCTGGTCACCGAGGTTTCGCGCCTCTCCCGCCTCAATAGCGATTGGCATCGGGTGCTGGAACTCTGTGCCGTCTTTGACACCCTCATCGCCGATGACGAAGGCATGTACGATCCGCGTGATCCCAATGACCGCCTGGTGCTGGGGTTAAAGGGCACGCTGTTTGCCGCGGAATTGCACATTCTCCAGGCCCGCATGCGCTCAGGGCTGCTCAACAAGGCTCGGCGAGGCGCACTGGAACTGCGCTTACCGGTTGGCTATCGTCGGCTGCATGATGGCACAGTCGTCCTCGATCCTGATGAACAGGTGCAATGGACCTTGCGCACTCTCTTCGACCGCTTTGCGAAGCTTCAGAATGCCCGAGCCCTCCAGCGGTCTTTTCAAGCCGAGGGGCTACTCATGCCTCGGTATCTGCAGGACGGGGTGGACTATGGGCAACTGGTCTGGGTGCAGCCAACTTACCAGATGTTCACCCAGGTGCTCATCAGTCCGGTCTACGCTGGCATGTTCGTCTACGGGCGTCGCGTCCAGCAAACCTGTCCGGGAGATCCACCAAAACGGTGGGCGCATCGCTTGCCGGAAGACGAATGGGAGATCGTGGTGTCCGGCGTCTATCCTGCTTACATCAGCGAGGAGCAGTACGCCCGCAACCGGGAGCAACTGCGCGCCAACATGTACAACTTCATTCATCGCCGCCCCGGCGCCCCTCGCGAGGGAGAGGCCTTGGTCCAGGGCTTGGTCCTGTGTGGCCGCTGTGGGCGACGGATGCAAGTCCAGTACAGCAAACAGGGCCCTCGCTACGTCTGCCGGGAGGCGGCAGTGCGCTATGCGGGCTCGACCTGCCAATCCTTTGGCCAACGCTACCTGGATGAGGCCGTTTGCGCCTGTTTCTTCGCGGCGATCAAACCAGCCCAGCTTGCGACCTTGCTGGCGGCGTTAGAAACCCTGGAGCAGGAACGTCAGGTGCGCGAACGAGGCTGGCAGCTCCGACTGGAGCGGGCCCGCTATGCTGCTCGGCTGGCCCAGCGCCAATACGATGCGGTTGACCCAGAGAATCGCCTGGTGGCCCGCGAGCTGGAAACCCGCTGGAATCAGGCGCTCTCCGCACTTGGCAACCTAGAGCGGGAATATGCCGTGGCCAAACGAACCACGCTCGCTCCCCTGACAGAAGAAGAGCGGGAAGCGATCCGTCAGTTGAGCGTGAATGTCCCCATCATCTGGGAAGCCGAAACGACCACGATGACTGATCGCAAGCGGCTCCTGCGCACGGTCATCCAGGAGATCACCCTCACGCCCACCGCTGCGCGGCACGCTACCATGACCATCCTGTGGAGTGGAGGGGTCACGACAAGCCATGAGGTGATCTGTCCTCCCATTGGCTGGCATTGTCTGGCCTCTTCCTCCCTTGTGGAGCGCTTGCGTGAGCTTGCTGCTCATCTTCCGGACCATCGAATTGCCGAGTTGCTCAATGCCGAAGAAGTGCGCACCCCGACGGGCAAACCCTGGACGGCTGCCCGTGTGGCCAGCCTGCGCAAGCAACACGCCATCCCTACCGCGTGCCCGATCGAGCCGGGAGCTGTGGCAGTACGAGGGGATGGCCTGCTCTCGGCCAAAGAAGCGGCCAGGCGGCTTGGAGTCTCCCGCTCGCTCGTGCATGTCTGGGTAGGGCATGGAGTGCTCAGCGGCGACCAGTGCGGGGTTGGGTCAGATCTGTGGGTTCGTCTGACCGAGCAGGAGGCAGCCCGCCTCAGCGGAGAGATCCCCTGTGCCCACTTCCTTTCCATCCGGGACCTGATGTGCCGGCACTCCTGTTCGGCTGAAGAGGTCTGGCAGTATGTGCGCCGGGGCGACTACCTGCCGTATCGCCGGAGCGCCGGGAATCGCTGGGAATGGCGCTTTTACCCGCAGGATTGTCCCATAGAGAGGCTATGAGATACAATGAAGCAACAGAAACGAACCGCTTTCGTCGTCGAGTTGGAGCCCACAGCAAGAGAGGGACGCATTATGAATAACGAGGTATCAGATGGTGTATTATACCATGAGCCACCAGCAGAAATAATCCGTTTGCTTTTGTGCATTACTGCCACTGCGCGAACAGGTCCAGTATGACCGCGTAGAGTGAGCAGTTCTACTCCCCTTTCCAGGTCCCATACTTTGATGGTCGTATCAACTGAAGCAGAGAGAGCAAAGCGACTGTCCATTGTCACAGCCACCGCAACAACTTCATTGGTATGGCCTGCAAGGGTGAACAGTAACTCCCCACCAGGCTGCACCATATCAGATGTTAGAGGTCGCAACCATGCACTGTTACTATCCAGTTTGAGCTTTTCTAACAGCTTTTGTATGGCTGGTACTTGTTGGGTCATTAAGCGTCCATATAGCTGACTACGTAATTGGGTCTTATCTAGAGTCAGAATATGTTTAGAGAGTTGAAATACATCTCGAATAAGTATAAGACCTACAAGATCTGCAGGAGTTATTAGCCCAGGAATTGAGATAAGGTCATAGTCATCGATCAAAGGCTGCAGCCCTACGGCATCAAGCTTCGCTTGCATAAATGCGAAGTTATTCAATAAGCCGTTTAACCGCATTCCTTGATTTGCGTGCATCAAATGAGAGGGAAGAGCTTGTAGAGTATAGAGCAACTTTTCGGGTGGCATGTTGTTGAGCCGCTTGATAAAGTCATCCATCGCCAAAAAGCTCCTTCCAGAGCGGGTCTGCAATCTTTTTATGCGCTTCTTTCCGGCTCACCCTTTCATCCTCGACCTCTTCCTTCCTGGCGATGAAATCATGGAAGCTTGCATGGTACACGCGGTAGCGTTTCTGCAAGCTCCCCTCATACGGGACTTCCTCTACATGGAGAAACTGTCCCCATTCTTGGAGAACTGCTCGAATGCGTGGACGCTCCTGCACTTTTGAGAAATCGGCGGTCAAGTCCATAGACGCCGGCTTTATCACTGCTGTGAGGGCCATGATAACGGGCAATTTGTAATTGAACCAGCTCTCTTCGTCTTGGCCACGCATACGACGCCAGTGATCCTCGTAGTAGTTCTGCAAACCGTCGGGAAGGGCATCCAGGCCGAGGTCAGTGTAGTAGCCATGCTCAATCTCGGGCAGGACATAGTGCAGGTACATGAAGTTGCCTTCACTTTTCTCGACCAGGTGATCGATGAACAACTCGTTGTCGATTCCTTGGGCCGCAATGTAGGCCTGAATATCGGGTCGGCTCACCGCCCGTTCGACGTATTCACGGATATCAGCGATATTGCCCGCTGAGTCATGTTCAATATCAAGCGTGCCTTGCTCACAATCGATACGTAGATCGATAGGAATCTTGCGCGTGGTGATGACCACATAAATGCCCTGGGGCAAGGTGACGGGCAGGTAGAGAGCGTTTGCCCCCGGTGATAGACCAAGCGTATCAACCTCGTCGAGTGCATCAACCACGATAATAGCCTTCCCCTGTGGTCCGAGTTTGTCTGAAACCTCTTCCAACAAGCGATTCAGAAACCCTGCATCCTGCGTCGTTTCGGGTGGGAGGAAGGTATGTTCGAGCTGATAGACGACGATGAGTTGCGCGCAGACGTTGTGGAGAAAGGTGTCCGTTTTGTTGATGCCTTCGCTGCGGATATTAAAGTGGTGAATGTATCCGTTCGTCTTGACCAGTTGTGCGGCCAGCGCCGATTTCCCAATCCCTGGGTCGCCACGGACGAAATAGTAGCCACGCGGATGGGTGCCGGTGAAACGAGTGATCGCATCGAAAACAAATTGCCTGCCGACAAAGTCATGCGTCTTCTCCTGGATGAAGCGTGTGTAGTCCCGAATCTGCGCGCGGATGTTGAGAGACGCTCCTGTGAATGTGCGGATGAGATCGCTAAAGCGAGCGGACAGCAGTTGAGCGAGATCGGCCAGTTGCGTTTCGATGCGAGCTAGCGACTCGCTAGAAGCTGCAGCATTGGCGGCAATCGCATCGAGGGACTTCGCGTCAAAAACCGGGCGGAACACCTCCGTGCTTCGCAGTTCGACCTGCAGATACTCAAGGAGGCGCTTGGCTTCATAGGTGAAGTCGCACCACGGCGGTGGCTCATCCATCGAAGCTTTCCACTGCCGGCTAATCAGTTCGGCATTCGGTTCGCGTTCGAACCGGACCAGTTGTGCCACCTCATTGGCAACATCAGGAAGGGTTAAGAAGCCATCTTTTTCCAGAAGCGGGCGTGCCAAGTCAAGGCGCAGTTGTGAAGTGGTGTAGCGCTGAATGGCGGCACCGAATGCCTGCTTGAGAGCTGTTTTAGCTGGATCGCCTTTGAGCCTGGTCCACCCCTCATCCGTGACTTTTCCGGCGAGAGCACCGAGAAATGCGTCTCCGATTTTTTCCAGCACTATAGCGAGTAGAGCAATCATACAGTCCCCATTCAGAAAGATAAATAAATTCATACTTGCACAATAGTGTACTATAGAACAGGCTGTATCTCAAAAAGCAGAATGGAGCAGACCAAGCATCCCAATCGGAAAGAAGCAATAATTCGAAGAAGTAGTAAAATGGATAGGATGATTTTCTCTGGTATCTATGTGACACACTGACGGCTCGTGTGAAGAAACGAGGTGCTTTTGAGTTCTATAAGACGAGCTTCTCCTACATTGATCTGACAGATGGGATTGAGCGAACAGTTGGCGTTCCAGAGCAGGGAGGGAAAGGTGTGATCTCTCAGGATCCATTGCCTCCTGGTACTGTCTACACCGCAACAGCCGATGGCGAGAGTCACGTTGCACTCTATCGGCTCGAGGTGACGCTCACGGCAGGGACAGCTAAATTGCGCACACCAGCGGGTATGGAGCATGGCCTCAAGGAGTCGCTCAATCGCGCCTGGAGCTACCTCAAAGTGATACAGGATCGTCTGGGGCTGGCACCTACGTTGGCACAAAAGGACCTGGTTGCAGAGGCGATTGATCTCTCGGGAGGCCGTGTTGAGTGTGCTTGCGGTGTCGCATTTCTGGTGGCCATGCTCGCTGCCCAAGGGCAGCGACAGATACAGGCAGGAACACTGGTACTCGGAGATCTTACCATTCAAGGCAATATCAAGGCACTTCCTTCTATCACAGAGGTACTCCAGATGGCGCTTGAGAATGGCGCATTGCGTGTTCTGCTCCCAACTGGCAACAAAATACAGTTTTCTAGCCTCCCAGAGGAGGTCGTGGAGAAGATGGATATTATCTTCTATAGCGACGTTGACCGGGCAATAACAAAAGCCGTGGAGATATAGTATCTAAATTCTGCCTGGCATGACTCAATACCGGCGGCTTTCAACAGGTCTTCTTACCAGATGAAAGGGGAGGCACGCAAAACACTTCCGTAGTGCTTCACGTGTCTCCTCTTTTATCCGAAATGGGAACGGTTTTATTCACATGGGAACGAATTTATTCACATGGGAACGCAATTATTAAAATTCTACAACAGATGTAGATGGGAAATAAAGTCGTTCCCAAAACGGATAGCTTTCACGCTCGAATACATGAGTTTAATGTAAATTTAAGTTGTTCCCAAAACTGCTTCTGGGATACGCAAACAGGTATTATGGGCAAAATAAAGTTGTTCCCTGATCCATATGTATCTCTGCTCTCTGTGATGATTTGCTTTTATAAGGCGGCTGAGATTATTGTTGAAATATCCCATTTTCTGAACAGATGACTCAAGTAGCCAATACAGGGTGTTTAGAAGTTTTTGTTTCTTTCTCCCTATATATTTGCTCCTTTTGAATGCCTAGTACCCCCTCTCCTAAATCCTCCACCACTCTGCTATACTGAAGGGTATGCAAGAGGACATAAAACTTACTCAAACTCAAACAAAACTCCTCACCGAACTAGTTCAAGCCAGTACCAGCGCCCAGCGCCTCGTCTTGAGAGCAGGCCTGCTGCTGGACTACGCTAC
>Ga0187846_10000251_pt1 | contig 32758 bp, 41 predicted proteins | sample TC_taG_FD_161473 | JGI IMG/M metagenome (GOLD analysis project Ga0187846, IMG submission 161473) | Biofilm microbial communities from the roof of an iron ore cave, State of Minas Gerais, Brazil - TC_06 Biofilm (v2) | ecosystem: Environmental > Terrestrial > Deep subsurface > Cave > Wall biofilm... | reverse complement strand
CACGTTCTGAAATAGTTTTGGCTGTTGAAAATGCTGGCCATGAGATTTTAGACTTCGACGACACGTTTCGATTTGACAGTGGGGTTGGTGCTCCGGAAGCTATGATAACAACTCGGAGGAAAGAGAATCATGAAGCTGTGCCATGGCAGTAACCAAAGGGTGCCAGAATATCATGCCTGGGCCTGCCTGTGCGCGGGGATGAAAATTCGCACTTACGTAGAGTTGGGGTGTGGGTCTTCGCACTCGTTTCAACAGGCTTGAACTGAAAAAGTGGTGACGGTAGATGTTCTCCCTAATGGTCTGCCAGGAATCAGGCATTTTCAGGGAAACAGTCACGACCCTGAGATTTTGAAGCAAGTCCTGGAATTTCTTGGAGATCAGCCTGATGTAGTTTTTGTGGATGCAGATCATTCTGACGAAGCTGTGCGGGCGGACTTCAATTTGTGGTGGCCTAACACTGGGCTGACTCTTGGCTTCCACGATATCTTGATGGCAAGTGTGGCTCCGTTCTGGAATGAGATATCTTTGCAATATCCTTCTGTGCAGATTATTGGGAAGGATATCGCTTCTGCCAATGAATGGCAGTATCCTGGGCCTCACCTCAGCGGCCAAGTTGGATGCGGGGGGATTGGAGTACTTTTCAAATGAGCTACGCTGATGCTTGGAGAAAGCATCCTAGTCTGGAGTCCTATCTGTGAAGATTCTTTACATTTCAGAGGGGGCTGTCCATGAATACATGTGCGATATGCTGTTTCATGGACTGCGCAGCCTACTCGGGGCAGACGTGGTGGACGTTAATTGTATGGAATTTATGTACAAGGATACGATTCACGGAGGCTATACACTTTGGGGTCTGCTCCCAAACTTAGGCGTGGACAGGGAAGACATCCCAGGCAAGATCAGAAACAGATATTTCGATTTGGTAATCTACGGTATGGCCCACATTTGGAGGGCCTACTTGGATGAAGTAATTGCTGCTTATCCTCCATCTCGAATAGTTTTTGTGGATGGCTGTGACGACCACAACGTGGCCCCAGTTCAGGGAAAAGGTCTGTACTTCAAACGGGAGCTTTCGGAGGATCGGCCTCCCGGTATTCTATCAATTCAATTTGGCATCCCGAAAGAAAAGGTGCGTTTGGAAATTCCCAAGAAGGTGCGATTGATGGCACCTCTGGATCCGGCTGATCGCAGCACTTATGGCTACGTAACTGAAGAGAGCTATTATCAGCAGTACTGCGAAAGCTATTTTGGGAGGACAATGAAGAAAGGTGGGTGGGATTGCTTGAGGCATTACGAGATCATAGCAGCTGGATGCTTGCCTTATTTTGTTGGATTGGAAGCCTGCCCCCCTAGAACCTTGGAACACTTGCCCAAGGCAGACCTGCTACAGGCCAAACAGCTGCATGATAACTGGCGTGGTGAAGATGGGGCTTGGCAAGAATTGATGCTTAGAGTTAGAGCCACGCTGTTGGAAGACCTAACGACTGAGGCTCTAGCACGGCGTCTTTTGGAGAAGGTGGTATGAATATAGCCAATGCGCTTCCTATAGAGGGCTGGATGGAGCCTCATGATCTGGAGTGGCTTGCTGCACATGCCGCAGGAGCTAAACGCATACTGGAGGTAGGGTCTTGGCATGGAAGATCTACCATGGTCTTAGCTGACAACACTGAAGGAATAATTTTTGCTGTAGACACCTGGTGTGGCAGTGAGGAGCATCATGGTTCTCTGCCCGACACGGACAAGCATGCTTATCGGGATTTCTGTGATCGGGCCTATGAAGCTTTTCAGAGAAACATGAAGCCTTACATTGACAGTGGGAAAGTTATCCCAATTCACATGTCCTCAGTGGAAGCAGCCAGCATGTTTCGAGAGTTCAATAGAGCGTTTGGTATTGATTTGAAGTTCGACATGGTGTTTATTGACGCGGCCCACGATTACGACAACATCAAGGCTGACCTTAGGGTCTGGCGTCCTTTTGTGAAAGGGTTGTTTTGCGGGCACGATGCAGGGCATGCTCCAGTGATGCAGGCAGTTCAGGAAGAATTTCCGCACAGGCCCGCTAATGAATGCAGTATGTGGTTGGTGTGGCTATGAATCCGATGCGGCAGTCGTTTAAAAGCATTGTCCAGAAGATACGGGATGAAATTCGCTTTTCTAACTTCGATTGTCGTCCTCAGATGTTGCGCTATGAACATCCTGAGAATGAATGGAACCTGACAGAAGAGTTTCTCAAAGGCTATATCCTGCCGAAATATGCAGTGGCCAAAGTGCTGCAGCCTAAGAGAATTTGTGAAATTGGAGTGTATTGTGGTGTTGCAGCCCTTGCATTCTTGGGGGCCTGTCCAACTGCAGAATATGCCGGAATTGATGATTTGTCTGGGCAAAAGGCGCTAGGCGTGGATCTAGTTTCCAAAACTGGAAAGCTTTTGGATAGCCTTGGATACACTGCTACTATCTTCATCGAGAATTCTCAATTGATGTACCAGCTTCCAGGAGATCCCTATGATCTGATTCACGTGGATGGATGCCATACTCGAGAAGCAGCTAAGCACGACGTTATGCTGGCCTGGGGCTGCTTGAAGCTAGACGGATATTTGCTGGTGGATGACAGCTGCGATTGTCATGTTTGTGCTGGAGTTTTTGACGCCCTCCTTGTGCTGCCAGGAGGTAACGTCTATTGGACAAATCTTGAGGGTACAACCGGGAGCATTCTCATTTATAGAACGCGTCAATAGGAGGGGTTGTGAGATCTCTGGTTACTGGTGGAGCAGGCTTTATGGGGAGCCACGTTGTGGACTCTCTGATTGATTCTGGCCAGGAAGTGGTAGTTTTAGACGACCTGTCTGGAGGGTTTCGGGAGAATGTCAATGAAAAGGCCGAGCTGGTGGAAGCCTCTTTAGAGGATGAGAAGCTAATTGACTGGCTTTTCCATTGCCACCACTTTGCCTACGTATACCATCTTGCTGCCTACGCCGCTGAAGGGCTGAGTCATCACATCCGTGAGTTCAACTACAAAAACAACTTGTTGAACTCCATAAAGCTGATCAACGCAGCAATACGGTACAATTGCAAGTGTTTCGTTTTCACTTCTAGTATTGCGGTGTACGGATTCCGTCAGGTTCCTATGACAGAGGACATGATTCCTAAGCCAGAAGATCCTTATGGGATTGCGAAGTACGCGGTGGAGCTGGATTTGGAGGCAGCGAACCGAGTATTCGGTCTACCTTACATCATCTTCAGGCCGCACAATGTTTTCGGGGTTAGGCAGAATATTGGAGATCCCTATCGTAACGTGGTGGGGATTTTTATGAATCAGATCTTGCAAGGTCTCCCCTGCACGATCTTCGGGGATGGCTTTCAAACCCGAGCGTTCACCCCCATCGAAAACGTGGCTTCTGCAATTGCGCGTAGTGTAGGCTACGCCTGTGCGCAAAATCAGGTCTTCAATATCGGTGCGGACTTTCCCTGCTCTGTAAATCTACTGTTGAGAGAAATTCAAGAGGTAATGGGTAAGGATACTGGGGTGGTGCACCTACCGCCGCGTACAGAGGTTCGGCATGCGTATAGCAATCACTCGAAGTTTAAGCAGCTGCTTGGGGTATTAGGGAATAAAGTGGAAATCCCCCGCCTGGAAGGTCTGTCTAAGATGGCTAAATGGGCAGGAGAGGTGGGGGCACGGAGAGGAAAGGCGTTCAACCACATTGAGGTAAGCCAAGGCTTGCCAGAGTCTTGGAGGAGGTTGTCGAATGCTTGAGTTTATGGTTCCTCCTGGGATAGGGGATTTCAGCGCGATGTACCAGAAGCTGTGCAAGCTGGACAGAGAGATGATAATCCGGCCTTCTTTGGATGAGCCTCAGCGCATTGGCCCGTTTCTTGACATCCTACCCAAAGTCAAAAACGGCGGCTATTCAGCTCACGGGGCCATGGCCTCGGTGCTTTCCACCCTGCCTCCTGGAACGGACTTGAGAGAGCTGCCGGATGGGGGATATTTCCTGGCAATCAATTCCTGGCTTGAAGAGGGTGGTAAAGTGGCAGACTGGATTCCAGGAGAGACGGACTATCATTACGAGTTCAACTTGGCGGAAAGGCACAAAATTGCTGCGGAGGGCTTTCGAGAGATGTGGACGAAAGAGCCCACTGTTGGGATTTATTGCTCTGCTTATGGCAATTCTAGGCACTGGGGATTCTGGGGGGTGGAGGAGTGGAGAGTATTCCTAAACCTGCTTACAAAAACTCTGCCAAAACTTACAAACTACATTTTCATTGGGGCGGAGTACGACGTGCAGATTGCAGAATATCTGTACGGGTGGATGATGGCGGAAGGCTATTGCGCATTCAATACGCTTGGAGCCTTTCACATTGGCACAACAATCGAGGTGATTCGGAGTTTGGACTATCTTTTTTCGTTCCCCTCGGGACTGGGGTTTCTAGCTGATGTAGTGAGAACTCCTTACTTGATGTGGCTACCCAAACATCTCGAGAAGATGCCGGGCACTTTTTCTGATCCAGAGCAATTCGCTTCTGGACAGTCCCTTCACAAGATCTTTACGACACCAGCTCTAGCCTTTGAGGAATTCTGCCAGTCAGGTCTGAAACACCTGGAGGTCAGGTATGCCAGAAATAATCATCAATGAGCTCGGCCAGAAAGTCCGAGTGTACGAATGGGAGGAGTATCAGCGCAGGATCTCGAACAGGAGGCCCTGGAAAGGCCAGGGGGATCTGAACGGGAAGATCTTGTTGATTTCTCACACCTGGGGGATTGGTGATGTGCTGTATTCCACACCGGCTGTCCGAGGGCTGAAGCAGAAATTCCCAGACGTTAGAATTCACTATATCTGCACTTGTCCGGAGATTTTGGAGAATAACCCCGACATCGAGCGGATTTATCACTGGATGGATCACGATTCTCTGACTTCCTTGTCGGATGAGCTAGATGACAAGAAGGAAGAGTGGTACTGGCTGGATTATGACACACCCCTGAAAGGAGGCTATGACTACAAGATTCACCTGCGCACGAAGCCTCAGCTTAACGAGTACCTGCTTTCGCTATTGAAAAAAGACCCTAAGGGTCTTAGAGGTGATGAGCGAGATTTTGTCAACCAGGCCAGCAACGCCGTGATCACTCGGTATCGCATGGTGGCTCTCGATATGTACTGCTGGCACGCTTATGTAGACCCTCCAAACAAGACTGTTCACTACTACCCCTACGATCACGAGCTGCAATTTGCACGAGATTTTCTGGCTCCACTTCGGAAGAAAAAGTTCAAGCCGATCGTCTTGATTCCTAGCTCCAGTACACTCTACAAGAATTATCCACACTGGAAAGAGGTGATCCGTCTCTGTCCCTACAACTATTACTGGATTGTCCTCGACGCTTTCGGTCGAGGAGAAGCTTGGTCTGCCCACAACATGATGGACTGCTCTGGAGCATTCAAGTTGAGACTAGCCGCTGCGGTTGTCATTGAATCCGACCTGTGTTGCTCTAGCGACACTGGTTTGCTGTACACGAAAGCTGCGAGAGGAGGAAAATGCATTGTTCTTTACGGCCCCCATAATTGGGAACCTTTTCTCCACTATTTCCAGCCCCAGGCAAGGGGGTTGAGAGTCGAATATGTTACAGGTCTACTGGAAGACCCTTGTTGTGCTACGCCGTGCTATATAGATTCCGTGTCCTGCAAAGGAGGAGGCCAGTATTCTCCATGTTTGGATCAACTTTCTCCTCAAGCCGTAGCTAGCGCGATACAAGAACATCTCGAGAGTAAATCTTAAGGAGAAACGATGAACAAGCTGCTCCAGATGGTGTTCGGTAAGGGTGGAGTTTTCGTTCTGGCAGGCCTGTTGGCCTGGCTAGACTTCCAAGGTTCTCAAGCTGAAAGTGGGGGTGTGACTACATCTTCTGAGATCTGGAGGGCTGTTCTGACAATTGCACTGTCTCTTATCGCATTTCTTGGCGCAGCAGCGTATCGGGACATAAGTCGCCGGGTAGGTTCTGTAGAGGTGAATCTGGAGAAACTGGTTCAAAAGTTAGATCTGTGCGTCCGAAGCATAGAGGGTCGCTTTCAAGAACAGAGCAATCGTGCAACGGAATTGAAAACTGTGCTTATGGGGGTAGAGGGAAAAGGCGGGTTGCTGTCCGAATCCTCTAGAATGCAGGACACGCAACGGGGCTTATCGGAAACCATTCACGCGCAAGAAGGAAAAGTGGAGTTGCTGATTCACTTTGTAGAGACAGCGCTCAAATCGAAACCGAAGCGGAAGATTGAGGAGCCTTAGCTTATGCCATTTTCACAAGAGAGTAGAGAGGAGTAGGATAAAAGTGGCTGGCCTTGCTTTAGAGCGAGAGGCATTCCGGATTAAGCTGAATGACAATGGCGACGGTACCGTTTCTTTTACCAGTCACGATTTGGGGGGAGGTGTTCTTGTGACCGATCAGGGCTTGGAGATCCAAGGGTTTCGAATCCAGCTGCATGACAACGGGGACGGCACGTTCTCGCCATTGACAACTACCACCACTGGGGCTAGCGATGTACAAATGGAGCACGAAGGTTTCCGCATTAAGCTCCACCCAACCGGCTCTAACGACCCAGCCACAGGACAGCCAATGTATGCAATTGTGGTCGTAAACGTCTAGGAGGAACCGTGTCGCAGTACACACAGCAGAACGGTATCAACAGCCTGCGAAACCAGCTGGACGACCAGTACGATGGAAAGACGGTCTTCCAGTTTCAGCCCTTGCAGGGCCTGCAAGATGGAAACAACCAGGTCTTTCAAATTCCGCAGTCTCGTGTAGTCGTAAATCCACCTCCTCCAGCGACGGCCACTGTTTTTCCACAGATCTACGTCAACAATGCAGCGCTGGTTTTCAACACGGACTACACTGTTTTGAACGCGAAGCAGGGAGTCGTCCAGTTCACGGCAGGCAAACAACCTAAGCCTGAGGACAGCGTTGCTGTCACATTTAACTGGACTTGGTTTGATGACATCGAGCTTGATCGGCATCTAACGAAAGGGGCCAATGAGGTTGGCCTGACCACCTATTACGTCACACCCCCCACGGTGGTAGGAACGGATGCAATCCCGGCAGGTGGCTCTCAGCCGACAGATGTACCTGATGGACTGTTCAATGCTTTAACTCTAATTGCAGCTGGATTGGCCTGCCGAGCTTTGGCGAATCGCTTCTCTATGAAGTTCGACTACGGGGCTGGAGACATGAATTATAGTCCCTCGCAAATGGCCAAGGCTTTCACGGAGCTGGGGAACAATTTTGAAAAGCGGGGCTATAATGCCCGCGATGATTTTTACAAGAGTCAGGGCCGTCAGTACCAGCCAATTACGGATGGCTCTGTTGGTTACGTTTTGCCGAACTGGACTCCCGCGAGATAACGATGGGATATTTAGGAAACTACTGGAGCTTGGCTGATTGGCAGAACATGAAGGATGCCTGGTTCTCTGGCCAAGGATACGATCATCGCCAGGTGGTGTTTCGACAATTCGCAGGGTTTGAAACGCGAGGCAATCCTGCCAACCCTGACGAGCAATTCCGCAGGAAGAAGTACACCTCTCGAGGAGAGCACATCTGGATCTCCTCAGTCAAAGTTTTTGATACTGTAAAGGGTGGGTATTTTACAACAGGAGATTTGGACTGCTACAGCAGCTTCCGAATTCAGGGCTACACCCCTGCATACACTCTGCCAAGCGGGGTAGTCGTTACGGAGTATGCGGGGGACGAAATTCTCTGGAACGGCAAGGTCTGGGTGGTGGCAGACATGATTGAACCTGTCCAGCCTGGGGGTTATCAAGCCCCTCAGATTTGGTGGAGGACAGTGTTGCGTCGTACAGATCGTTCAGGTCAGGGTAACGTGGTAGGTCAATAATGGCTGCTGCTGACAAGACAGTAACTCAAGCAGGGTTTCAGCTGATCATCTCTTCAGGCTCTCTGAGCCGGAAAGTTCGAGAAGCTGTCCTGTTAGGGCTCAAAGAAGTGGCCGAGGAGTACAAGAAGCGAGTGATTGCGAATATCAGCCTGGACGATCACACTTTGAAAGAACTGCGGAAACTGGGGCATCCTTACGCTGTGGGAAAGCCGGAAGGCACTTTGCATGGAGACGATCGCCTGGTTCACGTGCAGGAAGGGAAACTCAAGCGCAGCATTCGAGCTAATCCGGTAGAAGAGACAACCAGTCGTAGGTTCAGTGTGTTTGTCTCCAGTGCGGATCCAAAACTGCCCTATCTGATCTATGGAACCACCGTGATGAGGCCACGTCGTTTTCACGAAAAAGCGTATCAGGAGATTAAGGAGCGATTTTGGAAGCCAGTGCTGGAAAAACTGGCCAAGGTGGAACACAGGATGGCTGCCACAGCTAGGGAAGCTGGCCGGTAAATCTTAGAGAGAAACACATGCAGCAACTTTCGCCTCACTTTACTCGCGAAGAGTTTGAGATCGACGGGCCGATGCCAGAGGAGGCGGTGGAGATTTGCACCAAAATGTGCGTAGAAGTTCTGGAGGCTCTCCGGCAGCAATTCAACGAGCCGTACTTTATCACATCTGGATACCGGCCTCTGGATGTAAACCAAGAGACTGGAGGAGTGTGTAACAGCGAGCATGTCTACACTGCAGAGCAGTGTGCCGCCGACGGCTATTTCCGTTCCCAAGAAAAAGACATGCGGCCAGTGTTCGACTGGGTGAGGAACAGCGATACACTGGTTTTTGACCAGGTGATTTTGGAGCACGGACAGACTGGAGACATCGTGCATGTCGGTCTGTCGGATCTGCAATCGAGAAGAGAAGCTCTGGAAGGACTGGAGCATGGAGGCTCTAAGACGTATGTGCATTGGCCGGTCTCTCCACTTCAAGGCAGCCTATGAGCGAGAAGGTTGCCAGGCTGGCGGTGCAGCAGCTGCGCAAGAACATGTTTCCTCAGCTGCCACAAGACATCCAAGATCTGTTCCCAAAAACTACAGATCCGTTGGGCCCGAGGCCAGCTGATGGCTCGATTCCAGACCTGGATCAGGTGCCCAACATCATGGTGGGGCAGTACCAGGATTTTGGGGCCAACGCAGGAACCTTGCTGGTTACGGTCTACTCTTCTGGATCAGCAGAGGGGATTGTCAAGGTCTATCGTCATCTTGAGTTGTACGTTGATATTTGGGTGAGCTCGGCAGAATCATCGAATGTGGAGGCTAGGAGGATTGCTAGCATAATTTATGAATACATCTTCCGCAACCTGCACAACAAGAACTGGTCTGGAGAGAACATCCAAATCGAGCGCTGCTATGAGATCGAGCGTTCGCCGATTCTGTTCGACGGCCAGAACAAGATTTGTCACATCGCCAATGTATACCGAGTAGAAGCTTTGAGTGCAGTTTGGTACTGAGGAGGAAAACGGATGTCACCAATACCAGGGCCGGTTGGACAAGACAGCCGGTTGCTACAGCTCATTGACCAGAGAAATATCCTTCTGGGCAATGGGATTGTGTACTATGGCGCTCCCTACGTGAACTTGGGCCAGATCAAGGGAGATGCCTCGTTCAACTATTCTTTGCGCCCTTACGACGTGGTCGGTGGCAATCCACTCATTCTGCTTCGCCGATTCACGCTGGAAGAGCGTGTCAATGTCAACGTGCCTCTGCTGGAACTGCAAGCTACCAGCATTTCGTTGTGGTTCCGCAACTTCGCCAGTGGCAGCAGCACTGTAGTTGGCACACCTTCAGGTGGCGGAACCTTGTTCAGCCAGCTGTTCGGCGGAAGCGCAAAGGTTCCCTTCAGCAACTTCCGCTTTGAGCATCCCACTCCGGAGGGTGGCTATGTTGCCGTGAATGGCTTCGTAGTCTATCCTCCGATTGAGCTTCGACTGCCTTTTCCTGAGCAGCGTGAGACAATTTACGATGCAGTGTTCGAGTTCAAGCACGACATCACTCGTGCGCCAGGACAGCAACTGGGTCAGTTCGATGTATTTGTCAACCCGCTTGTACCGTAGGGACTCAGCGAGACTTTAACCGAGTCTCGCTTGGAGGACAGAATGAGCTTGGAGATATGGCTAGCTCGGGGCAGGGAAGTGCGAATTGGTGGGAGGAAGCTGAGGCTGATGCCCCTCCCACTGAGTCGCTTACACGTAGTAGGCAACTGGCTGAATGAAAACTGCCGGGAAGTCGTTCGGGATCTAATTGCTACACAGACTACTCAGACTCCAGACCCCTTTGCTATGATCACTCAGGTTCTTCTGCGAGTTGATGTAGCAGAGGTTGCCTATCAGCTTTTCTCTACCTCGAAAGACCCCGAGACAGGAAAGCCCATCAACGAGGGCCTTACAAAAGAGTTTTTTGAAGAGTATCTCGATGTACCAGCAGCCCACGAACTCTTCAAAATTTTCATTGAGGTGAATGAGGTTCCGGATCTACTAAAAAACTTGCAGCGCCTTCCGATGGTGCAGGCCCTGACAGAGATCTCGATGACCACACTTGGACTGCCATATTTGAGTTCTTTGCGTCTGAGTACGGCTTCGACCCAGAGAAAGTCGGAAGGCTCACAATCCCTCAAATCAACAGACTCGTTAGAGGGAGCTACCACCGGCACACCGGAAACTGGGAATTCAAACCTGAGCTTGAAAGAACTGGAGGAGAAACAGCAAAGGAAGCCACTGCTCCAGTAGAGACAGTGGAAGAGGCATCCCAGGCAGTTGTTGGAGAACAGCGGCTGCCAAGCATTTTGGAGCAGGTCGCAAGAGCGGTGAGTCCAGGGAGCGTCGTACCAAACGAGAGGACTGGCCAAACAGCAGATTATGCTCCAGGCTCGATGAATTTCGGGCCTCAGAGCTACCGGGTGGTAAAGGACAAGGCAGCATGGGAAGAGATCGAGAGGAGATTTCAGGGAACAAAAGACTCCGCAGGAAGGAACATGCTGGAACTCTGCCGCAAATACTGGGATGATCCGGAGTACCGGAAGAAACTGAAGCGCGAGATCGAGGAAGGAAAGGCAAAACGTGCCAGTCAACTTCTTAGAAGCAATCATGGGGATGCACGTTGACCATGGTGGCTTCGAAGCCGATCTGAAGAAAGCAGAGACTACGGCTGAAGGCTCAGCCAAGAAGATTGCGGGGAGCTTTAGTACAATGGCTGTGGGAATCGCCGCAGCCCTTGCGACCTTGGTACTTGTTGGGCTGGAAAGGGCGATTAAGAAGACCGCAGAGTATGGCCTTGAGATGGAGCACCTCGGGGATCGGCTTGGCATGACTGCTCAGCAGGCTAGCAATCTAACGGGAATCCTAGAACGCCAAGGGATAGAAGCAGGCACAGCGGCCAGAGCCTTCCAGATTATGGCGATGGAGGCCAAGCAAACCACAGAGGCAATCGATCCCTTCACAACAAAACTTGGGCGCACGCTAGGGACGTTGAGGGATACCCAGGGAAATCTGCTCAACACCGGACAGATATTTGACTTGGCTCGAAAGAAGATTCAGGAAGCGGGGAATGCAACGGAGCAGCTACAAGTTGCGCAGCAGATCTTTGGCGCTAGAATGGCTGGCCAGCTACTGCCAGTGTTGAAGCTCTCGAATGAGGAATGGGCAAAGCAAAGAGCTGCTGTGGAAGACGCTATGGGGAATATGAACGAGGCTTCGGAAGCAGCTTTGGAATACAAGAAATCCACTGCAGACCTAGACCAGGCGCTGAGGGGAATTGAAATTGCAATTGGCACTGCCGTTCTCCCTGCCATCTCTAAATTTATAGACTGGACTTCCAGGGCAGTGAAGGCAGTTCGGGATGATTTCTCTAAGTCCTTGAGGGCTTTTGGTGGCGGAGACGTTTACGATCTTGTTGGAAAACTCAACAAGATGATGGACGAAAGCGGACAGAAACGCGGCCAGGTTTTGGAAGACAACTCTGTTAGGGAAGAGAAAATAGTCAAGCTGATGCAGGAACAAGTTCACCTTGCAGAAGAGGCCGCTAAGTTTGGCATTGGAACGAGAGCGGCAGAAGTTGCTGCGGTGCAGGCTCAGCTTGAGGAGCTTACGAAACAGCGTGAACTTTACCAAAGACAGTTGGCTGATCCCACTGTGGATTCAACTGCTCGATTGGCGATTGAGATAAAGCTTGAGAAGAACAGAGTGGAGGCTGCGCAGACCGTAGCCAAGCTGGCCGCTGACCAATATCGGGATGAAGAGCTACAGGCAAAGGCTGTTGGAGCTTACAATCTCAGTACAGAGATAGAGCTGCTGCAAAAACGCCTAGCCGATGAGCGCACGGTAGGGGAAGAGCGCCTCAAGCTGGAGGCTGAGATTTATCAGAAGCGCAAGCAGTTCCTTGAGGAAGCCTTCAAAGTTGGCCGTGAGCTAGGGATCTTGACGGTCAACCAGGAAATTGCCTACCGAAAGTCGAAAGCGACTGAATTGGCTGGCAAAGGAGACGTTCTTGGCGCTGCGCAAGAAGTGGCTAAGATACAGAAGCTGGCCATGGAACAGGCCGATGCTGTTTTCAACTTTACGAAAAAGATTCAAGTGGTTTCGCTTCAGAGCGAGATCGAGTTCCAGCGCCAGAAGCTAGAAGTCGTTCGAGGCAACGCGCAAGAAGAGATGAAGATCATCGGCCAGATTGCTGACCTGGATAAACAGCTATACGATAAGCGGCTCCAGTTCAACCTTACCTACACGCAGTCTATTGTTGAGCAGTACAACAAAATTATGGACGCCGCGAAGAAGACCGGAGAGGTGGAGACGTTCGAGAGAGCCAAAGTAACCTCCGAGCGGCAGCTGGTAGAGGCTACTCGGGAGGCTCGTGGAGTGCTGGCGGGGGGTGGTACAGTAGAGCAGAGGCAAGCTGCAGTGGAATTCGCCCAGTTTGTTTACAAGCAGGTGGAGCAAATGCAGCAGCTAGGCAAAGAGGTTTCCGGAATCTGGAAAGACGCTGCAGGCACTGCAAAGGATATTCTCAAGGCAGCCACTGGCGGAGAGGAAGTTCGTGCACCTGGTGGGCCTTCCCCTGTAGTTGGCAGCCTCTTGGGCCCAGTAGAGGGCTTAGCCACGCAAGGTCTTGCGAGAGGTAGCGATATCCCCAGGCTGGATACTTCATTCACCGACCTAGCGACTCGATTGCGCGACGTGCTGAACACAAACGTTCTAAACCTGACAAATTTTGCCACTGCGGTGGGGGATGCCTTCAAGAGGATTTCGGCGGTCACCGGGGTGCAATTCAATGCAGGAGCTGTAGCTCCAGGTGGAAATATCGTTGCTGCTGGCACTCCAGGGCAGCCTGCTCAGCCTGGTGGTGGGACAGCAACGGTAGCTCCTGGAGGAGTTCCCGTAACTCCAAGCCCCCAGGTGGGAGTAGGAGCCAGCTCTGATGTGGTGACTGGACTGAGAGACCTCAAGGATTCTATTGACGGCGGCCTCTCGGATCTGCGCGACAGCTTGCAGACCCAGGCAGCGCAGAACCAGGAACAAATCGCTGCTGCAATAGACCAGGTGAGGCAAGCTAGGGAAAGCAGTGGGGTCAATGTCAACGTGACTCTGGATCCAAATACTGGAGATTTGCTAGTAAATCGTATTACACGAGAGCTTGCACCTTGAGGAGGTGAGGTAACGTGGCGGTTCCTTCAAACGTAGCCAACGCAGGAAATGGAAGTTCTGCGCAAAATGTGTTCCGGGTGGTTTTCAGCCAATCGCTTTCTGCAAACCCAACTCTGGAAAGCTGGGATGACTCCACTTTCTCCACAAACAATCGCGAGCAGTTTACTGGAACGGTGGGAAATGGGAACATTCCCTACCTGGCCGCAGTAGCGACTACGGACAGTGCTCCGGTTGCTTCCTGGAAGCCCGCTAGCCCAGTAGCAGGTGGAGCCACAATCAATCGCCTCAAGGGTCTAATCAACTTTGTAAACCTCTCCACGGTCATTCCGGTGGCTGGCGGAGTGGTACGCTACAACTTAAACTTTGAAATCCCATTCGACGCCACTGTTCCCAGCACAAACACGTTCGGTGTGCTTGCAGTTCGATTCTCATTCTCTGGGCCTACTCCAACGCTGACCTGGCAATTCAATGATGTTTCTGCTGGAGGAACAGAGGGTGCTCCTCAGTGGACGACAATCACTCCAGGAGCAGCAGGAAACTTCATTCGCCCGGCAGACGCTGGATCTACTTCAGCCAACGTTGTGGTAACGAAGCCTGCTTCTTCTGGGGTGATTGACGCAGGGCAAGTATGGGTGACTTCAACTTAAGCCGCTTAGGAGCTGCAAAGTGTGGACTGCGAATTTCGAGGATGGGACATCGGTTAACTCGAAGCAGAAGTTTTGGACACAGCTGCCAAGGGATAAGAAGCTCTCCGGGTTGCAACTGTCCCATCCTCTCATTCCAAAGATGTACCTCTGTCTTTCTGGCTACGATCTGTACCATTTCGTCCAGGAGGCAATAGCCTTTTTGGAGAACCCTGCGCCGAACGTCGTGGCTGAGATTATTGGAGCTCACGATTGCAAGCTTGGGGTGGTGGTAGAGGTGAGGCTTGAGTACACTGGTAACGTCAAGATCACAACGTATCCAGTGTCCAAGTTCAAGTACTCGCCTGAAATTCTCTATGAAGGGAAGACCGTGGAGGGACGCACGCCTCGCCCCTCTGTATCGGTTGCCCCGGCGGAATCCGCTGCCTAGTTTTCCCTTCATAGCAAGGAGTGAATCATGGCTACGACTGTAAAAATACCCCTGGAGCTGAGAAACCCTCGAGAGTCCAGCTTGCAGGGCAACTCTTTCTTCACTGTGCTTGGACTTACCTCCTGGGATGCAGGGCACTGGGAATTCAAGAATGGGGTGGACGGCAAAATTTATGGTGTTGTTGCGATTCCAAAGAACGTCGCAGCTACCCCCAATGCCTCTTTGTTCTTGCTCCTAGGAGCGAATGCAACGACTGGCAATATTCGAGTTCAGGTGTCAGACAAGAACGCTGCAGTTGGGTCAACTCTCAATCCCAGCAGTTTGACTGCAGAAACTGCTCAGACGGTAACTGTGCCAGGCACTGCAAGGAATAGGTTCGATGTGCAGTTTATCCTGACAAACCCGCCATCTGCAGATGATTTCTTGATTGTGGAGATCTTCCGCAACGGCGCTAATGTTGTGGACACCCTTGCGGTCAATCTGGAACTCTACGGAGCTTATTTGCAGATAGACCTGCAGTAAAGGCGGGTAGCGGTGGCTCGGAGTTTCAACGGAACAAGCCAGGGTCTTCAGAGCAGCGCGGCTGTCTCTGGAATCAACGGGAAAGCCACATGCTCGATTTCGTTCTGGTTGATCTGGAATGCTTTCGCTAACAATGACGAACTTCTCCTTGAAAGCTCTGCCAACTACAACAACAGCAACGGCACTCTACTGATCGATCCTAATGAGTCTGCCACTGCTGGATTTGCGTTCATTACCCACAACGCAGGAGGCTATAACAAGGTACACTTTGCCAGGCCCAGCGCAGGAGTCTGGCACCACTACTTGCTCGTCTTCGATAGCAACTCAGCGAATAACATGCTGGCCTGGGTGGATGGTGTCGCTCAGACCCTAACAATAGATCTGAATCAGGTGGCAGGGGCTTCATTTGGCTCCTTTGTATTCAACCTGATGTGCCGCAATCAAGCCACTCTCTTTGGGGCTGGCACACTAGCAGAGTTTGCAGTATTCTCGGAAGGTCTGGATCAGGCTGCAGCAACGGCTCTAGCGAATGGATCCAGCCCTTTCCGGGTGCGGCCTGGAAGCCTAGTGCTGTACTATCCGCTCCATGGTGTAGGGTCTCCAGAGCCAGACTATACTAGTGGTAGCAACAACGCCACCCTGACCAACGCTCCGACTGCAGCCAACCACGCACCTGTTGGCCCTCCGGCTCCACCAATAATTGGCTTTTCTCCCAAAGGCATCGTTAACACCGACAAGACTCACAACATCGACGCCTTTGTGGCTGGATTCTCGAGCCCAAGCCACAATATCGATGCTGACGTCCAGGTTGACCAGAGCAAATCTCACAATATAGACGCCCTCGTAACTGTTCAGAGCGGGCCTAACACCCACAGTATTGATGCATTTGTCACAGTTTTCAACGTGTCGTACCTTAAGCTTGCTGGCAATATCATCTTCCCGATTAATCCTTCAAATGGATTTGTACGAATTGCTGGCACGATCGCTGCCCCTCAGCTCAGTTATGTGCAGTTGCTGGCAACAATCAAGGCTCAGTCTCTAGTCTTTGTAAACCTGGCAGGCAACATCCAGAGCTCTACACGAGCTTTCGTAAAACTCACTGGCACAATCAGCGGAGACAAAACCCCCACCCACAATATTGACGCGGTAGTCTCAACTCCGGCGCTCAGCTTTGTCAATCTCAATGCTACAATCCAAACAAAGATTGCAACAGGGCCTTGCGGCTCTTTCCCAGATGCAAGCTTCGTAAAGTTGGCAGGCTGGATCGTTTCCCAGAACGATTCTATCCAAGCACCCAACTCTGGGTTCAGTTCTATTGACGACTTCTTGTCCTCTCAGATAGCCCTGTCTTCGTACAAGCCAATCTCGGTTATTTCGCTGGCTGGTATCAACCTCATTATCACGGCGTTCACTGCCGGGGTAATCAGCTGGCAAACTAGAACTCGTAGCTGGCTGCGCCGAATAGACGAGGCACCTGGTGGAATTCTGTTGACCACAGAGGTCAACACCCACACCCTACCAAATGGCGCTGTAATCACAACAACTACAACTCGAGAACAGTTTAAGGACACGCTGATCACCACGGTTGTCATACAGAACAGCGCTACCCCGCAGCGTACTAGCACAGTTGTCACGGAGAAAACGAAAGGCGGCCAGACGACCACTCGAGAGACCGAGACCACAAATATCAACGGTATCATCAACAAACAGGTCAAGAAGACCGTATTTTCAGAGCCTCCAACTAACGATAACATCCAGCCGATTCGTGTGCGTACCCTGGATGGGGTGGAGCATTTCCAGTTCTTCGACCAGGTGAACCCAGAATGGGCCGGCGGAGAAGCTGAAGGCGTCACAACAACGAATACAAAAGAGCAAATCATTCCTGGAATCTTGAACGGGCAAACCCAGGATGCATTTGGAAATCCGATTCTGACAAAAGTCACCAATGAGGTTGTTCAGAAGCCCACCGGCGAGCTGATCGAAACTCACACTGAGGAAACAGGGACTCGCCGGGATGTCGGTTCTATCACCACTGACGTTACGGAGCAGTTCAACGGCATCATTACCATCACTCATAAAGTCACTAGGTTCCCCGACGGCTCCACGGAAGTAGTGGATATTACGAAGAACAACATCACGGGGGACAGCACCGAAACAACCACGGAGGTAGTCATCGACGAGTTTGGGCAGGTCACGACTACGGTTACAGTTATCGAAACGAAGACGTTTCTCGATCCGACGACAAATCTGCTTCGCACCACGGAGACGAAGACCGTTAAGGTCACCAAGAGTGGGGTCACTACAACGGATACCACCGTCCTCACAACCAATGATTTTGAGGACGATATCGTCAACGACAAGATCAAGGTGATTTTCATCCAGGAGTTCACGATTACCGCAGTGCTGGACTGGCAAAGCTTGGGGGCCTTGGAAGAAATCAACATCAGCCACCAAAAGAATTTTGCCTTGCTGGAACTGTTCGGCCAGATGCTTGGGAACGCTACTCTCTCTTACGCCTTGCGGCAGAGGTTGATTTCTCAGTACAACACGGCTAACGCCTGCGTTGCTCCAGTACCTCTGCAAGCAAATGGAAAGCTATACGAGGTGGTGTTCGCCCCTTCCGCATCAGCTCTTCGTGCGAAATATATTCCAGGCACAGAGCCTCATGTCTATGAGGTGCAGTTCATTCTCCAGCAGCGCAGCGATCTTATCACTGGAACGAGACAGTTCGGATGACGAGACTGAACACAGATACGATCGTCCTCCCACCTTTCAAGGTGATCCTTGCAAACCAGACATTTGTCAACGAGAAGAATTGCATTGGGGTGCAGCTGAATTATCAACCAACTGGCGGCTCTTTTTCCATCAGTGTGATGAAAGACCTGACGACCCTTCCAGGAGAAAACTTCTCGCTGTCGCTTCCGTTTGGAAGAGTGGGGATAGTGAAGAACACTGGACGCTCCTTCTCCACTGGAGGATTGATTGACACGATTTCTGGGCCAGCTGTTCCATTTGGCCTTACGCAGCAAACATTCCTCGGGGTGCCTGGAGGACAGACTAGAGACGCTGCTTCTTTGGCAACAGCGATTGGCAGTGGTGCTGCGGTTCTTTGGGCAACGTTAAACCCACAGGTCAAGAACTTCATATTTCGTGGCATCGCACTCTCTGGAATTCAGCAACTTGCTCAGCTACTCCTGGCTGACGTATTTGTTAGAGCGGGTGGGGTGTTTGTAATAGACCCTGGAACGATTATTGGGCCTACGTTCAACGTGGAAAAGCGAGACATCGTTGGTGCAACCCAGAACGTAGATTTCAGTCTGGACATAAAGGCTGTGCTGAATCCCGCACTGACAACGGTACAGTTGAACGACGCTGGCACGTTCGTCTACGATGCAGAGCACGCCCAGAAGCAGCCTAAGTTTACAGTGCAAGCGGGTGCTCCAGGATCAGCAGCTTCCACAGATTTCATCCCGATCCCAGATGGCTGGCTGGTAGATGGAGTCTTCGAAGAGTGGACCCCACCTTCTGGTACTGATTTCACAAATCCAAGCGCCTCCGTGCCCGCAGGCCGTTATTGGAAAGTGTTCCAATCCCCCACTAGCCCAGGAAACTTCCGTGGCATTACTCAGTTCACAAGGCTTGTGAAGGAGCTTCGAATTCCTGGGAACGTGTCAAGTTTCATCGGCTCTCCGATCACAGATCTGACCAGGAGAGGGACAACGAATGAGTTCAATTTCGACTTTGTCAGCACGGAGTCAGGGATCTCAGGATTCAGCACTGACAAGACTAGTCTGTTCGATGTAATCAGCAACCAATTCCTGACTTTCGACCATGCAATCGTCCTCGTGCCTAATGGATTGCCAAACAGCGGATTTGCCAACGCAAACTTCTTCAGCATCACGATGGAGATCTGGACGTTCCCAAGAATCAACCCAACGGTGTTTCCCGTTGGCGGCCCAGACCCGACCAACCCATTCAATTTGCCCAAAGACGTTGTGGTGGTGAATCCATCGAGCAACGTGGTTGCAACCAGCGCAGGAGACCTGCAGACGTACTGGAACCGATATTTGAACAATCACCGGAGGATTAACTCTCCCCGATTGAGAACTCAGATCAGTGTTCTGTACCGAGGAATAATGCCAGAAGTGGGAGATGGGCTGTTTGTGAAGGGTGGATTGCCCGTAAACGGCTGCGGAAGGATCCAGAGTGTCTCTCTTAGTCTCTCCCGAGGGGGAATCGTGCTGAACATCAGCGCTGAAGTCTACAACTACGGCGGGGCTGGACTGGCCGGGTTGATCGGAGAGATATTCTGATGCCGGAGGGGAGCGCGCTTAGGCAGGCAATCAAACAGCTGGTGCAAACCACCATTTCTGAGCTTCAGCAGCAGACCCAAAATCCTCAGCCGGAACAGGGAACGGTGGCGAATGTCAACGACGATGGTACGGTTGACGTGCAAGGATCCACCTCGTTCTATGCCAGCATCGGAGCAGCGGTAGTGTTGACGCAGGGAGCGCAGGTGCTGATTCTCACCGCTGACGGTAGGCGGGTTGCAATTCCGAGATGAGTTTCAGGGATGAAATCAAAAGAGTGGTTCGGGAACAGTTTCTCTCTTCTGCTGCCCCTTCGCAGTACCGGATCTCCACAGCAAATCTGATCAACCCCGACGGCACCGTGAATGTACTGGTGGATGGAAAGTCCTACATCGCTACTCCTCTCTACCCGATCGTACAAGGCCAGGAAGTGGTAGTTATATTTGGAGATCGAGGGGCGGTGTCCGCAGTGCCAACTCGGCCGAACACCCCCGATGTAGAGATTATTCATCCGCCGTTTTTCTCCGGAGGATTCATACGCTTTGCAACTGGGTTGAATCTCCAACAAGCTGGAGACAACACGACCTACGTGATAGACGTCAGCGACCTTCTCCCTGGAGGTTCATGGTTTGGAGATAATGGAACTGCGTATCCAGTTTTTACTGGGCCGAAAGGTGCTTTCTCTCCAGACGGGACTCAATATGTGATTGTCGTATCTGGGCCGAGCGGAGAAATCAGGATTAGACAGTACAAACTTGGGCTCAGGCTGATTAAGACGACTCCGATTAACATTCCCAACAACATTTGGAACGTGCGAGCTACCTTGGTCAATGATGTGTCCAGGGTCTCTGGATTCTCTGGCCCAAGCAGTTTAGGCACTAAGATTGCCATTATAGGAGTCTGGTTAGATTCTTCTGATAATTTGTATTGGCTAGAGTTACAAGATTCTCGATGGACTTTAGTGGATCCACAGCCTCCAGAAGGAACTGTAGACACTCAGATCACTCTGTTCAAATTAGTTTCTGGGTCTGCTGTTTCGCTGGCCGTCTGGTCCAACGGCAGTATAATCAATGCTAGTTCTGGGAATGCTTTTCCTGTATGGGGATTTTCAGATCCTACAATCTTTGATGCCACTCAATCTAGAGTCGTGATTAACACTTCAGATGTCGCTTTTCCTCCGTCAGGAAATAATAGTCTGGCGTCTGTCGAAGGGGTTAACTTGGGACAACCTCCAACTTTGGGGTCTCCTTTCACTATTCCTGACACATTCGCAGTCGCTACTTCGGATGGCCCTTATACAATGCCTAGCAGTATTCCTAGTCCACATAGATACTCAGTGCCAAATGGCCCCGGAATTCAATATTTTGATAGCGGCAATTCCAGGTTTTTGTCAGTGATCTCTGGTGGTGCTTCAGAACAGACGAGGAATGCGATTTCTGCTCTTCTCTGGTTTAGAAATCCTGTTCCACAACCCCCACCGCCTCTTCTCAATTACCCATTTCTACAAAATCTGATTCTCCTATTGGCTAAGCCCGGTGCTTCTGCTTTTGTTGGGGCTTCTTCAATCTTTACCATCGATAATATTCTTCCAGATTCTATAACCTCTGATATCGCTAAAGTTTCCACGTTTTTCCAGAACATCGCATTTTTCAAAAATCTATCGAATGGGCTGTTCGTGGATGCCAATCTGAGAGTCAGACCAATAACTCAATCGAATCCAACAACGTATCATATAGAAACGGACGCCTCTAAGTTTTTGAAAGTCTCCCCCGGCAATGTCGATCCGACAATCCTGGTTTTAACTCCTGCATTTCGCCAGCCACTTACGGGAGTGCAAGTGTAATTCTGAGAAGGAGGATCTTATGGAGTACCTTGCCGCAATCGCCTGGCAATTTACGATAGACAGCTTGACTGGAATCGAGAAGGTTCCAGCTCTTCACTATTTCGCCCACTACGTGTTCTACACCAGTATGATCTCCCTGCTGCTGCCACCAATCGAAATGTTCGACAACTTCCCCAGATTCCAGAAATACTACACCGTGGTTGTAAACCTGATGCAGTACTATGGAGCACAGAATTGGCGTGGTAAGATCGCCCAACTCTACATCGCTCGCAGAAACGGTGGAAAACCAGCCTGAAAACCGGGCCTGATCGGCCCATTCTGCACCGTCATTTTCCTCCCCGCCTGTGGGTTGGGCCTCCGAAGGCGTTTGCATTTGTCTACAGGGCTGCTAGGGGCCTTTGCAGAGGTTTCCTTGAGGCGTCTCAACCCGAAGTTTCTGGAAAAAGAGGGTTTACTTCTAGTAGGAGGGCTTGATGCAGCGATTTCCAAGAATAGAAGTGCCCCTTGAAACACTGAAAAACGGGCAGGAATTCAAGCTTTACCTGGAGTGGGAGGAAAAAGGCGGAAAATTCAGAAGAGTGGTGAAGAAGGGCAAGGTCGTCTATGTGAGCAGATCTGGAGATATCTGGGTGCAGATGGTAGGCGAATCCCGGGAAGTTACCTGGTCTAGGGCAACACTCGTTTCCCCGATTCCCCCACCCCGGAGGTTTCCCAGGCTGCCTCAGAGATTTCCAAGGCTGAAGAAGGGACAATGACGGTAGTTTTGGAGGTTCACGCTGCGCGGACGTACTTTACTGGGCCGGAGCCTCAGCTCGAGCGAATGTTCGAGTGTCTCCGGTTAAAGGACAAGAGTGCCTGGTTCAAGGCCAATGCGACCCTTCGACGCCTGGGATATTTCAGAAATGTGAGGGACAGAGAAGAGCGTGCGGAGAAGATCGGAGAGATCCGAGAAGGGGCTAAGTGGATCAAGTTCTACAGCCGACGCACGGACAGCTTTGCTAGCGGCCTCCTGCCCCGAGTCAAGAAACACCTGCGCGAACTAGCTACTCCATTTGAGGTGGAGGATTGCAGGAGGCAGGCTCCGGATCTGGATAAAGAGTTTGTCCTGCAGAAGGCTTTTAGCTTTAGAGACACAATCGAGGCGAGGCCGGAACAGTTCGATGCTGTTTTGAAGGCACTCCAGAAGAAGCGAGGCTTACTGCATTGCGCTACTAATTCAGGTAAGACCGAGGTGGCCTGCGCCATTGTCGCAGAGTATCACCGGCAGACAAAGACGATACCACGTGTGCTTTTCCTGATCCACCGAGCAAGCCTTGCAAGGCAGACGCGCAAGAGGTTCCGCAAGCATCTTAGCAGGAGAATCCCAGTTCTCCTGGCTGGAGCTGGAAGCAAAGAAATTCCGTGCACTGGTGTGCTTGTTGCAACCACTCAAACAGCCTCTCGTCTTGTGGAAGCGAAGAATACGGAATTTCGGGAGTTTCTGGAGCAGTGTGATATCGCCTTTGTGGATGAACTCCATATCAACAAGGCAGCCTCCACCTCTAGGATTATGGACAATTGCGCTGCTTCGATGCGCTACGGGCTTTCCGGCACGATTGACACCAGCAACCAGGCAAAGATGCTGCACTACGTTGGCATGACTGGCCCTATCATAGCTGAAATTAGCAACAAGGAACTTGTTCAGCTAGGACGATCGGCCAGGCCGTTTATTCGGTTTGTAGAAGTCCATGCAGGCCGCGTCTCTGGGAGCTATGGCTACTCCTACCGGAGAGGGGTGGTGCGCTGCCGACAGAGGAATAGGCTTATCCTACGAGAGACGCTTCGCCACGTCAGGAAGGAAAGAGCTACACTGATTACAGTCAGCCGGGTCTCTCATGGGAGAATTCTCCAGCGTCTGCTGGAAAGCGCCACGGACGTTCGCTGTGAATTTATCTGGGGAAAGACACCCCTTCGTGTGCGCGAGGAAGCAGTCAAAGAGTTTGAGCGTGGAAACGTGGCGATCTTGATTGCGAGCGAGATTTTCAATGTTGGGATGGACGTGCCCTCCATAAAAGCCTGGGTCAACGCTGCTGGAGGATTGGGATGGGAGCTGGTCTTGCAGCGCTTGGGCCGAGTGCTTCGGAGGAAAAAGGGGGCGAACCGAGTCTATATTTCTGACTTTGTGGATTTGCACAACGAATACTTGCTGGCTCACTCTCTTGCAAGGCTTCGGCACTATCAGAAAGAGGAGATTGCAAAAATCAGGATTGTGGAGGCTTAGATGACTTGCCCGGTTTGCTACCACGTTCTTGAGCTGACTTCTGTACTTAAGACGGTGCAGAAAGAGGCGCAGCGCCTTACAGACTTTCGCTGTATCAACTGTGGTACGCTGTTGCAAGTGAAAATTACAATTCTTGCGGGCCCAACCAGGAAGAATTTCAGTAGGAATCTTCCAGAGCAAGGGCCTTCAAAGGAGGAAAAGCTGTGGCCGAAAATCCAACCAGCCTCGAAAAAAGGTTGACAATCTACAATCTAGAAGGCATCGTGGAGAGGTGTCTTGCAGAGGCGGAAGAAGCAGGCTACTTGAAGAGAATAGCCTTCCATAGAACTACAGGAGAAGAGACTTCTGTAGTTCCTGGAATTGTAAACCGTCTCGAGCTTGTCAAGCACATCTCCAAGACGATTATTGGAGAGCTTCACGAGTTCGAGGTCATCCGTCGCATCTCCCCCGTATTTCGGGAGTTCAAAAGGCTGGCAGAGGACTTCGCATTCTTTGACGAGCAGCAGGCAGAGTATCAGCGCCTGCTTGCTACCCGAGTCGAGCCTGTTCAGCAAAGGCAGCAAGGGGAGGAAGGGCAGGAGGAGGGAGAGTAAGAGAGGGAGAAGGTAGGGTAGGCGGGGTAGGGGCTTCCAAGGGGCTTCAAGGGAGTGAGAAGGGAGCTCAATGGAGCCGAAGTAGTAGAGAGTTCAAGTTGCTTCAAGGTGTTAAAAGGGGTTGTAGTCGCCCGAAGGGCGACTAAGTCGAGCGAAGCGAGACTTATAAGGGAGCTCAATGGAGCTGTAAGGGAGATGCAAAAATTGCAAAGGGTGCAACGCTTCCCAAGGCTGAGGCTAAGTCAGAAGGCAAAGCTGGCTGAGCAAGTTCTGCATCACACCTTCAACCAGCTAGCCCGTACCCGCTTCAAGCCTCCCTTCTGGGATCTCTACAAGACCAAGCAAGGCCGTACTGCAAGAGCCAAGTTCTTCTGCCTCGCTCAAGAGCTGGTAAGTCGCAAGATTGATCCAGCAATCTATCTGCGAGTGCTCTGCAAGTATGGCAAGTTCGAAAACACCCCCTACCTGCCTCCTCCTAGCTGGCTTGCCTCAGAGAAAGCCCTGGAGACCTTTGCTTGGATGCTGAAAAGAGAAACTAGAAGATTTCCCCAAGGACAATGGAGAAGCGCAAGCAAAGGCTGGTCTAGCAAGCAAGCCCTAGAGTCTGTCCAGAATGGAATAGCCCAGGTTCGAGTGGTGAGAAAAGCTTTTGGGCTGAAGTCTCACGAGGCCATACTGTTGCTCCAGAAGGAGCTCAGCCCCTGGTTTCTTGCAGCGCTGTTTCGAGTTTGTGGAAAGCCAAAGCCTGCTCCAGCCACGAAGCAAGCCCTGCGTTACCTGAAATTTCATCCAGGACTTGCCGCGCGTCTGGAGAAAAAATTTACGTTTCTGTGATTTCGGGGTTTACTTAGAACGAGAGGCTAGAGCTCCCATGTCAGAAGCAAGCTATGAGTGGGGAGAGTCATTTCAGCAGAAGATTCTCTCGCTGTTCTTGCGCGATCCAAAAGCCACACGCTCCATCATCGAACCACGCTATTTTACCAATCCAATCTTCCTAGACATCGCCAGGCTGGCAGGAGAGCTTTATGGAAAACATCGCAACGGGGAAGTGAAGCTTTCTCGTAGCACACTAGGCGCAGTAGTCAAGGGATACCTGGGCGAGAAGCGTGCTGGTCTTTGGCCTGTTTATCGCAAAAAGATCAAAGAGCTGTATCTGGAGGTGCTGGAAGACCGGCCAATTGTTCTTGCGCAGGCAACAGAATTCGCTCGGGAGCAGGTATTTCGAGAAGCTTTGGTTGCAGCCGAGCGAGATGTCAATGCAAAGAACTGGGCGAGGGCGATTCGCCGGTTCGAGGATCTGAGGACTTTTGGCGCAAACCGAGACCTGGGCTTGGAATATTGGAAAGATTTGGACAAAGTAGAACGCTGGCGGGAGGAGCGTGAAGGCATCGTTGGTACGTTTTACCTGAAAACGCTGGATCGGATGATGGGAGGAGGGCCTGGCGCAGGAGAACTTGTGATTGTGGAAGCAGCAGGCAAGGCGGGCAAGAGCACCCTGCTGGCTCGAGTTGCCGCAGGAGCGTTGTGGCAGGGTAAAACCGTTGCGTTGGCAACTGGAGAGATCTCCAAGCGGAAATACAGGCGCAGAATTGACGCAATGGTTTCTGGTGTGCCAAGCCACGAAATCCGCTCGATTGCTTCTACAAGCCCAGAGAGGCTGGCAGAGGATGAGAAGACGCGCAAGAAACTGAGAAGATTAATCTTCCGCATGAGAGCGGCTCGGAATCAGATGAAAGGCAACCTGTGGATCCAGCAGTTCCCAACTGGAAAAGCAAAAGTCAGCGAGATTGAGGCTTGGCTGGACCAGCTTGCAGACAACAACATCAAGCCTGATATTCTGGTGGTGGATCAGATGAGGAGCTTTAAGCCTAGCGAGCACTTTGATGAGCAGCGCATGCGACTGGGACAAATCGCGGTAGACCTGAGAGGCATTGCGACAGAGCGAAACATCCCAGTGTGGACGGCGCAGCACTCGAATCGAGCTGCGCTGGAAAAAGATACGATCGGCCCAAAAGATCTAGCAGAAGATATCTCCACGTTTTGGACGCTGGACTTTTTGATTGCATTTTGCCAGACCGAAAAAGAGGCAACGATGAGCCCAGAGCAGGCTCGTATTTATCTGCATTCAGCGCGTGACGTGGAGAGTGGTGGTGTTCTCGAGGTTTATCTAGACCGGGATCAATATCGGATCTGGGAGAAGCAAGGCCACAAGCCTCATAAGGCAAAGTGAGATGGCGAGAGACGTAAAAGAATTTTTCCCTCAAGTGCAAGAGACAGCCGAGGGCTGGAGAGCGAACTGTCCTCGGTGTGGGGATCAGGGAAAGAGATTCTACTGGAACACCCAAAAGCGGGTTGGATGCTGCTTTCATGCTGACTGCTACTGGGCCGCTGAGCGCCATGGAGTAACCGAGCGGAGGCTGCTGGCTTTCTTCTCAAGGGAGGGGGTGGAGTATGCAACCCCGGAGGTTTTGGAGCGGGCTGACGAAGCGGACATCGGGCTGCCCGAAGAGTTCAAGCTACTGGCCGATCTACCACGAAGCTTGAGCGAGGATCTCTACAGCTACCTGCAACACCGAGGGCTGGTGAAGAAAATCCTCAACCTGGCTCAAGTGGGCTATTGCAGCACAGGGAAATTCTGGGGCTACATAATCTTCCCGGTGTTTAATCAGGATGGAAAGCTTGTGTACTGGCAAGGGCGAAGATACAAGGCCAGGGAAAAGAAATTCCTCAACCCAGACTCCAGCCACAAAAGCGAGCTGCTGTACAGAATCAGTGCAGTGGCCAAGCCAAGACTTATCGTTTTGGTAGAATCTATCCTCAACGCACTGACACTGGAAAACATAAACTGCGGCAAGCACCGAACAGGCAACCTAATTCTAGCGTTGCTTGGTTCTTCCCTGTCGGAAGCTCAGCTGGATCAGATTTTGCTGTACGAGCGTTGGATCAAACAGCTGGTGATTGCGCTGGATCCGGATGCTTGGCACAAAGCGGTTGATCTCGCTGCAAGGCTTAAGCCGTTACTTCCGGATGTTCGCCTAGCTAGATTTCCAGCTGGGCAGGATGTGAACAGCCTGGGTCGAGAGGCATCCTGGCAGGCGATCTACAACGCAATTCCGTTCACGGTTCAAAAGCGTATGCAGATTCTCCATAGGGTGGAAACATGAGATTCAAGACCAATACGGAATTGGCTTTCGTGGCTGGTGTGCTGGAAGGAAGAGGACACATCGAGTTCATGAAGGTGTCTTTGCGCATGAAAGGCAATCTGCCAATGGCTTTGCAGCAAGAGTTTGGAGGCTGTTTCTTTTGGCACCGAGAAGGCAAGGCGCGAAGAGGCTGGTGGCGCATTCAAGGGGGAGCCGCGTATCAGCTTTTGCTGAAAATCTATCCCTACTTTCTGGGGCGATATTCGGAGGTTCGGGGTCTGCTGGAGCGGTGGGAGGAGCGGGAGGCCGCTGCGTGATGCCAGAGCGCCTGCATTTTACAGGGTTTTCTGGAGGGAGCCTTTTTGGAACCTCCTCCATTTTCTTGTTGCCCTTCCAAGAGTTTGAGGTAAGATGTTACCAGAGACAAAGGATAAGGCTCTCAGCCAGATAACCGGACGGCGATAAAGGTGGCGTGACAACAATCCGAAGCGAGAAAAGCGACGGAGCCACAAAATAAGGACGAGCCGGGACAAGGCAAGGGTAGCGGGAATGGGGGGACGACCCCCTAGCTGACGCAACCCCTCAAGGCCGGACGCGCTTACTGCATCCTTCGGGAGCTAGCCGCAAGGCGCGAGCGCAAACCGCGAACGTGGTTCCGAAAGGTTGGCCACAAGTAGCGGGAGGCCAAAACGGAGGGGTGGTGAGAGGCAAGCCCGTGAGAGTAGCAGGCTGAAAACGATACGCACCATGCAAGACCGGTTACGGTCGGGGAGCTTAGCGGACAGAGGTTCGGCGAAGCGCGAGTCTTCTGCGGGTGAAATTTCACCCTTGTGAGGGCATCAGGAAAGCTCACAAATCAGGTCACATTTCACTCTTGGAGGACATCATGAAAACGCACAAGTCAGGTCACAAGGCTGGCCAGGTTCAAATTGGCCGAGCGATTCGCGGGTTGCTGAAGATTCGCAGGAAGGGCACTCGCTACATGCAACTTGCTACTCTTCAGCGCACCGTTGCCAAGCTCGTCCAGCAGCCGCAGGCTCTTTGATCTAAGCGGGGGCAAGTTTCCCCCGCAGAACACTCGCACTTCAGCCCACCCAGAAGTATCTCCCTTCAAGTTTTGCCCACTCCATTGGCGACGGCTTTAGGAGTTAGGTTGTGACGCCGCAACGGTGGCCGCAAGGCTGACAACTGAACGCAAAACCAAACAGGGTGAGAAAATGGACGGGGCTTGGCAGCCGAATCTCAAGGCGAGTTCACCGACGTTGCTGTGCCTGTGACGGTTAGTTTATCGGGCGAAGCCTCCCGATAGTGTGGGTCAGCAGCACGCTAGGTGTGAGACACCTCGGACATTTAGTGAGATCAAACTGCTCCATAAGCGAGCTTTCTCCCAGTCCAATCAGGTGTCAAAAGGGGCTGGCGCTAGGCCCCCTGATACGAAGCGTCGTGCAGGTAGGCACGTAATTGCTATCGAAAGGCGCAGCAAGGCATGAACAGTAACTTCAACTCGCTGCACGAGGAAAGAGAAGCAAGTCCATCAGGCCCGCAATACCACCAGGTTTGCGGAAACCGCAGGCTATTCGCTAGGGAAATGGACGTCAACCCTCACTTTCCTCTTGCAGCGACTTGGGTGCTCTGCACTGATGGCGGAGCATCTTAGCCGCTGCAAGATAGCGGAGGAGGACTCAATGCAACTCATTGAAACCACTCCCAAAGTGGAGTACAGAGCGCAGCCCTGGAAAGCGGTGCCGGATTTCAGAGATGGCAAGCTGATGCTTTGGTGGGCTGTGGTAATGATTGGAGGTTCGGAAAACGGTCAGCCAGTAGCTTTTGGTTGTCAGGATTTCTGTGAGAAGTACGCTAAGGCTATCACTAAGTAAATCGCGGTGTACCTCTGCACCTAAAAAGATGAGGAGGAGTAAACCATGAGCACAATTTACGGAGACAAGGAAGCACCTCCGCTCTACGTGTGTATTGGCTGTAAGAAGCTCGGCAGTAAAGACCTTTACGTCTGGTGGCGCAAGCGTTGCCCGTTGTGCGGGCTGCTGACTAAGCTGGTCAGCATTGAAGAGGTTAAAGAGACCACCAAAAAGCGGAGGTTTCCAAAAGACGTCCAGCGGTTTCCTCGGTTGCTGGCAGCAACGGAAGAGCAGAGCAAGGTGGTAGAAGTCATCAACACTAGAACTAGGGACTTCGATTGCCCTGGCAAGGTCATAGAGGTTCTGGTTGGGCCGATGGTTACAGAGTACAAGTTTCAGCCTGACCGATTCACTCGCCTGTGGCGAATCAAGACGATTAACGAAGACCTTGCAATGGCCCTGGAAGCTGAGAATGTTGCGGTACGGCGCGTCCCAGGAGAGGCAGCAATTGGTATCGCGGTGCCAAACAAGGTGCGTACGGAAGTCTCCTTCGACAGTTGCCTGGAGAACGTCGTCAAGCACCGTTTCGACATGGAACTCCCGGTCAACTTTGGTGTTACCTCGACAGGCCAGCCTTACATCGAAGACCTTGTCCGCATGCCGCACCTGCTCGTCGCTGGAGCAACCGGCTCGGGAAAATCGGTATTTCTCAACAATCTAATCACCAACTTGCTCTACATCCGAAGCCCGAAGCAGCTGAAACTCATGCTGATTGACCCCAAGCACGTCGAACTGCTTCAGTACAAGGGCTTGGCCCACATGATGCAGAATCCTGTGGCCAGCGTGTACGAAGCCCTGGATGTTATGGAGCGCACGATTCAGGAGATGAAGCGTCGTGTATCGTTTCTCCACAGCAAGAATTGCAAGAACATCAAAGAATACAACGAGAAAATCCAAAACGAGGCCGATGCTCTCAAGGCTGTCGGCCAAGTCGAGGAAAGCCTTAAGAAGCAGGACGAGCAGTGGCCTTACATCGTAATGGTCATCGATGAGATGGCAGACCTTGTTCTGCAGGAAAAGAAATCGTTCACGGAGAAGATGGCCAGCATCGCAGCGATGGCTCGAGCAGCCGGTATCCACGTCATCGCCGCAACCCAGAGGCCCTCGGTGGACGTTCTCAACGGCAAGATTAAGGTGAACTTCCCAGCCCGCGTTGGCTTCCGTGTACCGAGTTCGGCAGACAGCAAGACCGTGCTGAACTACAAGGGCGCGGAACAGCTGCTTGGACAGGGCGACATGTTCTACATTTCTCCTGAGAGGCCTGGTATGCAGAGATTGCACTCTCCGAATGCCAAGCCGCAGGACGTCGAGCTGATGATCAAGCGTTCTCTCCAAGCTGGCTACACTAGCGTACTTGCAGAGAGTGAGAAGTCAACGGTTGAAGGGCCGGTGGAACCTGGGCCTGCGGTCAAAAAACCTAATGGTAAGACGATTAGCAGCAAACCAAGCTCTACCTTAGTCAATTAAGACGGGGCTTGTAGGGCCTGAAGGCTTCTAAAAACCGTGCGCTCTGGCACGTTAAAACAAGGAGAATGAAAATGGGACTAGACCTATATGTTAGCAATGGCAACGTGAGTAGGGCAAGGTGGAGCTACTCTGGATTTGCTTTGTTTAGAAGGAAACTCGCCCTTGCTCTTGGCATTGAATTGCAGTCTTGTGTTCGTGACCACAACTGGTCTCCGGTGGACTTGCGGACTGGAAAAAGAATACTTTGGGGCCAACTGGGGCCGATGGCGGAATTCCTCCACCACTCTGATTGTGACGGCGAATTAACTCCTAAGCAGTGTGCCAGAATTGCTCCTGTGCTCCGCACGCTTTTGCAGGCACTTTCAACTGCGACCCCAGAAGGTTATGCAGATTATGATTTGGAAGAGGGTGCGAAACTTGCAAAGGCTATGTTGGAGTGTGCTCGGAGAGGGAAGCCTTTGACATTCAGCTGAAACGACTACCACAAAGGAGAAGCAGAGATGATGAACGACGATAATGTTCCATGGGGCGAGTTGTGGAAACATCTTGATTCTTTGGGTGCCAAGCTGGAGAAAGCTGGTTCTACCGTATGGGCTTGGCAAGTCCGTCAGTCTTACATAAATGGTGCAGAATGCACCTTTTGCGCCATTTTAGTCGTCATTGTGGCAGTCTGGGGGCACTACAGTCTTGTTCGCTGGGGAAAGACTTTGGAACAAGGCTCAGAAGACAGTTATACTGCTAAAGCACTTTCTATTGTGGTGCTTGTTGTGAGCTTCCCCTTAATTGTCGCTCTCGTCGTTAACGCTTTAGACCTTCTATTAAATCCCCAGTATTGGGCTCTACACGACCTGATTAGGTCGCTCTAGCTTTTCTGGGAAGACAAGGAGGCTTACAATGCCCCCAAAGAAACGGAAGCGTGAAACCAATGGTCAGTACGCGCACGAAGGCCATTGGGAAAGGCTGTGCGTTTGTGGCCATACTCTCGGCCAACACTGCGCCGGGAGTCCGGCAGACTGCCTATTCTACTCTTTACCGGCACGTGAACGTGTTGGACAGCCAGGTGAGGCGACGCCAGAATGCGGATGTCAGCGCTTTAGACTATCTCGGCGGCAAGGAGGCCAACATCATGGAATATCCTAAATTCAATCGGTTGACTCTGGAACAAAGGCTCCGACTTCGAAATCTGGCAGGAGAGTTGTGGGACAGGGTCGTCGCTAATACAGAAGATGGGCCTGGTCTTTGCAGCACTGGAACCTGCGACTGCTGTAGGAAAGCCCGCGCTGTTGTCAATAGTATCCTTGGTGGAATGCCAGTGCCTGTTGAGAAGGAGGAAGGCCATGGCTGACTATGCTGATACGCTTGAGCGTTGGGCTACTGAGGAGCCAGCGCCAAAGCAAGAGCAAGTAGAAAGGGTTTGCCGGGCTGGAATCTTCTACAAGGCAAGGCTGAAGTACACCCTACTAACCAACCAAATCAAACACCACCCGGCAGCCGAGATTGTCCACGTACTGGGGCTTCATATTGGGCTTGTCTGGGCTCGCAAAGGAACCAGATGCCTGACTAGGAAGCTGCCCAACGGTTATTGGCGGGTGTTTTTCGGTGTTGGCAAGGATGTTCTGGATTTCACTGAGCCTGCCGCCAAGCATTTCTTGGAGACTGAGCGAGTAGGTGGCAGGCCAGTAGTAGACAACGAGCGGGGCCTTCGTTTGGAGAACCTGCTGAATTGGAAACTCCACAGGGGAGCTAGGCTTTGAAGAACTAGCAGCACAAATCGCACACAAGGAGCAAAATAATGAAACTCGTAGCGTTCCACGGCAAACAAGAAGTCGCTGATTATTATCGCCAACGCGTCGCCGCTCATACTGCCGCCGATGAACTCATCAAGGGACTGTATTGGCAGCGCGGCAAAGGCTGCGCAATCGGCTGCACGATTCATTCATCGAACCACGCTGCTTATGAAAACGAGCTCGGTATCCCCTTGGCCTTGGCTTGCCTGGAGGATGTTATTTTCGAGCATCTGCCCAATGGCGAAGCCAAGAGTTGGCCCACACGGTTTTTGGCCGCTCCAAAA
>Ga0187846_10000250_pt1 | contig 32780 bp, 30 predicted proteins | sample TC_taG_FD_161473 | JGI IMG/M metagenome (GOLD analysis project Ga0187846, IMG submission 161473) | Biofilm microbial communities from the roof of an iron ore cave, State of Minas Gerais, Brazil - TC_06 Biofilm (v2) | ecosystem: Environmental > Terrestrial > Deep subsurface > Cave > Wall biofilm... | reverse complement strand
TAGGAGCGGGGGTGGTCGCATAGCTGCCGCAGATGCGGCGGGCCGCTCGTGAAGGGGTGTATCGCTGGCAACCGGCAGCGATCGTCTCGATGATGTTCATGGAACCGCAGCGGCAGTGACAGGGACGCGGCGGCACGCGGAGCTCGTCGCGGTCTTGGACGCTGTTCGTCGCCTAACCCCGCGTACATGGACTGACGCCGCCGAGCGGCGCCATCGGGATTCGCAACCCGCTGCATGGGGTCAAGCGACGACGGTTTCGGGATTTCTAATTTCCAGGACGCCCCCACCGATAACGGACGTGGGGCATCCGCTCTTCGTTGTCTGCGCATTCGTAAACCGCACGGCTCGAAAACCGCGGGCTTCGTAAAAGCGCCGGGTGCGGGTGTTGGCTTGCAAGCACCACAGTTCGAGTGCTTCGATACCGCTCGATTTCGTCGTCTCGACGAGCAGCCTTTCAGGCCCGAGCCCGATGCGGTCAGGCGCGTATAGAGTAGCCGCACTTCCTCGCCCCGCAGGGCGAGAAACGGGACGATGCCCGTGTCGTCCTCAACGACGGTAACTGCGCACTCCTTCAGGATAACATCGGCGGCAAACCGACGATAATTCTCGGCAGTGTGGAGCATCGGCAGAAAGGTCAGCAGGCGAAACGACGCGAAATAGACCTCGGCCATCGCCTGCGCGTCTTTGTTTGTGCCACAACGCAGCTTGTACGGCATCTCGGCTACCCTGAAATTGACCCGCGAAAGTGAGGGCCGGTCTGCTGAAACGCTTCTCCGAAAGGGAACGCACGATGTCGGGTCAGGGTTTGGTTGTCAGACCAACCGGTTTGTCCGACCGCGGTTGGGTCAGCGCCTTCCTGCACGAGCGATGGGGCGCCGACTTCGTCGTGGTCCATGGCGAACGCATCGAGGCAACCGCACTGCCTGCGCTCACCGTCGAGCGCCGTCAAGGGTTGGCTACCTATCGGGTGCTCGGCAAGGATGCGGAGCTGGTGACGCTCGACGCCGCGTCCCCGGGACAGGGCGTAGGAACGGCGCTTATGGAAACCTTGGCCGCCACGCTCTGTGGACAAGGCTTTGAGCGGCTTTGGCTGACCACCACGAACGACAAATTGACAGCCTTGCGGTTTTATCAGCGGCGCGGCTTCCGGCTGACCCAGGTCAGGGTTGGCGCAGTCGACGAAGCGCGCAAACTCAAGCCGATGATCCCGACGGTTGGAGAACACCGGATTGCGATGCACGACGAGATCGATCTGTGCCGCAGCCTCGCGACAGGGGAGCCCCGCGATTGGTTGCCGCCATGGAGCCGAAACAGCTCCGCGTCCGTCGGAGTCGAGCGGTCTGTGATTTCGAAATAAAGCGTTGCTGAGGCACGGGCGGGAGTCCGAAAGACCGCGTTTAGGGGGACACTAATGCCCGGTGAATCCAGGCCACGAAGCTCAGCGGTGAACGGCCGGCTGTGGGGTGCTCGCGCCCGCGATTGGGCCGATATTCAAGAGGGAATGGCAAAGCCTGCCTACGAAGCTGTGCTCGAGCGCACAAGCGTCAACGCGGACACTCGCTATCTCGATGTCGGTTGCGGATCGGGTATGGCGGCTCAGCTCGCTGCGGTGCGTGGCGCGCGAGTGTCCGGCATCGATGCGGCAGAAGCCTTATTGACGATCGCCCGGTCGCGGGTGCCCCGAGGCGATTTCCATCAGGGCGATATCGAGGGACTGCCCTTTCCCGACCAGATGTTTGATGTGGTCAGCGGATTCAACTCGTTTCAGTACGCTGCACACCCCATTGCGGCGTTGGCCGAGGCTCAACGCGTGACCAAGCCGGGCGGCACCGTCGTGATCATGACCTGGGGTGACCCAGACGGTATGGAAGCGGCCTCGCTGATCGCTGCATTGCGGCCGCTCATGCCGCCGCCGGGCGCCCCGGGTCCCTTCGCACTGTCGGACGAGAATGCCCTAAGGAAATTCGCTGCGGATGCCAAGCTGACGCCGGTTGCGGTGTTCGACGTCGATTGTCCCTTTGTGTATCCGGATGAGGCGACGGCGGTGCGTGGTCTCAACGCGACCGGTGTGGCGGTTCGTGCGATGGAAAACACCAGCGAGCGGGCAGTGAGCGAGGCTCACAGCAAGGCGATTGCCCCATTCCGCCGGGATGACGGGAGCTATCGTATAAACGCGTCGTTTCGCTGCTTGCTCGCGCGAGCCTGACGGTCGAGCCTTCGCGCCGTAGTGACGCATCGTCGGCTGCAGCCACGGATTATCGATATTATCGCCGCGACGAGTTTCTCGCGGCGTCGATTCTCCTCTGTATAAACCAAGAAAAATATCCGTCATATTTGCGCTGAATCTCCGAATTTTTCCAATCCGCGCCCGTTACGACGCCACGGCAACTCGGTGCTCCGCACTCGCATTTCATGATTTCGTCGGGGTCATCATCGTTCATTGCGTAGTCGAAGGTCAGTTCTTTATCAGCGGCTAGGTCTTTTAACGCGACGTAAACGATCTGGCCCTGGAGCCCTAAATTAGGCTCGCAGGAATGGTTCAGATGCATCATGCCGCCTTCACGTTCGCTATCGGTCGCGGGGCCGATGAAGAGATCTTCGGTCACTTGAATCTCCGATGGCCCAAGTTCTTTGCCAATTTCGTCACGTTGGTTTTTAGTAAGAATGTAGCCACCCTTTACAACTACAATTTCTCCCTTTTTGATATTGTCAATTGAAAAAAGGCCACGACCGTGAATCGCGCTTGTGCGTTTTTCAACCTTCGGGGAAAAATAAGTGAGGTTTAACTTCCTATAGTTCACAATGGTACCTCTGTTTCTCGTGAAGACATACAGCGAAACGTCGCCACCGCGATTCGAAGCCGTTCCGTACTTTCTACATTATCGCCCTCAAGCGGCAAAACAAAAGCTGGCTGGCAGTCCGCGATATCGCAGGCTCAATCGAAAGTGGGTAACACCGCTATCGGGTTAGCGCACCAACGACGAAAATCGACTCGCTCCGTCACACTGACCTGCTGTCCTTACTTCTGTCGAGCATCAAGACGGTCACCGGCGCTTCGGTCAATGCCATCGGCTTTCAGATCGCGCTCTCCTACGCGCTCGGTGGACTGGCCTGTTTCTCGCATTTCCGCAAGCGGGCGCTAAACGGCTTGGGTCGATTTATTCTCTTGCTCGCCTGGCCATTTCTCGAAGTGGGCTTTTGTCTGTTCATCGCTGTTTGCAACGTGCCGACCTATGATCTGACGACCAACGTCCTCGGCATCGGCGGCATCGCGATTAGGATCGTGCTCTATCTCCGGAGCCGGTCGCGAATAGACCGTCGTACCGCGACCTCGGCGGCGGCATCGGGTCGTCGCTGAACATCGCTTAAGTTATCAGGGCCATACATCCGCGATCGCCGCACCTCTGTCGAGCCGCTCGCAACAAGGCGATTTGCAAGTCTCTCCGGAAGGCTTGGGATCCAAGTCACACTTGGCTCGCGCAGGTATGATCTAATGATGGGGTAAACGGGTATCCTACTGTTTCGAAGCATTCTTGGAGAGTCGCGATGGCACATCCTCCCTATAACCCAAAATCGGCGCTGTTCGCGGCATACCCGGAAATGAAGGAGCTGTCGAAACAAGCTAACGACGTAATGGAGGGTGCCGAAGAGACGCTTTCCGAGCGCGAATTCGCTGGTTGCGACACGAGCTGGGCGAGGGACCACCTCTACGAGGCAGAATGGCGCATCAACTGCACCAACGATTACAAGGCTGCATCTACCGCAGTCGCACGCTTACAGACAGCACTCGATTGCGCAGACCCGCCCGATGGACTGACCCAAGACCGCGGGGGCAGTTTTGCTCCCGGTACCAAAGTTTTCTTCTTGAAACTCGACCGCTCAACAGACCAACTCCTGGCTCGGCAATGGCCATGGCGCTTGCCGCCGATTTTCCTCGATCCCATCGACGATCCCGGGCGAATGGTTACCTACTTGCAGGACCTGTGCTGGTCGGATGTGACGCGGTGCGGGCGAGACAATCGCAAAGAGCTTAATCTCGCGATATCGGTGATCGCGCGTCTGGTGCTGCAAGGCGGACAAGCTGGCTACCTGAGCAGACCCGGCTTCGTACCCGTGTTCGAACGCTTTGTCCGGGATTGGCAAGACCCGAATACTGGCTTTTTTGGTGTGACGTACATCATCGACAACCGGGGGAATGAAGTCAGGACGACGGATCTGAGCCTGACTTTCCACATGGCGCGCTACGCTCCTCATCTGGTGCGCTGGTGGCCGCTTCTGGCTGATACGCTACTCGACATGAAGGACCAGCAGTATCCTGAGGGTTGGCTTGAAAATTCAAAGATGACCGATCACAACAATTATGATGTGGTAGAGCTATTCTCGCGCGGATGGCCGCATTTGCGCCCAGACCAACGGCAAGTGGCGAGCCAAGAGATCGGAAAAATGCTTGACTGGTGTCTTCAAAAATCAGTGAGATGCACTGGAGAAATAATAAATCCTGACAAGGGTGACATGGTAACAGACTCGTATTATTTTGCTGCGGCATTTCTCGACACTATCGGCTACTTTGATCAGACAAAGAGATTTTGGGCCGATAAAGGGGTGCTGCCGGCGGACACGGAGCCGCTGCGGAAAGCGATGATCGCTCAGCTGAGCCGCTTCAATTCTGATTTGACCGTCGTAGACGACACTCTTGAGCGGCTCCGCGCCCGCCCCCGGCCGTGGTCCAACGCGATCCTTTAGATACGGGCAGTGTATAAGGGCGGCCATTGCCGCTCAGCCATAAGGCCTCGAGGGCTAGGCGGACCCCGGAGCCGCAGGCGGCACGCGTGAGTCACTTCGATGTTGGAGGCGTTCGAGGAGCGTTGTCTCATATTTCCAAAATCCCTAACCTGCCGGCATAAACCGGCCTGGGTGCGCGATGAGCTTCACAATTCTGCTGCTGTCACCGGATGCCGACCCGTCGTGGCCGGAGAAAATCAGCCGGGCCGTCCCGGGTGCTGTCGCCAAGATATACGCCGATCCCAAGGACGCTGTCGCTGACATAGAGACCGCTGATGCCGCCTATGGGACCGTGCCACCCGAGCTCTTCGCTCGTGCGAAGAAACTGCGTTGGATCTGTGCGTCCCGCGCTGGCCTTGGCAGTGCATATTTCTACGATGCGCTGGTCAAGAGCGATGTCGTCGTGACCGGCATGCACGGCAGCTACAACGAGCATCTCTCGACCCACGCGGTGGCGTTTCTCCTCGCCTTTGCCCGGCGCTTCGATCACTACCTGCCGCAGAAGCGGTGGCAGCGAGGTCCGGGGATGATCGATCTGCCGACCAAGACGGTGCTGATCGTTGGGGTCGGCGGCGCCGGCAGCGAGGCCAGCAAGCAATGCGCCGCCTTCGGGATGCGGGTGCTCGGCATCGACCCGCGAGTGACGCAACCGCCCCCCGGCATGGCTGACCTCGATACCCCTGATCGGCTCGAGGAGCGCCTCGGCGAGGCCGATTTCGTCATCGTGACGACGCCGGAGACGCCGGACACCCTGGGCATGTTCAACACCAGGCTGTTCTCGCGCATGAAGCGCGGTGCCTATTTCATCAATATCGCGCGCGGCCGTTGTGTCGTGACACAAGACCTGATTGCCGCATTGCAGTCGGGCCAGCTCGCCGGCGCCGGCCTCGATGTCGTCGACCCCGAGCCCTTGCCACCTGACAGCCCGCTATGGCGTATGCCCAACGTGCTGATCACGCCGCATGTCGCGATCCTCGGCACCCCCTATCGCCAGAAATGGGAGGCGACCCTCCTCGAAAACTGCCGACGCTTTGCCGCGGGACAGCCGCTGCTCAACGTCGTCGACAAGAAAAAATGGTTCTGACGATCGAGCAGTAATCGCGAAGATCCGGGATCACGTCCGCGGCGTCTGGCTCAAGATCCTGAGGGAACCAGTCCGCAGATCCGGGGGTTGAATATTATCCTGGCACCACCGGTTTGACGACCGAGGAGCTCCTTGTGCAAACCGTAAAATACCGATTATTCGAGCCGCGGCTGGCGCCGCGCCGCACCAAACTCGAGGTGCCTGGCTGGGGCGGCAAGGCAGAGCCGCGCCGCGACGGCTCGCACGAACAAGCTTGGCATTGCATGCCGTTCAATGAAAGCGCCCAATACGGCATCGAGCTGTTCTATCCGTTCGATAATGAGCTGCACGTGACGAAACGCAACGGCCAGGTGGTGCTCAAAGGCGATTTTGGTCCCGATCCGATGACCGGCATCCAATGGCCACCGTTCCGCACTTTTGGCGAGGAATATTATACCTATCAGCTGCTGCTCGACCTCAAGGTCGCCGACGACCTGGCGATACGCCTCGAACCGCACCCGCGCTTTTACACATCGACCGCCGACGACGTGCCGATCGCAGTGCCGGCGCTACTGCGCACGAGCTGGTGGCCAATGATCTCGTTTGTGGTTTTCAAGGCGCCGCCTGAGGGTCGCGCCCACATTTTCCGGCCCGGCGAGCCATTTATGCAAATTCTGTTGTTGCCCGCTGACCCTCAGTTCGAGCTGCTGGCAATGGATGAGGAGGAAGCGGCCGAGCGCGAGATGCGGTACCGCCGCATTCATGCCAGCCGCGACACGTTAGGGAAAGAGTCAGCGTGGACGTCATCGACCAACACCGTGTTTGACGCCACTTATCGCAACATCCTGCGCGCGGCGCGGGCTAAGGCCAGGGAAGCCGGCTCTTAAAGGTCCGCGTAATCGAGTTTTGATCAACGGTCCGGCCTCGACGCAGGCAGTTTGATCCTCAGCGTCCGCCAACGACCACGCCGCCGACGCCCGGAATGCCGATATAGGCGCTAGGCTGATGGTGATGGTGATGATGGTGATGATGGTGGTGGTGGTGGTGGCGGTAATAGGGCGGAGGCGGATAATTATAGGGAGAGGACTCAGGATAATAATAGTAAGCTTGAGCTACCTCGACGCCATCGAGAGCCTCGGCCGCCGATTTCTGCGCACCCGCTGCGTCGTCGGCCTTTAGCAATGCGACCGCATTCGAGATCGGCGCCAGCAGGTCGGCATAAGTGGACGTTTGCAGCGCCTCCGATGGGCTGGGAGCGGGGGTGGATGTAGCTTGCGCAGAATTCATGGTCGCCAATCCAGCAACCGCGCCGAGCAATCCGGCGATTTTCTTATCCATATCGGTTTCTCCATTCGCTTCAACGCATGAAAGCGTTCGCTCATATCACCAAACACGAGTGATGATTGGGCGGTTCCGAGCACGTATTCAGCCGGGCAGGCTTTCAGCGCGACGATGCTGCGCTGGATCTGCACGTCCCGTGTCGGTTGCCAGGTCCGGGGATGATCGATCTGCCGATGCAAACGGTGCTGATCGTCGGGGTCGGCGGCGCGGACGATCCTTCTCGAAAATTGCCGACGCGTTGCCGCGGTCAGCCGCTGCTCAACGTTGTCGATAAGGAAAAAAGGTTCCGAGGGCTATTCGAGGGTGCGCGGATCGTCGATTGCGAATGTGAGATGCTGCGTCGGCTGCGGTGTCGTGGTCATCAGGCTCACCCCGTCCGGCGCCTCAAAGCGATGCCACGCCCCTTGCGGAACGATGACCACCATCCCGGCCTTCAGCGGATGGGATTGCGGCCCGTCCTCGGTCATGATGTGAAAGGTCGTGGCGCCGTCGACGACCTGGACGATCTCGTCGCCGTTGATGTGGCGCTCCCACGGACCTTCACCGGAGAATTTGGCTGCGTTGATGGCGCTGTCGCGGTAGGGCGCCAGCCGCACGAAGGAGCCCTGGCGATCGGCCTCCGGCGTCTCCGGGGTGCGTCCGCGCAGCATCCGCAATTTCGCCATCTCGGCGTTGAGATCGATGATGGTGAGCACGCTTTCCTCCGCTTGGCTGTGACTTTGGTCGTGTTAGCATCGGCGGCGGTGCTAGGCGAGGACTGAAATCATGAAGATCGTCGATATCCGCACGATACCGCTCTCCTACCGCTGTGAGCCGCCTTATGGCAGTGCCGGCGGCATCCAGGCGCGGAGAGGCAGCCTGTTGGTGGAGATCGAGACCGACGAGCGGGTGACCGGGATCGGCGAGGCCGGGGTCGGCGGCGGCGCTACAGCGAGCGTCATCGAGAAAATGTTGCGGCCAATGCTGATCGGCGAAGACCCGCTGCTGATCGAGGGGCTGTGGCAGAAGATGTTCGCGCGCACCCGCCAGTTCGGCCGTCGCGGCATCGTCATGAACGCGATCAGCGGGATCGACATCGCGCTCTGGGACATCGCCGGCAAGGTGGCCGGATTGCCGCTTTATCGCTTGTTCGGCGGCTGCCGTGACCGCGTCGAGGCCTATGCCAGTGGCGGCTTCTACCAGGAAGGGAAATTGGTCGACGACCTCGCCGGCGAGGCCGAGGGCTACCACGCCCGCGGTTTCAAAGGGATGAAGATGAAGGTCGGGCGCAACCCGTCGACGCAGACCCATCTGCGTCATCTGGTGGACCAAGCGAAGCTGTGCGAGGTCGAGCCCGAAGAGGACATTGCGCGGGTCGCTGCGGTGCGCCGTGCGCTCGGCCCGCGGGCCAAGCTGATGGTCGATGTCAATTGCGCCTGGAGCCCTTCCTTCGCGATCGAGATGGGCCGGGTGCTCGAGCCACAAAAGCTCTATTGGATCGAAGAGCCGGTCGCGACCGACGACGTCGCGGGTAGTGCAATGGTTGCCGATGCGCTAGCCGCGCCGATCGCAGGATACGAGACCGAGATTGGGCTCGACGGCTTTCGCGAGCTGATCACCCGTGGTGCGGTCGACATCGTCCAGCCCGACCTCGCTTGGTCCGGCGGGTTCTCCGAATGCCGCCGCATCGCCGCAGTAGCGCAGGCGCACCACCGCATGGTGGCGCCGCACGCCTTCGCCGGCGCAGTGTTATTGGTCGCCTCGTTGCACTTCATCGCCTCGATCCCGAACGGGCTGGTGCTGGAATTCGACCAGAACCCGAACGGGCTGCGCGACGAATTGCTGAAGGAGCCGATCCGGATCGACAATGACGGGATGATCCGGTTGCCGGAGCGTCCCGGGCTCGGCATCGAGCTCGATCGCGCAGCAATCGAGCGCTATCGCAGCGAATGATCGACCACAATCAAGGGGAGGCATAGCCATGAGGGTCAAGAAGGCACTCGGGGTAGGACCGCTGCTCGGCATCGCGATGCTCGCAGCCTTCTTTCCGACCGATGTGCGAGGGCAGCAAAACCCCGTCCAGCAAGTCGCCGCACCGGCGATCGACGACGACGACATCGGCGGGATAGTTACCAGCCGTTTCGGACCGGAAGCCGGGGTCTGGGTGATCGCCGAGACGACCGATCTCGGAACCCGCTTCGCCAAGATCGCGGTCACCGACGAACGAGGGCGGTATGTCGTGCCGGACCTGCCCAAGGCGAATTACCGGGTGTGGGTGCGCGGCTACGGCCTCGTCGACTCGGCCAAGGTCGCGAGCGAGCCTGGCAAAATCCTCAATTTGACCGCCGTGACAGCCCCCAGCCTCGCCGAGGCGGCGCAATATTACCCAGCGATGTACTGGGCCTCGATGATCAAGATCCCCGACCAGAGCCGGTTTCCGGGCACCGGCGACAAGGGCAACGGGATTCCCGAATACTTCAAGACCCCGCAGCATTGGCTGAACTTCATCAAGACGAATGGCTGCGGGAATTGTCACCAGATCGGCAATTACGCGACGCGGACGATCCCCGCCGCGTTGGGCCAGTTCGAGTCGTCGATCGACGCGTGGTCGCATCGGCTGTCGGTCGGGCCGGCCGGGCACGATATGGTCAACTTCATCACCCAGCTGATGACGCCGGATGGCGGCCACCTGAAGGCGCTCGCCGATTGGACCGACCGCATCCAGGCCGGCGAACTGCCTAGCCGCACCCCACCGCGACCGGTTGACGTCGAACGCAACGTTGTCGTGACGGTGCGCGATTGGCTCGACCCCAAACATTATCTGCACGACCTGACGACGACCGACCGGCGCAACCCGACGGTCAACGCCTATGGCCTGATCTATGGCGACACCGAGCTCAGCAGCAGCGCGCAGCCGGTGCTCGACCCGGTGCACAATACAAAAACGACGATCACACCGCCGTTCCGTTCCGATACCCCCAGTTCGGCGCTCGCAAACCAGGTCGTCGTTCCGTCGCCCTATTGGGGTATGGAGCAGACCTGGGACAGCAAAGTTAATGCGCACACTTCAGTGATGGACCAGGACGGGCGCGTCTATTGGGCCGCGCAAAACCGCTCGCCGAAGGACATTCCGGATTATTGCAAGAAGGGATCGCCTTTGCGCTCGGCCCAGCTATACCCGCTCGACGTGCCGCATGAAGGCTTTTTCCAGAACTCGCGGCAGGTCACCGTCTTCGATCCGAAGACGCAGAAATTCACAATGATCGACACCTGTTTTGGGACGCATCATCTGAACTTCGCCGAGGACGCCGACAATACGCTGTGGCTCAGCAACAACACCGGCCTGGGCGGAGCCCCCGGGACCGAGCTGGCGGTCGCCGGCTGGATCAACACCAAGAAGTTTTGGGAGACCGGTGATGCAGCCCAATCGCAAGGCTGGACGCCGCTGATCGTCGATACCAACGGCAACGGCAAGCGCGACGAGGGCTACAACGAGCCCGGACAGCCGCCCGATTACAGCAAGGACACGCGGCTCCCCTACGGCATGTACGCGATAGCCTATTCACCGGCAGACAAGACCATTTGGGGCTCGAGCCTGGCTCATCCCGGCTACATCATCCGCCTCGATCCGGGCGCCAACCCGCCGGACACCGCACTCGCCGAGATTTACAAAGTGCCGCTCCCCGGCTTTGGCATCCGCGGCATGGATGTCGACCGCAACGGTGTCGCGTGGCTGCCGCTCGACAGCGGCCACATCGCGAGCTTCGACCGCCGCAAATGCAAGGGCCCGCTCAACGGGCCAGGCGCCGAAAAGGGCGAGAAATGCCCCGAGGGCTTTTCGTTCTACGCATTGCCGGGACCGGGCTTTCAGGGCGATCCGGGAGCCGAGGAGAACCCGTATTACATGTGGGTCGACCAGCACAACATTTTGGGGCTCGTCGTCAATGTGCCTTTCGAGACCGGCAACCAGTCGGATTCGCTGCACGCGCTGGTCGGCGGCCAGGTCATCGAGTTACGCGTCCCCTATCCGATGGGATTTTTTGCCAAGGGCCTCGAAGGTCGCATCGACGACCCGAACGCCGGCTGGAAGGGCCGCGAATTATGGGTAACTTCGGGCAACCGCACACCGTTCCACATCGAAGGCATCGACGCGCCCCATCCGGGCGCGCCAGGGGCGACCCCGGCGACCTATTCGAGCCCGCTCGTCGTCGAATTCCAGCTCCGCCCCGACCCCCTCGCTCATTAGGATCGGCGGGCGGCCGCGCGCAGATCACGGCCATCCGCCTTTTCGCTCGATACCGCGGCGCGTTCGCGGCCTCGCGGGCGTGTCCGCATCGTCATTTTTTCGGCAAGATCGCGGCCTAGAATGATGGTCGAGTCGGTTGGCGCCGCGCCCGGCCGAACTCGCCTCGAACAGCGACAAGCTCAGCCAGTGGGAGCAGCCCGCTTCGCTCCCTGCTCCCTCCCTCAGAGCCGCGATTGGGCTCCCTGCTAGTCTCCCTGCTCAAGCCCAACCCATCGCAATAACCGATTGATTATACGAGACTATTCCTGTTCGGATCGATCGTTGTTCGAATTTTCTCCCTCAGCTGAGGGAGATGAACCGCTCGATCAGCCGGTTGACCTCGCCGGCTTTCTCCATATGCGGCAAATGGCCGGCAGCTTCGATGATATGGACCGGGAGGCGCCTCGCGAGCGCCTCGGCGTGGGCGACCGGAATGATGCGGTCATCACGGCCCCAGATTACCTGAACCGGCACTGCCAGGCCCGCGAGCCGACCAGTCAGGTCGAGCGACTGTTGGCCACGGGCAAACCATCTCTCGGCAATCTTGCTCAATGCCGCAGTAACGCCGTCGAGCCGCTTGTAGCGTAACACATCCTCGACCATCGCGCGGCTGACGAGCGCCGGATCGTCAACCAGAAGACCGAGCACTTCGGTTGCCTCGCGGCGACGCGACGCACGGACAAAGCCATCGATGAACGAAACGTTTATCTCCGGTCCGAGCCCGGCCGACGCAATCAAGGTGAGTGATGCAACGAGTTCCGGCCGGCCCAGCGCCGCAAGTGCCGCAACCGCCCCTCCCATCGAGTGTCCGACGAGATGAACCCGCTCGATCCCAAGCGCGTCGAGCGCCCCGTCGACGGCATCGGTCAAGCCTTCGGTGTCGCCGACGCCGACTTCCTTGGCGGATCCACCATGCCCCGGCAGGTCCAGTGCAACGGTGCGCCGTGTTGCGGCCAATGCCGGCTGGGTAAACATCCAGGTATTGAGATCGGCGCCAAAGCCGTGCACCAGCAATACCGGGACGCCATTACCCTCGCCGAGCTCGAGATATCGCAGGCGTCGGCCGGCGACCTCGATGTCCCGAGGCTTTACCCCTTCGGCTTCCGCCTCCTGCCCAGCTGACCGTTCGGGGACCGCAAAGTCTGCGACGAACGCGTCGATCTCGGCTTCCGGCACCTCGTCGACAGCGACAACGGCAAGCAGCCCGCCGACCGGTAGGGTGACACCGGCCTGGGCCACGATGCGCCGAAGGGTGCCTGCGGAAGATGCTTCGACGACGTTGGTGATCTTGGGTGTCTCAATTTCCAGGATCTCTTCGCCCTCAGCAAAGCGCTGGCCTTGTTGCTTGAGCCAGCCCACGACCGTGCCCTCGATCATGGTGAGCCCCCATTTGGGCATCGTGATCGCGGTGACGGCGCTGCTCATGCCGCGTAACCGTGCACTTCGCGGATCGCGGCGGCGATCCGCTCGGGGCTCGGGATGTAGAGCTTTTCGAGCACCGGTGCGAACGGCACCGGGGTGTGCGGTGCGGTCACCCGCCGGACCGGCGCCTTCAGCGCGGCAAACGCCTTGTCGGCGACGAGCGCCGCGATATCGGTTGCGATGCTGCAGCGGGGTGTCGCCTCGTCGATGATGACGAGCCGGCCGGTGCGCTCGACCGATTCGAGGATCGTGTCCTCGTCAAGCGGCGAGGTCGTGCGCGGGTCGATCAGCTCGCACTCGATCCCCTCCTTCGCGAGGGTATCGGCCGCCTCGTTCGTGTAATGCACCATGCGCGAGAGTGCCACGACCGTGACGTCGTCGCCGTCGCGCACGATGTTGGCCTCGCCGAACGGGATCGTATAGGGCTCGTCCGGTACCTCGGCCCTGAGGTCGTACATCAATTTGTGCTCGCAGAAGACCACCGGATCGTCGTCGCGGATCGCCTGGATCAGCAGCCCCTTGGCGTCATAGGCATTTGACGGGACGACGCATTTGAGCCCCGGCACTGAGGTAAAAATGTGATAGGGGCTTTGCGAATGCTGGGCCGCGGCACTGCGCCCGGCGCCAATCATCGTGCGGATGACCAGCGGGGTCTTGGCTTTGCCGCCGAACATGTAGCGGAACTTGGCGGCCTGGTTGAAGATCTGGTCGAAGCAGACGCCAAAGAAATCGGAAAACATCAGCTCGGCCACCGGGCGCAGCCCGGTCACCGCCGCCCCGGCGGCGGCACCCATGATCGCCGACTCGGTGATCGGCGTGTCGATCACCCGAGACTCGCCGAACTCGCCAATCAGGCCTTTGGTCACGCCGAGCACGCCGCCATAGGCGTCGCGCTGGCCCTCGGTGGCGGCACCGCCGGCCACATCTTCGCCGATCACCACAACGGTCGGGTCGCGGCGCATTTCCTGCGCGAGCGCTTCGTTGAGCGCCTGGCGGATCGATTTCTGCGGCATCGCGGCGGCCCTCAGTACGACACATAAACGTCGGTCAAGAGATCTGCTTCGGCGGGAGGGACGGCCGTACGCGCCGTCTCGACCGCGCGGTCGATCAGGGCCGCGATCTCTGCATCGACTGCGTCGAGCGCGGCCATCTCGAGCAGTGCCGCCTCGCCGACCCGCCGGCGGAAATGCTTCAAGCAGTCGCGCTCCTCGCGCAACCGCCTGACCTCGTCCTTGCCGCGATAAAGCTGAGCGTCGCCCGAGTGGTGGCCGTAAAAGCGGCATGTGTCGACCTCAATGGCGCTGGGTCCGCCACCGCCGCGGGCGCGCTCGACCGCCTCGCCCGCCGTCTCGTGGACGGCGAAGAAATCGTCTCCGTTGACCTTGACCGCGGGCAGGCCGAACCCGCCGGCGCGCCCGGCGATGTCGTGGCTGCCGACGGCGTAGCCGACCCCGGTGCCTTCGCCGTACTGGTTGTTCTCGAACACGAAGATCGCCGGCAAATTCAGCACCACCGCCATGTTCATCGCCTCGAAGGTGGTGCCCTGGTTCGAGCCGCCGTCGCCGGTGAACGAGACCGCGACGGTGTCACGCCCCAAGGTCTTGGCAGTCAACGCTGCGCCGATGACGAGCGGCGGTCCGCCGCCGACGATGCCATTGGCGCCGAGCATGCCGCGTTCGAGATCGGCGATGTGCATCGAGCCGCCCTTGCCGCCGCACAGCCCGCCTTTTTTAGCAAACAACTCCTGCATCATCAGGACGGGATCACAGCCCTTGGCGATGCTGTGGCCATGACCGCGATGGGTGCTGGCGATGTAGTCCTTGGGCCCGAGATGCGAGCAGACGCCGACCGCGGCAGCCTCCTCTCCGGCATAGAGGTGGACGAATCCGGGAATGCCGCCCTTCGAGAACTCCTCCTGCACGCGCTCCTCGAAGCGGCGGATCGTGACCATGCTGCGATAGACCTTCAGCAATTCTTCGCGGCTCAGCTGCACGGCAGCCTCCCTATGATCTCGCGCCTAATTCGGCGATTCTGCACGCTCGACGGCGGTTTAACAATGTCCCGGCTTCAGCGGCGGCTATGCAGGATCTCGCTCAGCGTGACCGGTCGGAAATCCCAGACGTCGACCCCGACGTCAAACTGCCGCGGCAACGGCTTCAGCCGCCCGTGCGAGTGGCCATGCAGGTTGACCCAGCCTTTGCCCATGCCATGCCAGCTGCGAAACGGGTAATGACAGAGGACCAGCGAAACGCCGTCGGCTTCGATCTCGGTATAGGACTGGACGCTCTCCCACCCGTCGAGATCTTTAGTTGGTGGGGGGTCATTATTGCCGGCGACGAGATGCTTGTGGCCGTTGAGGCGGGTGAGGAGCTCCGCGACCACCGGAGGGCGTTGACGAATGGCAAAGTCGCCGAGATGCCAGACTACGTCGTCCGGCCCGACCGTTTCGTTCCACCGCCCGACCAGCGCTTCGTTCATCGCCGCCACCGATGCGAACGGCCGCCGGTAGAGGCCCAACGCGCCGCCATGGCCGAAATGGGTGTCGCTGGTGAAGAAGACCGCCATGACGCATCGTCGATATCTGGCATCTAACTGCCGACGCCGAACCGAGCGCCATAATACGCTGCTTTGCCGGCCGTAAACTGATGTAAAACAATTGTGGTCGGTCTTGGTCGATAAACCGCACAATCGCTGGTTTCTGCCAAGCAAGCCGCAGGGCAAATGGGCCATCTTTGGGGTAGCGTGACTGCCGCGCTCACTCTGACGCGGTAAGCTCAGCTTCCGCGCGGAACGCGTAGTCCGCCGCCTTATCCCGGGCGGACTGATAGCGGTCGCGCTCCTTCTCGTAGATCGCTATCTGCTCCTTGGCATAGGCTTGCGCCCGTGAGACCGTGCCCTGGCCTACAAAGAGGCCCGCCACCGCTCCTCCGATCGCTCCGGGTAGACCAGCGATCGCATACCCCGCGGTAACGCAGGCTGCACCGTAGATGGCCGCGCGACCCCAGGGAGGGTGATCTAACGCATATCTGTGCTGATCCAAGATCTGCTTCGCGTCAGCGATACATGCGTCCCAAAATCGGACGTACACCCAGTGCTCCTGATCTTCGAGGTCCATGAGCTTGCGGCGGAGCTCGACGTCGGTGATAGCGAGGTACTGCGCTCGCAACGCGCTTAGATCGTGGCGACGGTGGTTCTCGGGGATGTTGCGTTCCCATCCTGGATGGCGATGTTCATACTTTTCCCAATAGCCGCCCTGGCCTTCCTCATAGCCCCTGCGGATCGCAGTCGTATTTACGCCCGCCTGACCCTCTAGTTCCTCCCGCTCCTTGCAAACCTTGTCGAGATCCTCGCGAAGCTGTTGTCGCCACTTATCCAGGCGGCGTCGGGGAAGGTTGAGCGGCGATGGCAACGCTTCGTCTGACACCGCTTGGTCCTCCGGTCTCTATCGTCGTTCAGTTTAGCGCAGCGGTAGGTGGAGCTTGAATGGCGAAATCGACCGTCCGGTTAGGTGTCTTTGGTCGGGAGGGTCCCAGGCCCGCCGCACGTAAACTTGATTGTCTAGACTCCGAACGCCATGTTGGGAGACGAGTGTCGAAAAATGTATGGTTGCGAAAGTGGTATCGAATAGTGCGAGGCTGGTGTTTATCCGAGATCGTTACATTGATGCGGTGATCGGCAAGGAAATTTGTCCGGTAGTAACGAGTGTCCCGTATACCAATAACCCTCTCGCAGTTGTTAGTGATCATTTTTTTGGTAGGGCCACAAAGACACTCGATGCCATTTGTGTGCTTTGTGAATGTGGTTTCGCCGAGGATGCTTTTATCTTGGGGAGGACTATTTTCGAGCTAGGTGCCTACTTGAAGACGATTGCTCTGCCTGATTCCGTTCAAGAGCGGCAGACCAGGGCAACCTCATTTATATATGACCGCGACCATCGACAGCGAGCTGAAAGACTGAAGAGGTGGCAAACACTCAAAGCACAGGGGAAATGGCTACAGTTTATCGCACCAATAGAGGCCCAAAACCCTGATTTACAAACGGTCGAGGAGCCGCCAGAGAATTTCGTGCCTCTCAAAAACTTCCAGGCGATGGCAATCGAATTAGGCGAGCCTTGGGAGTGTTGGTATCATTTTCTCTATGCAAGTCTTTCACAATTAGTGCATCCGAGTGGTAGCGGTAGCCCGTACGTTCGTCGCGAGTTGGAACGCGATGAAGAAATCTCGCAAGCACTGAACATTTCTGTAACGATGCATTACTATTTGACGGATGCGGTGTTGACCTTATTAAATCTGGAGAAGTATAAACCGTCACTGGATCAGTGTATGAAAAACTTTCTTTGTGCTGGCTGAGATAATCCGATCGCTAGACCAACGGGTTCGGGCGATTTGTAAAAGAGCCACATTGATGTAAAATAATTTCACATGAGATGGTCGGGACAAGGGCCGGGCGAGCGCCGCGGATATCATCACGGCAATCTGCGCGAGGCGCTGATCCAGGCCGCCCTCGACCTGATCGCAAAAAAAGGTCCGGCCGGATTTACCTTTGCGGATGCCGCGCGCTGGGCCGGGGTCAGCGCGGCTGCCCCCTATCGCCATTTCCGCGACCGCGACGCATTGGTCGCCGATGTGGCTCGGCGCGGGTTCGAGCTGTTTGCCACGCATCTCGACCGTGCATGGAACGACGGCCGCCCCGATCCCTTCACCGCATTCGAGAATGTTGGCCGTGCCTATCTCGCCTTTGCCCATGACGAGCCCGCCTATTACTCGGCGATGTTCGAAGCAGGGCTTTCCCTAGACGAGGGTCCGGATCTGCGGGAGGTCGCCGAGCGCAGCTTTGCCGTGTTGCGCGCGGCATCAGAGACGCTGTGCGCTCGCCTGCCCGCCGAAAAGCGGCCGCCCGCATTGATGATGAGCCTGCACATCTGGGCGTTGTCGCACGGCATTGCCTCGCTTTTTGCCCGGGGCGACAGCGGACGGCGCAGCCTGCCGATGACGCCGGAAGATCTGCTCGAAGCCGGGGTGCTCGTCTATCTGCGCGGGCTCGGTCTGTTCGCCCTGCCGGAGGACGCAGACCGGTGAGGCGATCGCGCGCTTGACAATTGAGGTGTGTCGCTTATGTGAATGTTACACACATTCACATCGAGGTTGCTCTAAAATGACCCTCGCGGCACATCTGGACGACATCGGCAAGCCGGCCTGGATCGGGCTGACGGTCGTTAGCTTCATCCTGTTCTGGCCGCTTGGACTGGTGATTCTCGGTTATCTGATAGGGAGTGGACGAATGACATGCTGGGCACATAACGGCAGGGACCGCTGGCAGCACAGTGGGGACCGCTGGCAACGCCATGAGGACCGCTGGCAACGTCGTATGGAACGCGTGCAGCAGCGGATCGAACAGATGCAGGCTTTGGCCGAGCAGTGGGGCGGCGGTCGTGGCTTTCGCAGGTCAAGCGGCAACCGGGCCTTTGACGAATACCGCGACGAGACGCTGCGGCGGCTCGAAGAAGAGCAGCGCGAATTCAAGGCGTTTCTCGACCGCTTGCGCCACGCCAAGGACAAGGCGGAGTTCGACGAGTTTATGGCCGAACACCGCCGGCCCCAGGGAGAGACGCCGCAGCCGCAGGCCGGCTAGCGCGTCGGCGTCAGACGACGCCGCGTTGGCGTAGCTCCCCGATCGCTGCCGTGTCGTAGCCGAGCTCCCGCAGCACCGCGTCGGTGTGCTCGCCCTGATCAGGGGTCGGGCGCAGCTCGTGGGGCTGCGGGTGGAGGCTCATATGGATCGGCTGGCCGACCACCTTTTGCGGCCCGAGCTTGGGATGGCTGACCGGCTTGGCTATGCCGAGATGCCGGACCTGCGGGTCGGCAAACGTCTGGTCGATCGTGTTGATGGGCCCGCACGGGACACCGACCTTGGTCAGCAGCTCGACCCAATAGGCGTTCGGGTGCTGGCGCATGATCTCATTCAAATGCGCGATCAGCGCCGAGCGGTTCTTGGCGCGGGCAACCACCGTCGCGAAATCGGGATTGGTGAGCAGGTCCTTGGCACCGGCGGCCTCGCAAAAGCGGCGCCACAGATTGTCGCCTGAAGCAGCAATGTTGATGTATCCGTCGGCGGTCTGAAACATGCCGGTGCCGGGCGAGGTCGGGTGAAAATTGCCTTCCTGGCCGGCGACCTCGCCTTTCATCAAAAAACGCGCCGCCTGGAAGTCGAGCATAAAGATCTGCGCCTCGAGCAACGAGGTGTGGACCCATTGCCCCTCGCCGGTGCGCTCGCGATTGAGCAGCGCCAGCACAATCCCATAGGACAACAGCAGCCCGGCCGAGGTGTCGTTGATCGCAATCCCGACGCGCACCGGGCCTTGACCGGGATGACCGGTGATCGACATCAGCCCGCCCATTCCCTGAGCGATCTGGTCGACCCCGGCGCGGCCGGCATAGGGCCCGTCCTGGCCGAAGCCGGAAATGCTGCCATAGACAATGCGCGGGTTGATCTTTTTGACCGCCTCGTAATCGATGCCGAGACGGTGCTTGACGTCGGATTTGTAGTTCTCGACGACGACGTCGGCGCGCTCGGCGAGCTTGAAGAAAATCGCTCGTCCTTCGTCACTCTTCAGGTTCAATGTCATCGCCCGTTTGTTGCGGTGCAGATTCTGGAAGTCGGGTCCGTCGCGGCGGCTGCCGGTGGCGTCGACAAGCTCGCCGGAGGGTTCGATCTTGATGACCTGGGCACCCCAATCGGCAAGCTGGCGCACCGCCGTCGGCCCGGCGCGGTGCGCGGTCAGGTCGATGACCAGAAAATCGTTCAAGGGCAACGCGGGCGACGTCATCGGCGCATTCTCCATTGTTGGCAAGAAAAGAGCGGCACTTTCAGCCTCCCGGACCTTGGCGGAAGGCCATATCGGCGGCTTGCCTTTGCGCCGGAGAAAGGCTCGCGTAAAGCGCTTCGAGCACCGGCAAAAGCTTCTTCAATCCAGTGAGCTCGATCTCGTCATACTGGATTTCCGCGCGCAACTCGTCGACGGCCGAAGCGTTCGCCGGCGGCTCATGCGGAGCGGTCGCCTCCGCCCGAGCGTTCGCCCGAAGCGCATTGGCAACCGCGTTGAACGACGCCTCTTGGGCGGGGGTGATTTGCAGCCTTTGATGGAGGCTGGCGATGTTTGCCTCGACATCTGGCGGCGGCGCAGGACTGGGTCGCGCCTGAGCCAATACGATGCCCGACGCCGCGGGCGGCTGCCCTCCCGCCACCCCAGCGGCTGAGCCGACGGCAATCAACCAGCAGCTCACCAACCCCGCGACGACCAACCGGCTGCTGTTTCGTGCCATTTTTCCGGGCCCCTTCCGCTGCGCATGACCGGTCATTATAGGCATGGATGTCGGTCGCGGTCCCTCGCCGCCCCTCCATCCGCGGAGGCAACCCCTCGGCGGCCATGCGCAACGCGAAGACCGAGCCGTCGATTTCGCGGTGAGTGCCGGTCTCTCAACGTGCTAGGCTTTGTCGAAGCACCGGACGAAGGAGAAGGTAGCCATGGCGTATGATCTGCTGATCAAAAACGGCCGGATTGTCGACGGCTCTGGAATGCCGTCTTTCCGCGGCGATGTCGGGGTCAAGGACGGCAAGATCGCCGAGATCGGCAAACTGAGCGGCTCCGCTGCGCGTACGATCGACGCCGAGGGTCGGGTCGTGGCGCCAGGCTTTATCGACAATCACTGCCATTACGATGCCCAAGTCACCTGGGATCCGCTGTGCTCGTTCTCCTGCGACCACGGCGCTACTTCGGTGATCTTCGGGAATTGCTCGCTGTCATTGGCGCCGGTGCGCAAGGGATCGGAGCGCCGCCTGTTGGAGTTCTTGTCCTATGTCGAGGCGATCCCGATGGAGGTCCTCGACACGCTCGAATTCACCTGGGAGACGTTCCCCGAATATCTCGACCAGATGGACCACCATCTCGGCGTCAATGTCGGCAATCTGATCGGGCACACCGCGGTCCGCTATTACGTGATGGGTGACGACTGCCAGAAGCGCGCCGCCACCGATGTTGAAATCGGCCAGATGCAGGGTCTCGTGCGGGACGGCATGAAGGCCGGAGCGCTGGGGCTCTCGGTGTCGCGCAACCAGGGTCATTTCGACCCGCAAGGCGTGCACATCCCGGCCATTTGGGCCGACGAGAAGGAAATCTTTGCGCTTGGCGACGTGCTGCGCGAGCTGGGCACCGGGTTGATCCAGTCCGGCGGCGGCAACGGTGCCGAGATGAAGGATGCGCTGATGAGCCGGCTCAGCGAGGCGACCGGCCGCGCCGTCGTCTACAACAATCTCGGCCAGACCATGCGGCGGCCCGGCCAGTGGCAGAAGCACATGGCCCAGGTCGATGCGACCACCGCAAAAGGCATCCGCGCCTTCCCGATGTGCACACCCAACCGCATCACCGACTACTTCACGATGCGCAACACCCAGACCTTCCGCGGCCTGCCGGTCTGGCACCCAATCTGCCTCTCCTCGCCCGAGGAGCAGCTGAAGGCCTATGCCGATCCGGAAGTCCGTAAGAAGCTGCACGACGAGGCGATCGAATTCAAGAATGGGCCGGCGATCGGCATCTGCAGCACCTGGTGGGACTACATGGTGGTGCAGACCGCGATGCTCGAGAAGAACAAGTGGATGGAGGGCAAGACCCTTGGCGAGATCGCCGAGACCCAGGGCAAGGGCATTATCGACTGCTTCCTCGACCTGGCGATCGATGAGAATCTCGACACCGAATGGCTGCACGGCGAGAACAACGTCGATGACGAAGCGGTCGCCCGAATACTCACCTATCCGAACGCGATTATCGGCCTGTCTGACGGCGGCGCGCATGTGCAGTTCCAGAGCGGCTTTGGCTTCTCGACCCGGCTGCTCTCCGAGTGGGTGCGCGAAAAGAAGATCATGTCGTTGGAACAGGCAGTGCGGCGGCTGACCTTCGAATCGGCCTCGATTTTTGGCCTTTACGACCGCGGTATGCTCCGCCCGGGCTTGGTCGCCGACATCGTGATCTTCGATCCCGACACCGTGAAGCCGCTGCCGCTAGAGGTGTTGCACGACTTCCCGACCGGGGCCAAGCGGATCAAGGAGCCGGCGCAAGGCATCTACATGACGATCGTCAACGGCGAGGTCTTGCTAGAGGACGGCAAGCATACTGGCAATCTGCCCGGTCGCGTTCTACGCAATACCTACTACCGAGCGCACCAGGCCGAATAAACCTCGCCCTTCACTCTCCCGCCGCTGCGGGTGAGGGCGGCTCGACAAGATATCGACTGCCGACTACAAGCCGGCCATGAATTGGCTGAGCAATTTCGTCCTGCCAAAGATCCGGGCGGTCGTCACCAAAAAGGCGGTTCCGGACAATCTGTGGACGAAATGCCCGGGCTGCGAGCAGATGCTCTTTCATCGTGAGCTCGAAGCCAATCTCCACGTCTGCCGCAACTGCGGCCATCATCTGCGGATCGGTGCCGAGAGGCGGCTCAAGATCCTATTCGGGGACGGCGGCTTCTCGCGCATCGAATTGCCAAAGACCATTGTCGATCCGCTCAAATTCCGCGACCGCCGGCGCTATGCCGACCGGCTCCGGGAAGGACAGGCCGCAGTCGGCCCCGGTAGCGATGCGGTCGTCGTCGCCCACGGGCAGATCGACGGCTTTCCCTGCGTCGCTGCGGCCTTCGAATTCCAGTTCATGGGCGGCTCGATGGGCATTGCTGCGGGAGAGGCGTTGGTCGCCGCGGCCAAACTTGCGGTATTGCAGGAGGCGGCGCTGATCCTTGTTCCCGCCTCTGGCGGCGCGCGCATGCAGGAAGGCGTGCTCTCTTTGATGCAGATGCCGCGCACGATCCTCGCCGCCGACATGGTCAAGGAAGCAGGGTTGCCCTACATTGTATTACTGACTGATCCGACGACCGGCGGCGTCTCTGCGTCGTTCGCGATGGTCGGCGACATCACCCTCGCCGAGCCCGGCGCCGTCGTAGGGTTTGCCGGAGCGCGGGTCATCGAAGAGACGATCCACGAGAAATTGCCGGACGGGTTTCAGCGTGCCGAATATTTGTTCGACCACGGCATGGTCGACATTGTCGTGCCGCGCGCGGAACAGCACGCCACACTGGGCCGCATTCTACGCCTTCTGCGCGACCCGCATCCGCCGGCCGCAGTTGCCCAGGTGACCCCGGAGACCTCATGACCGCAGAGACCAGCGATCAGGTGCTCGAGCGGCTGGGTCGTCTGCACCCGAAGCTGATCGACTTGTCGCTCGGTCGTATCAAGCGGTTGCTCGCTGCGCTTGGTAATCCTCAGGAAAGGCTGCCGCCGATCATCCATGTCGCGGGAACCAACGGCAAGGGATCGACCGTAGCCACCTTACGCGCCTGCCTCGAAGCCGGCGGGTATCGCGTGCATGCTTACATCTCGCCGCATCTCGTACGCTTCCATGAGCGCATTCGCCTTGCCGGGCAGCTGATCGAAGAGGAAGCGCTGATCGCAGTGCTCGAAGAATGCGAGCGCGCCAACGCCGGAGAGCCGATCACATTCTTCGAAATCACTAACGCGGCGGCATTTCTCGCCTTCTCGCGCGTCCCAGCAAATGTCGTACTGCTGGAAGTCGGCGTCGGGGGCCGGCTCGACTCGACCAACGTGATCCGCCGTCCCGCGGTAACGACGATCACCCCGATTTCGCTCGACCACCAAGCTCTTCTCGGCGACACGATCGCACAGATTTCCGCAGAGAAGGCCGGCATTCTGAAGCCGGGAGTGCCGGTGGTCGTTGGCCCGCAGCCCGACGAGGCTGAAACGGTCATCGAGGCGCGTGCCATCGAGCTCAGCGTGCCGCTGTCCCGCTGGCAGCGCGAATGGCGCTGCGATCCCGCCGGCGACGGCATGCGCTTTGTCGGCGCACGGTGGCGGCTCGACCTGCCGATGCCGTCGCTCGCCGGCGCGCACCAGATCGTCAATGCCGGGATGGCCATCGCGTGCCTCGAGCAGCTGCGGGACTTCCCCGTCTCGACCGGAGCGATCGCGGATGGATTACGGCAGATCGAATGGCCGGCACGACTGCAGCGTCTGACGCGCGGCCCGCTGGTTGAGATGATGCCACCCGGCTGGGAGCTGTGGCTCGACGGCGGCCATAATCCGAGCGCCGGCGCGGTCCTTGGCGAATTCGTCGCCGGCTGGCATGACCGCCCGCTTTTTCTCGTAGTCGGCATGCTCAATACCAAGGATGCCGGCGGCTTCCTCGGCCCGCTTGCGCCTCATGCTAATGCGTTGATCGCGGTGACGATTCCCGGCGAGCAAAATCCGCTTCCGGCAGAGGCGATCGCCGCGGGTGCGCGCTCGGTCGGGCTGATCGCGGCGACAGCGACCTCAGTCGATGCAGCGCTTCGTGAGATCAGCTTGAGTTCTCCGCCCGGGCGGGTCCTGATTTGCGGTTCATTGCATTTTGCCGGCACGGTGCTCGCAGCGAACGGATGAAAGGAAGGCTCTCGATGATCTACAGCACCGACCGCATCCTGACGACCCACGCCGGCTCCCTCCCGCGCCCTGATGACGTGCGCGAGATGGTCCTCGCTAAGGCGCGCGGCGAGCCCTACGAGCAGGCCGCACTCGACAGGCGGCTGGGGGCGGCAGTCAAAGAGGTCGTCAAGCGGCAGATCGAATGCGGCATCGACATCGTCAATGACGGCGAATTGTCGAAGCCGAATTTCACCGATTACGTGTTGGCGCGGATCGCCGGCTACGAGAAACGCCCCGGCACCGGGCGCCGCCGGCTCGACATGACTGCACGCGACGAGCGGAAATTCGCCGATTATTTCGCCGCGCATCCGCGCTCGGGCTTTTCCGGTGGTCAAATGCTGCCGGTCTGCACCGACGAACTGCGCTATGTCGGGCGGGCCGAGTTCCAAAGAGACCTTGATAACTTCCGGGAGGCGCTTGCCGGGGTAACCGTTGCGGGCGCCTTTCTGCCGGCCAATACCCCGGGGACTGTCGAGCATTGGATGGCCAACGAGCACTACAAGAGCGATGAGGCGTTATTGTTCGCCATCGCCGAAGCGATGCGCGAGGAATACAAGGCCATCGTCGACGCCGGTTTTCTGCTGCAGATCGACGATCCGGACCTGCCCGACGGCTGGGCCTGCCTGCCCGACATCACGCTGACAGACTATCGCAAATACGCGACGCTGCGGATCGATGCGCTCAATCACGCGCTGCGCGACATCCCGCCGGAAAAGATCCGGTTGCATGTTTGCTGGGGCAGTTTTCATGGACCCCACCATGACGACATCCCGTTGCGGGACATTATCGACCTGATCTTCCGGGTGCGGGCCGGGAGCTATTCGATCGAGGCGTCGAACCCCTGCCACGAGCACGAGTGGCGGGTGTTCGAAGAGGTGAAATTGCCCGAAGGTGCCACCCTGATCCCTGGCGTGGTCGGCCATTGCACCGATTTCATCGAGCATCCCGATCTGGTGGCCGAACGGCTGGTACGCTACGCTAATCTGGTCGGCCGCGAGAATGTATTCGCCGGCACCGATTGCGGGCTCGGGACGCGGGTCGGCCACCCGTCGATCTGCTGGGCCAAGTTCGAGGCGATGGCCGAAGGCGCACGGCGCGCGACAAAGACGCTTTGGGGCCGCGCCTAGATTTTACCGACCGGATTATCGGTACTTCGGAGCACGCACACCGAAAGCTCAGTGTGGACGACGCGGGCGGTGTCTCGCGACGTCCGTTCCGGGGCCCGACAATACAACAGGCGCGAATATGTCGAGTAAAAAACCGAATGTGAACTGGCTCACACTGGCCACGCGAGATTGTGTGGCAAAATCTAGAGCGATCGGCCGGCAAAGTCTCGCGCGCCGACGCGCCGGGAGGACACGCGGCGGCGACATCGCAGGGATTACTTCTGCCCAGATCCTAAGATGCATTGACCAAGGATGAGTTCTCCAGCTTCATACCACACCTTTCAGCTCTTCTTTGGGGTCTGGGTAGTTCTCGTTCTGGGCTCCATGGCCTTCTCCTATTTTAATAAAAATACCGCGCTGAAGCGGAGAGTCATGCCACCGTTTGTGATCTTTACTGGGATTTTATTTCTTATATTTGTCTGGGCGACTGGCGCTCCAGCCCAGGTGTTTTACGTCTTCATACCAGCAGTGGCGTTAATCGGCTTTATCAATATCAGAAATACGAAGTTCTGCGATTCCTGTGGCAGACGAAACTATGGTCCTAACCTGTTCTCGCCAGCAAAATTTTGTTCGAAATGCGGCGCCCCCTTAAAATGAGCAGCCGTGAGCGCTGGTCTTATTCCGCTATGTGTATGGGTTACGTGAAACCCTGTTCAGACGGAGCCAGGTGCATCTGGCCTCCGGGAAACCGCTTTTAGCCCAGCTCCAAGCCAAAGACCTCGCGCGGCTCACGCACGCCGCGCAACTCGTGACGGCCGAGGGGTACCAGGCGGCGGCTCTCGCCTACCGCAGCCGCGAGCTCGGCGGAGACGAGCACCTTGCGGCCCAAGGGCTCGCACAGAGCCTCGATCCGCGCGGCTTCGTTGACCGCAGGCCCGATCACCGTGAAATCGAGGCGGTCGACGGCGCCGACGTTACCGTACAGCACCTCGCCAAGATGCAGAGCCAAATCGACCGCGGCGGCCGGCTTGCCGACCTCGCACCGTGTCACGTTCAGCCGGTCGACGGCGCGCATCGCCTCGGCCGCCGCGTCGAGCGCCTGGCGGCAGACCTGTTCCCGGGTTGCGTCGTCGAACGGGAAGATCGCCAGCATGCCGTCGCCGAGGAATTTCAATACCTGCCCGCCGCACGGGCGCAGCGAAGCGGTCAGTGCCTCGAAGACCTCGTCGAGCAATTCGATGACCACCGGCCCCGGCGAGGTGTCGGCAATCGCCGTAAAGGCGCGGATATCGGCGTACCACAACACCGCGCGTATGCTCTCGACCGAGCCGCGCCCGACCGCTCCGGCATGAACCCGCCGGCCGGCATCCGCGCCCAGATAGGCTTCGAGGAGGCCCGAGGCGATCGTGTGCCCGGCATGCGTCATCATCGCCAGTGAGACGACGGGCAACACCGCCTTCAATAGCGTGAGGTCATCGTCCGCGAAGCCCTCCGGCCGATCGGTCGTGAACGAGTAGCCGATCCCTGTTCCACGCGACGGATCACCATTCGCGAAACGGACGACCCCGGCGAAATAATCGGTTGCGCCGGCGGCGGCGCGTTCCGCAAGCGACGGAAGATCGAGCTGCGCCTCGGGTCCGGTGAGACGGCGTCGTAAATGCAGCCATGGATCTCCCTCTTCGGCGGAGGCTTCGGCTTGGCGTATCAGATAGCCAAAGACGCTGTTGAGCACGACCTGCTCGTACTCGTCACCGCGTTCGAATTGCGCCGGCTGAATGGCGTTGAGTTGCCGCCACCAATTGTAGCCGTAGCCGCCCCATTGCGGATGTAATGTCGGCATCCCGGCGAAGGCGCGCCACAATGGCACGCCGGCGCTGACGAGGCGCTGACAGAGACCATCGAACAGAGGAGCGGCCTCTGCGCCGCGCAGACCTTCGCCGACCGCCCAGACGTGCAATTCGATGATCTTGCGCCCGAGCGGATCGTCGAAGCTCAGCGGCAGCGACGGCATTCCAAGAGGGGGCGGCGTGTCGGGCATGGCTTCCGGCTCTACCGCAACCACCCCTGGGCACGCAACCGGGTCGGCGGAAGTCGAACGCGATGCCTTGGTCTCACGGCCTGTTTCTTGCACGACGCTCTGGGCATACTGTACCGACCGGTCGGCTGGTGAAATAGGGAGGAGATTTGCCATGACCCGTTTCCTGACGAGACGCAAACTCTTGGCTGGCGGCGCCGCAGCGCTCGCAACCCCCTATGTGTCGTCGAGGCCGGCGCACGCGGCCGGCCAGGTCGTCGTGCGCAACCCGGGCGGCGCTTATAGCGACACCCAAAAGCAGTACATCTATGACCCGTTCACCAAGGAGACCGGCATCGAGGTCGTCATCGTCGCGAGCACGCTGACCAAGATGCTGGCGATGGTGAAATCGGGCAATGCCGAGCTCGATGTCGCCGATGCCGGGTTCGACGGTCTCGTTACCCTCGACCACACGGGGGCATTGGCGCCGATCGACTACGCCGGTTGGAAGTACACCGACGCCAAAGACATTCCCGAAGAATACGTGACCCCGAGAACAGCCGGGCTCTGCCTCTACGCGACCGTGCTCGGCTACAACAATGAGACCTTCCCGGACGGCAAGCAGCCGAAGAGCTGGGCCGAGTTCTGGGATGTCGCGAAGTTCCCCGGCTCCCGCATGCTGGCGGACATGGCCTCCGGTTCGCCGAACCTGGAGTTCGCATTGATCGCCGACGGCGTGCCGATGGACAAGGTTTTCCCGATCGACATCGACCGGGCGTTCAAATCGCTGTCGAGGATCAAACCGCACATCAAGAAATTCTGGGATACCGGCGCGCTGTCTGCGCAAATGCTGGCCGACCGGGATGTCGTGCTCGGTTCGATCTGGAACGGCCGCCTGCAGGCGGTCGCCGACAAGGGCGCGCCGTTGGCGATCGAGTGGAACCAGCACATGCTGCAGCTCCAGGCCTACGGCATCTTCAAGGAGGCCAAGAACATGGAGGCAGCCCAGCTTTTTATCGACTACGCGATGAGCCCCAAGGCAAATGTGGGCCTCGGCAGGGAGCTGAACTACGGCCCGGTCAACCGCAAATCATTCGCCATGCTGCCGGCCGACATTGTCGCCAAGCTGCCCGGCAGCCCGGAGAATATGAAGCGCTGCTTTATTCAGGATGCCGAGTGGTGGGACCAGAACCGCGCTAAGGTGAATTCGATATGGTCCAAATGGATTCTGTCCTAGCGGAGCCAAGCCGGCGGCCGTGATGGTGGCCGAACTGGCGCCGCCTGCGCCGCTCGCCGCGCCAAACACCCATCAAGCCCGCGGCGCGGTCGAGCTGCGCGGGTTGACCAAGCGCTACGGCGAAGAGACCGTCGTCGATGCCATCGCCGTGTCGATCGCTCCCGGCGAGTTCTTCTCGCTGCTTGGGCCTTCGGGCTCAGGCAAGACCACCAGCTTGATGATGGTCGCCGGCTTTGTCCGCCCCGACGGCGGCACAGTGTTGCTCGACGGCGAGGACATCGCCGCGCTGCCGCCGCAGAAGCGCGGCTTTGGCATGGTGTTCCAGAACTACGCGATCTTTCCCCACCTCAATGTCTTCGAGAACATTGCTTTTCCGCTGCGCGCTCGGCGCTGGGCGAAAGACGCGATCGGCGAGCGGGTGACCTGGGCGCTCGAGCTGGTGCGGCTCGGCCGTTTCGCCGATCGCGACGCGCGCCAGCTCTCTGGCGGGCAACAGCAGCGCGTCGCCTTGGCGCGCGCGATCGTCTTCCATCCGGCCGTCGTGCTGATGGACGAGCCGCTGGGTGCTCTCGACAAGAACCTGCGCTTCGAGATGCAGGTCGAGATCAAGGAAATCCAGCAGCGCCTCGGCATGACGGCGCTCTACGTCACGCACGACCAGGAGGAGGCGATGAGCATGTCTGACCGCATCGCCATCATGGACCATGGCCGGATCCACCAGGTCGGATCACCCGGCGAGGTGTACGAGCGCCCGGCCAATCCGTTTGTCGGTCGCTTTCTCGGCGAAGCGAACCTTATCGAAGGAACGGTACTGGGCGAGGCCGGCGAAATCGTGCGGCTGCGTCTGCCGTCCGGCCAGGAGTTGCGCGCGCCGCGCAGCGACAGCTGCGGCACCGGGCGGGGGATGCTGTTTATCCGGCCCGAGCGGGTCGAGATTGCGTTGGGCACGACCGCAACCCGCGATCCCGGCATAAACGCGCTTGCCGGGAAGGTCCGCCGCTGCTCGTTTCTCGGCAACATCCTGCGCTATGCCGTGGACCTCGACGACGCTCCGCCGATCACAGTCGATCTGCAGAACGCCGCCGGCGTCTCGCCACTGCCCGTAGGTGCGACGGTAGTGCTGCGCTGGCGAGTGGCAGACAGCTTGATCCTTGCGGGTGAGGCCTGACGCTCTGCCCGCCGCGCCAACCGTGCCGCGGGACCGCACCCTGCTGCTGATATTGCCGGCATTGGCGGTGCTGGTCTTCATGTTTCTGGTGCCGCTGGGATTGTTCTTCGTGCGCTCGTTCACGGAATTCGACGGCAGCGCCGCCGAATTCATCGACCAAGGCCGGGATCTGCTGTTGTCGCAGGCTTATCTGACGGCGCTCGGCACGACCAACTGGATTTCGCTGATCGTTACCGTGACGACACTGCTGATCGGCTACCCCATAGCCTATTACTTGACGACGGCGACGGGTATCGGCGTTACGATCGTCGTGTTGTCGATCGTGCTGCCGTATTTCACCAGTATCATCGTGCGCACCTTCTCGTGGATGGTCCTGCTCGGCGAACATGGACTGGTCAATGACGTCCTCCTGGCGACGGGGCTGATCGGCGCGCCGCTGTCGTTGATATACAACCGGTTGGGCGTGCTGATCGGCATGAGCTATGTGCTGCTGCCCTACATGGTGCTGACGCTCTATGCGGCGATGCGGGCGATTGACCCGGCGCTGCTGCGTGCTGCCGCTGGGCTGGGTGCCAGCGGTTTCTATACCTTTCGTCGGGTGTATTTTCCGCTCAGCCTGCACGGTGTGCTATCCGGCGCGCTGATCGTCTACATTCTGTCGATCGGCTTCTTCATCACGCCGGCGCTGATGGGCGGCCAGCGCGACATCATGATCGCGATGCTGATCGACCGCGCCCTCGAAGTCGCGGTCGATTGGCCCTCTGCCGCGTTGATGTCGCTGACCTTGCTGGTTGTGACCTTGGCGCTCTACGCGGTCTATTACCGCGTCACCGACATCCGTAGGCTTATTGGAGGGCGGTGAGCCGTGCGCCGCTGGCCCACCGCATTGCTGCGCGTTTACGTAGCGGCGGTGTGCGTGTGGCTGATGGCGCCGATCGTCATCGTCGTCATTCTCGCTTTCAGCGGTGACGGCTATCTGCGCTTTCCGCCGACCTCGCTGTCGTTCCAATGGTTCGCCCAATTCTTCGGCAATATGCAATGGCAGCGGGCGTTGCTGTCGAGCCTGATCATCGGCGCCATCGCCTGCATCACCTCGACGACGATCGGCTTCTTTGCCGCCTATGCGTTTTTGCGCGTCGAGTTCCGCGGCAAGAAACTGTTGCTGTCACTGATGCTGACCCCGGTCATCGTGCCGAGCATCATCACCGCAATCGCGATGTATTATCTCGCCGGCAAACTGGGGCTGATTGGGAATTACTTGTGGCTCGGGCTTTGTCACGCCGTCATTGCAATGCCGATCGTGCTGTTGATCCTGCTGTCGGCACTGCACGCGGTCGATCCGGACCTGGAGCGCGCGGCACTCGGCCTCGGCGCCGGCCGTGTTCGCGTCTTCTGTCGCGTGGTGCTGCCGATAGCGCTGCCGGGCGTGATGTCGGCCGCGCTCTTCGCCTTCCTCGCCTCGTTCGACGAATTGCTGATCTCGCTGTTTCTCGCGGGTGTGCATGCCCAGACCTTGCCGGTGCGGATCTGGAACAGCCTCAACCTGCAGGTCGAACCGACGATCGCCGCGGTCAGCGCCTTCTTGATCGCGGTAACGACGCTCATTCTGGTCGTCGAAGCCCTCCTGCGCCCGCGATTGGGACAACGGCGCGGGCGCGCGCCGACCCGAGTGTATTATTCATTTGGCCGGACTTGATCCACGTCTTCGAGTTCGCGGCCCACCGAGAAAGACATGGACCCTCGGTCGAGCCCCGGACGATAAGATGACTACGAATGACCCGCCGGTATTTATCGCGGTGCGCGAAAAACGACCGCGTGTGAGGCTTAAAGAACAGCGAGAGCGCGGGTGCGCGTGTCCGTCTCGGCTTAACATGAATGATGATTAGCCAAGCTTGCTCAACAGCCGTTCGGGCGTTAGCTCGATCTCGAAATCCCACGGATCGGGTATTGCCAATAGCTCGGCTGTGCAGGCCCGTTGTATGTCGATCTCGGTAGCAAACATCGCGGTAGCAACGAATATGGGTGAGCCTTGCAAGACTGAGACTTGAACCGGCGCGCAAACAGCGAGTTTCTGGGCCCCGCGAGCATCGTTGATCTTGAGGCGGATCGCTGTTCCATCGCCCAACCGGATTGTGGAATTGTGCATTACCGTAATCGTAAATAAACCAATTACGGTCTTTAAGTCAGTAAATGCTCTTAATTCTGAGTGATAGAGTAAACCATGGCTCTTAAGAGTAGCAGCGAGGTCATCAAACAAGCGGTCATTGTCGAAAGCTGGCTTAGCAATTAGCATTTTACTCAATCCATTGATTATCCTGAGCTCTTTCCGCGTGTAAAAGTTGTTTAGAGCCATTGATCCATCGGGATTTCGTTTAAGTCCCCTGGTTATTGCCGGTAAACGCTGACTAACTTCTGCTCTATCCAGCCCAATCACTCTGCTAATTTCTTTTGCATCGGCGCGTCGAAAAGAGGCCCACAAGACTGCGTCAAAGTTTGAAGGTAGGTCATTTGGATCAGGACCTTGGGGTTTATCCATCATATAGAAATGGAATCGCGACGATACATACCAATCCTGCACGCAGCGCGTTAAAATCCCCTTCGTTCTTTCGTTATGGTGCGCTACGAAATCGCCCACCTCTTGTACTGACTCCCGTCCATCGCAGCGGTCGCGGGCGTATAGGAAGAGCCGATCCAGGTCGTCGGGTCGGACGTCGCCACGAAGGAGACGCTCTACTCTAGCTCGCAGACCGGAATCAGGCTCAGGCATTGTGATAAATGTACGTAGTCACTCTTATTCATGGACGGCCGTACCAAGTCCGCCAAAAGGACATTGATAAGGCGATTCAGCCCGGATAGGTCT
>Ga0187846_10000249_pt1 | contig 32788 bp, 30 predicted proteins | sample TC_taG_FD_161473 | JGI IMG/M metagenome (GOLD analysis project Ga0187846, IMG submission 161473) | Biofilm microbial communities from the roof of an iron ore cave, State of Minas Gerais, Brazil - TC_06 Biofilm (v2) | ecosystem: Environmental > Terrestrial > Deep subsurface > Cave > Wall biofilm... | reverse complement strand
TTCCTCTGGCGGCAGTTCGACCTTCGGCGCCAGCTGCGTGACATCGGAGCGCTGTATTTCTCCGTTCATCAGAATGTCGTCCAGGAACAGTGAATGCGCCTTTTTCTTGTTGACGATCGCGCTCAGCGTCAGGTTCTGGCGCGCGCGCGTGAGCGCCACGTAAAAGAGCCGACGCTCCTCCTGCGCATGAAAATCTCCCTTTGGCTTTTCTTCCTTCATCAGTTCTGGAGGAAACTCGAACTTCGGAGCGAGCGGCCGCGTGGGAAAGTCGCCTTTGCTGAGTTCCAGGATGAAGACGTGGCGGAACTCCAGGCCTTTGGCGATGTGCACGGTCATCAACTGTACGGCATCATCGGAGGGATCTTCTTTCATGCTGATATCGCCGCCGGCCTCGTCGAAGTAGTGGAGATACTCGACGAAACCGCGAAGGCTCTTGTCGTCACTTTTCGCTTCCCAGCCTTTCACGAACTCGACGAAGCAGGCGAGATAGTGGAGGTCCGCATCGGAAGGCTGCGGCGCGAGCTCCAGCGCGGCGATCAGTTCATCGAGCGCTTCGCTCGCGGTTCTCCTTTTCGCCGTCTGGCGCAGGCGGTCGAGCAGCGCGACGACTTCGCGCAGGCGCATCCCGCCGCCCGCAAACGGCAGGTCCTGCTGTGCCGCGTCCATCTCTTCCGCGAGCGGCCGCCGGCCGTTCTTTTCCGCGCGCTCGGCCAGGCGCACGAGGTCGCGCGGCTCGAAGCCCCAGTAAGGGACGGCCAGGACGCGCGCCATGGCCGTGTTGTCGGAAGGAGAGCCAATCGCGCGGAGGTACGCAAGCAAGTCGCGCACGATGGCGCTCGAGAGAATCGAAAGATTCTTGATGACAAACGGAATGGCGCGGCGGCGCAGGGCCACAAGCAGCCGCTCGCGGTGCGCGTGCTTGCGGTAGAGCACGGCGAAATCGCGCCATGCGCTTCCGGCTTCGTGCAGCCGCTCGATTTCCGCAACCACCCATTGCGCTTCTTCTTCCGGCGAGGCGAACTCGGCGATGCGGATTCTTTCGCCGGCCGAGTGCTCCGTGGTCAGGCTCTTCGGCGGCAGCAGCGCGGACTTCTCGTTGTGCGCAATCACCTGGCCGGCCACGCGCAAAATGCACTGCGTCGAGCGGTAATTCCGTGAAAGCGACACCAGGAATTTCCGGGCCTCGGCGCTGAGCCGCGAATCACGCACGCCGCAAAAGCGCTTGAGAAAGATCGTGAAGCTGCCGAACGACGCGCCGCGAAAGCGGTAAATGGCCTGGTCGTCGTCGCCCACCACGACGATATTCCTCCGCTCGCCGGCCAGCAGCCAAAGCAGGTCGAGCTGCGCGATATTCGTGTCCTGAAATTCGTCCACCAGGATGTAGCGGTATTGCTCGCGCATGCGCTCGAGCAGCGCGGAGTCGGCTCGCAGCAGCTCGACGGCGCGCATCAACTGCTGGCCGAAGGTGATGAAGTTCCGCTCGCGGATCAGGCGCTCGCTCACGCGAAACGCGCGCGCCAGCTCTTCCTGCCGCTCGACCTCTTCCTGCTCGATTTCGCGCGCGTCGGACTCGAGTGACTCTTTGCGCCACTCGAAGTCGCGCCGCAGGCCGTCCACGTAGGTTTGGAAATCGCCCGGCGTCACCAGCTCGTCGTGACAGCGCGAAAAAAAAGTGACGAAATCGTTGAGGAATCCGCCCGGGTCCGTGAGCCGCCAGAACTTCACCAGTTGCAGCGCAGCGATATTGCGCCGCAACAGAATCCAATGATCCACGTCCTCCAGCACCTGCAAATCGGGATTCGCGGGCAGCAGGATTTTTTCGTTGCAGAAGCGGTGAAACGTGCTCAGCCACACCCCCTGGGCTCGTTGGCCGATCGCCTGGACCACGCGATGCTTCATTTCGTTCGCAGCTTTGTCCGTGAACGTAAGCGCCAGGATGTTGTCGCCGGCGAGCGCGGGGTTCGTTTCCAGAAGGTTGCGGATGCGCTCGATGATCACGCGGGTCTTGCCCGTCCCCGCGCCCGCCACCACGAGCAGCGGCCCTTCGCCGTGCTCCACGGCGGCGCGCTGCTCGGCGTTCAGCGGGAACGCCGGCAGCGCCGGAACGCCGAACGGCATGACCAGTTGCTTCATGATCGCTTCGATCCTAGGCAATTCTTACTGTCAGCGATGGAAGATCTAATCCGTTGACTTCGACCTTCCATTCGTCGCCACGCGCGGCCGGATGCCCCGCGGTGATCGTCCCGGTGCTGAGAATTTCTCCGGCGGCCAGAGGCTCGTTCGGAGTGCGCTTTGAGACGGCCTTCGCGAGCTCCGCGAGGCAGAGCGCCGGACTCCGCAGAACGTTCTTTGCCGAGCCTTCTTCGACGAATTCGCCGTTCTTATACGTGCGCGCTTTGAAAGCGGCCAGGGCGTCCACAAGACTGGCGACGGCGTCCGGCTTGATCTCGTCTCGCGCGCCGATCACCAGCGCTGTGTGCAGCCCGTACGAAGCGACGAAATCTTCCGGCTGGAATTTCCAGTCCGCGAAAGGGCAGTCGATCACCTCGAATCCCAACGCGAGCCATTCGGCCGCTTCGAGCGCGGCGGCCGCATCGGCGGTGTCAGGCGCGAGCGTTCGTTTCAGCCCAAAAACGATTTCGGGCTCGACTTTGAGCGAGCGCGCCGCCGGAAGCGACAGCTCGAAAAAGCTCGTGTCGCTCCGGCGCTCGCTCTGGTGCACGGTGTCGTCGTACATGTGCGCCCAAACAAGAGTCTCAAGCTTCAGGATGCGCCACATGGCCTTGTTGGCGTAGCCCATTTTTCGGCCGACCATGCGGTGGCCGCTCGCCTCGCGCCACCGCCGGAGCGTCGCCTCCACGGCGTATGCCGCGTCGAGATCGAAGTCCTCCCGCGACGATGGCAAAGCCGCGACCATGCGACCCGCCTCCTGAGCCTCGCGCAGCTCCCGCGCGATCGCCTCGATGTCGGTATGGAACATGTGCTCCGGCGCCGCACGCGTCGTCCCGTCATCTTACGACAGAAAAAGACTTCAACGCAGGGCAGAGCGCTCCGCCCGGCCTGCCAAATTGACGGTGCAGACGGCCGCGCCTATACTTGTGTTTCCGACCTGAGAAAAACCGCCGGAGAAAACTGAAGGAGAAGCCGTCATGGAACAGCCAGTCATTCTGAGCGCCGTGCGCACGCCCATCGGGAAGTTTATGGGCGGCCTTGCGCCATTGTCCGCCACTGAGCTGGGCGCGAAGGTCGTCGCCGAATCGGTCCGCCGCGCCGGCATCGAACCGAGACAGGTGGACGAAATCATCATGGGGAACGTTGTGCAGGCGGGGCTCGGGCAGAATCCCGCGCGACAGGCGGGCCTGCGCGGCGGCCTCGACTCGCGCGTTGCCGCAATGACGATTAACAAAGTCTGCGGCTCGGGACTTAAGGCCGTGGCTCTTGCGGCGCAAGGCGTCGCGCTGGGCGATCAGGAAATTGTCGTCGCGGGCGGCATGGAGTCCATGTCGAATTGCCCGTACTTGCTCAAGGGCGCGCGCACCGGCTATCGCCTCGGCAACGCCGAGCTGTACGACTCGATGATCACCGACGGCCTGTGGGACGCTTACGAAAACTTTCACATGGGGATGACCGGCGAGGTCGTCGCCGAAAAATACAATATCTCGCGGCAGGAGCAGGATCAGTTTGCGGTGGATAGCCACAAGAAGGCTGTCCGCGCCATCAAGTCCTGCTTCTTCGGCGAGCAGATTCTCCCTATCGAGATTCCGCAGAAGAAGGGTGATCCCGTGGTCATCAAGACCGATGAATCCCCGCGCGAGGATTCCACGCTCGAAGGGCTCGCGAAGCTCAAGCCCGCGTTTAAGAAGGACGGCACGGTCACGGCGGGCAACGCGCCAGGCACGAACGACGGCGCGGCGGCGCTCGTGGTCACCAGCGAAAGCAACGCGCAGCGCCTCGGCAAGCACCCCATGGCGCGCGTCGTCGCGCAAGCCGTCAGCGGCGTTGAGCCGAAGTGGGTAATGATGGCGCCCGTGGACGCGGTCGAGAAGATCCTCGCGAAAACCGGCTGGGACCGCGACAAGGACGTGGATCTCGTCGAGCTGAACGAGGCGTTTGCCGTCGCCGCCATCGCCGTCACGCGCACGTTGAAGCTCAATCCTGAGAAAGTGAACGTCAATGGCGGCGCCGTCGCGCTCGGCCATCCCATCGGCGCTTCGGGCGCGCGCATCCTCGTCACGCTGCTCTACGAATTGCAGCGCCGCAACCTGAAGCGCGGCATCGCCGCCCTCTGCCTCGGGGGCGGCAACGCCGTGGCTCTAGCCGTCGAGCGTCCCTAGGAGAAAACGAGCCGGCGCGCCATGTTCTGCCCAAATTGCAAAACTGAATATCGCGCCGGCTTCTCGCAGTGCTCCGATTGCGGCTCGGCGCTGGTCGATTCACTTGAGACGGCGGATTCTGTGGGAGCAGACGGCTCGGACGGCACCGAAAGTCACAATACACGTCTCCCGGAGCTGCTTTGGACGGGTTCAGACAAGGAAGCGTTCGCGCGGCTGACGGCAACGCTTCAGGATGCCAAGATCTTCTTTCGGGCCGGCGAGCAGCGAACACATCTTCTCTACACCTCCATGTGGCCGTCGCTAGAGATTTGGATCCGCCGCGCAGATCATGACGCTGGCCGCAGAGTGCTTTCAGAGCTGTTCGGTGAAGATGCGCCCCCAGTCAACCCTGATTTACCGGGCGGCGGGATCGAAAGCGTAAAGAGCGGAGGAGTTACACAGGTGCGGGACGCTGTCGCAAGTGTTATGGCGTCGTTGAAGGCGCCAGCGCCGGATGCTTTTGAAGAGCAAGAATGGAATTCGGCCGAAGACGCTGCGGGTGTGCTGGAAGACTTTCACCCAGAGGAAGCGCGCGTGGAAGTGTGGTCAGGCGTCGATACGCAAATGGCGGAGAACCTGAGGATGTGTTTTCGCGAGAATGGAATCGGCTGCGTCGTCAGCGAAGAGGGCGAAAGACTCCGCATCTTAGTGATGCCACCACAGGAGAGCCGTGCGAAGGAGATCATCCGCGAGGTGATCGAGGCCACGCCGCCGGAGTAACGCCCACAACTCCTCTGAGTCGCAGGGAACGGCAGCCGCATCCGAACGAACAGGCAATAGGAATCCAGGAGAAATCGATGGCGCGCGTCAAGTGGGAAGAGCGCAAGTTCATGTTCGATTTTCCCGCGGAGATTTATCCCGAGATGATCGAGCGGCTGCGCGGAGCGCCCGCGCGCATCGAAGACCGCGTCAAGGGCCTGCCGTCTGCAACGCTGACGCAACGCGACGCCGGGCGCTGGTCTATTCAAGAAAATATCGGCCACCTGCTCGACTTGGAGCCGCTGGTGGCCGGGCGGCTCGACGACTACGACGCGAATCTCGCCACGCTTCGCGCCGCCGATATGACCAACCGCAAGACCCACGCGGCGCAGCACAACGGGACGCCGGCGGAAAATCTTCTGCGCGCTTTTCGCAAGGCGCGGCTGGCTCTCGTCGAGCGCCTCGAAAAATATCCCGCGGACTTCTTCGCGCGCGCGGCGCTCCATCCGCGCCTGAAAAAAGACATGCGCGTGACGGACATGCTTTTCTTTCAGTCCGAGCACGACGACTATCATCTCGCACGCATCTCCGAGCTGATCCGCCTCTTCCAGCGCGCAAGCGGCGACGCTTGACGCAGCTTGCCCGCTGTGCTTCCCTCTGCTTCTGTATCCGGAGGCTTCATGTCGGCGGACACCATCAAGGCGGTCGGCGTGTTGGGCGCGGGCACCATGGGCAACGGGATCGCGCACGTGTTTGCGCGCTCGGGCTACCGTGTGATCCTGCGCGACGTCGAGCAGCGCGTCCTCGACCGCGGCCTCGAAACCATCGCCAGGAATCTCGACCGCGAAGTGAAGAAAGAAAAAATAACGCCCGCCGACAAGACGGCTGCGCTCGCGCGCATCGAACCCGTGACGGACGCAAGCAAGCTTGCGACCGCCGATTTCGCTATCGAAGCCGTGCCCGAGCAACTCGATTTGAAGTTGCGCGTCCTCAAGGAAGTGGACGCGGTGCTGCGGCCCGGGGTGATCCTCGCGAGCAACACGTCGTCGATCTCGATCACGCAGCTCGCGGCGCAAATCTCGCGCCCCGAGCGCTTCATCGGCATGCATTTCATGAATCCCGTGCCGATGATGGCGCTGGTGGAGGTGATTCGCGGCCTGGCCACGAGCGACGAGACTTTTCAAACCACGACGACGCTTTGTGAGAAGCTCGACAAGAAGCCCGTGGCTGTGAACGATGCGCCCGGCTTTGTTTCGAACCGCGTGCTGATGCCGCTCATCAACGAAGCCGCCTTCTGCGTGATGGAAGGCGTCGCGACGCCCGAAGCCGTGGACGCGGTGATGAAGACGGGCATGAACCATCCGATGGGCCCGCTCGAGCTGGCCGATTTCATCGGGCTCGACGTTTGCGTGGACATTCTCGAAGTTCTCTTCAAGGGCTTCGGCGATCCCAAATATCGCGCCTGCCCGTTGCTGCGCAAGTACGTCGCGGCAGGTTGGCTGGGACGCAAATCCGGCCGCGGCTTTTACCAATACACGTGAGTTTCAGAGGTAGAATTTCTGCGAGGAAAGCGATGACGCCTCGCCGGATTGCCGCTTGCGTGTGCGGTTTCGTGATTCTGCCGCTGGTTCTCGCGCAGAGCCCTGCTCCCACAGATGTGCTCGTGTTCGAGCAGGCAAGCAACCGCTGGTTTGAGGGTCCGTCCACATACGTCGCCATCTCTCCCGACGCCAATTGGGCCGTATTCATCAGCGGCCTCGGCAACACGCAGCTCTACTCGCTTGCGACGGGCCGCCCCGATCCTGAAAAACTGCGTGGCGGGCTGGACCGCGTCGAAGCCGCGGGATTCTGCGGGCCTGGCGGATTCCTCCGCCTCGGCGCCCGCGGCAGCGAGTCGGGCATCTTTTTCCCGGGCCGCGTCGCTCCTGCGCTTTCGTCTCTGCCGCCGGACGCCGTCCCCACTTGCTCTGCCGACGGCGCAGAGATCGCCTACTATCGCGCGAGCGCTCCCGATAAGGTGCTGTACGCGGGACCGCGCGGCGACTACCGCGATTACGGCATCGACGGAACGGTGACGGCGATGACGTTCTCCCCGGACGGAGAGCAGCTTTACTACTTGCTCTTTCACTCCGACGGCCATTCGTCGTTCGGACGCATTACGCTGCGCACCGGCAGCTCCCGAACGCTTGCCACAGGTTTGGACGCAAGCCCCGTGGCCGGGCACATTGCGCTTGCTCCGGACGGCCGGCGCGCATTTGTTGCGCTCGCCAGCGCCGGGTTGCCAAATAACGAAGCGCGGCATAAGCCTGACGCGGACCGTTGGCTGAAGATTTACGAACTCAATTTCGCCAAAGGCGCTCGCCGCGTGGTCGTGGAATCGCCCGGACAGGACAGCAGCGACCCCGCAATCATCGGCGGCAATCTCTACTGGGTGCGCACGGTGGTGCACGATTCGATCGCGCTCGTGCCGACCGGCGGCGGCGAAGCCAAGGAAATCGTTGCCGGCGGCGAGGTGCCGATGTGGGCGCCCGACGGCAAGCGCATCGGCTATACCTTTGGCGGCTGGCGGCTGGCGGATTGGGCGCTCAATCTCGACGACGCGGTGGTGACCGTGGACGCCGACGGGAACCGCACTTCCCAGCCCACCATTATTGTTTCCGGTTACCACGAAGATTTTCCGCCGGCATGGTCTCCCGACGGGAAGTGGATTGCGTTTCATTCGCATCGCTCGGCAAAGCCCGTGCCCGAGTACTCCAGCCTGGGCAGCTCGGACGACATCTACCTGCGGCTGGCCGACGACGTTCACGCGCCGGAAATTCGCCTCACCGACTTTGGGTGGGAGACCGGCCCGGCGTATTGGTCACCCGACGGGAAGAAACTCCTCTTTAATTCCTGGGACCGCGCCGGGCAACGCGGCATAGACAAACTGTGGGTGCTGGCTCTTGATACCGAGTCGGGCCGGCCCCTTCACGTCGAGCGCCTTCCGCTGCCCGAAGAGATTCGCAGCGCGCAGTGGGGAGCGTGGTCGCCCGACGGCAAAGAGATCGCGATCGAAGATAATCGCGGCGGCCAGCAACGCTTCCTCTGGGTGGCGTCGGCAGACGGGGCGCACGCGGAAAAACTGCTCGAATATGAAGGCACGTCGTACGGCGGCCTCGATTGGCTGGCCGACGGCAAGACCATCGTCTATAGCGCGCTGGCGGGCGACCGCATGCAATTGTTTGCGGCCCCGCGCTCGGGCGGCGCGCCGAGACAATTGACGCATGATGCGGGCAATCTCATGCACCCACGGGTCTCGCCCGACGGGCGCTGGATCGCTTGCACGCGCATCGTGCAGTCGAAGCAAATCTGGCGCCGCTCGCTTCCCTGAGGCGCCCAAGCAACAGGTTCCCGCCCTTCCCGCAAGGACGCCAACTTCGAGGATGAATCCTAGGTCTGGAGGCTTTTTCGCGCGGCGTCGAGCACGCCGTTCAGAAAAGAGGGCGCTTCGGCGGAGGAGAACTTCTTCGCCAGCTCGAGCGCTTCATCGATCACAACTTTGGGCGGAGCCGTAGCAAAGCGAATTTCGTAAATGGCCATTCTAAGGATGCTGCGGTCCACGGCCGCCAGCCGATCCAACCGCCAATTCTCGGCGAGCTTCGCGATCAAGGTGTCGCTTGCGTCCGCTTCGGCCACCGCCCCTTCGAATAGCTGGTTCGCAAACTTGCGCGTGGAATCGGCGGCGCGCGCCGATTTCCAGAAATGCTGCTCGATGCGCGCCGGTTTCTGCTGCGCCATATCCCACTCAAAAAGCATCTGGAGGGCAAATTCGCGGGATTTGCGCCGCAGCGTCATTTCGAATGACGCATCGTGCGGCGCGCGCTGGCCGGAGTGCTTTTCGAAAGTTTGCGCGAGAGGCGGGCCATCTCGATGGCCGCAAGGCCGGATTCGAACCCCTTGTTGCCGCCTTTGAGCCCGGCGCGGTCGATGGCCTGTTCGAGCGTGTCGCAGGTGAGAACGCAAAAAGACATCGGCACGCCGGTGTCGAGCTGCGCGAGCTGGATGCCGCGCGCGGTTTCCGAAGCGACGTAATCGTAGTGCGAAGTTTCGCCGCGCAAAACGCAACCAATGCAGACGATCGAATCGCAGCGGCCCGCCGCGGCCAGTTTCTTGGCGGCAATGGGAATCTCGAACGAGCCGGGAACGCGCACGATTTCGATCTGGTTGTCGCCGGCGCCCGAGCGCTCCAGGGCGTCGCGCGCCCCCGCAAGCAGGCGTTCGGTGATGAAACTGTTGAACTGGCTCACGACGATGCCGAAGCGCAGTCCTGCCGCATTCATGCTGCCTTGCGTCCCGGATGACTTGAAGTCGCGAGCCATAGGCGGTCCCTAACGTCCTCGGAATTTCGCCGGCCGCTTCTCGATGAAGGCGCGCGTGCCTTCGTGCATGTCCTCGGTGGCGCAACTGAGACCGAAAAGCGCCGACTCGAGAAACAATCCTTCTTCGAGAGCCATTCCCATGCCGCGTTCGATGGCGTCCATGGCGTACTTTACGGCGAGCGGCGCGTTGGCGATGATTTTCCGGGCGATCGATTCCGCCGCAGGGATCAGCTCCGGCAGCTCGACGACCCGGTTCACCAGCCCGATGCGCAAGGCCTCTTCGGCTGTGATCATCTCGCCCGTGAGAATCATCTCGTGCGCGATTCCCTTCCCGCAAAGCCGGGCGAGGCGCTGCGTACCGCCGAAACCCGGAATGATGCCGAGCTTTACTTCGGGCTGCCCGAGCTTGGCGTTGCGGCTGGCGATGCGCATGCTGCAGCCAAGGGCCAGCTCGCAGCCGCCGCCCAGAGCGAACCCGTTGACGGCCGCTATCGACGGCTTACCGAGCGTCTCGAGGCGGCGAAGGATTCCTTGGGAATGAACCGAATGCTCCCGGCCGCTACTGCCCGTGAGCGTGTTCAGGTCGTTGATGTCGGCACCGGCGACAAATGCTTTTTCACCCGCGCCGGTGAGAATCAGCACGCGGACCGAATTGTCGCCGCTCGCTTCGTCGAGACAATCGCTAAATTCGCCGATGGTCTTCGGATTGAGCGCGTTCAGCACATTTGGGCGATTGAAGGTGATGCGCGCGATCTGATCTTTCACGTCGTAGAGCAGATTCTCGTAGGCCATGGGGCGGCGGTTCCTCTCCGAGAGGGTCTCCTTAGCTCAAGTGCATGGGCCGTGGTTTCGCGGGGTCGGCATAGTCGTAGAAACCGCGGCCGGCTTTGCGCCCATTCCAACCCGCAAGCACCATGCGCTTGAGCAGGGGGGGCGAGGCGAAGCGCTTCTCCTTGAATTCCTCGAACATGATGTTGGCGATGTAGTGCGTCGTGTCGAGTCCCACAAAATCGAGCAGGGTGAGCGGGCCCATGGGATGCCCGCAGCCGAGCTTCATGGAGTTGTCGATGTCCTCGATCGAAGCGACGCCTTCCTCGAGAGCACGCACGGCATCGAGCAGATAAGGCACAAGCAGGCGGTTGACGATGAAACCGGTGCGGTCGGTGGTGCGCACGACGGTCTTCCCGAGTTTGCCGCCGAACGCGACGATTTCGTCGAACACTGCGGGATCCGTCGCGATCGTGCGGATAATTTCCACGAGCTTCATCACCGGAACGGGATTGAAGAAGTGCATTCCCAGGAAGCGGCCAGGACGCTTGGTGAAGAAAGCCATTTCGGTGATGGAGAGAGAGGAGGTGTTGCTGGCGAAGATGGCGGAAGGCTGGCAAATGGCGTCGAGCGCGCCGTACAGTTCTTTCTTGGCGGGCAGTTGCTCGATGATGGCTTCGATCACCAGGTCACGGTCTTTGAATTCCTCGAGATTCGTGGTGCCGCGCAGACGGCCTCGCATCTGATCGCGATCCGCACCACTCAGGGTCCCCTTCTCGACCAGGCGCCCTAAGTTCTTTTCGATGGATTGCAGGCCTTTGTCAACGAGTTGCTGAGAGACTTCGCGCACGATCACGTGACACCCCGCTTGCGCCGCCACTTGCGCTATGCCCGAGCCCATCAGGCCGCATCCCACCACTCCCACTTTCTCAATCGGCATTCCACTTCCTCCCGGATGAGTGCGATTCAACGCCGGACAGCGCCTGAGGATTACGCCACAGATTCTACAACGACTGCAATTCCCTGGCCTCCGCCAATGCAGGCGCCGGCCACGCCATAGCGCGCGCTGCGGCGGCGAAGCTCGAGCAGCAGCGTGAGCACCAGGCGCGTGCCACTGGCGGCCAGGGGATGGCCGAGCGCGATGGCGCCGCCGTTAACGTTGGTTTTTTCCCGGTTGAGGCCGAGCATCTTTTCCACTGCGAGATACTGTGCGGCAAACGCTTCATTCACTTCCACAAGATCCATCTGGTCAAGCTTCAGGCCCGCCAGCGCGAGCGCCTTTTGAATCGCCGGGACCGGCCCCATGCCCATGATTCGCGGCGGAACGCCCGCCGTGGCCCAAGAAACGACCCGGCCAATCGGCTTCCAGCCGCGCTCTTTCGCGATTCTGGCGTGCGTCATCACTACGGCGGCCGCTCCGTCCACAATTCCACTGGCGTTTCCGGCCGTGACGATGCCGTCCTTGCGAAATGCCGGCGGAAGCGATCCCAGGATCTCCATGGTCGTGTCCGGACGGCGGTGATCGTCCTGCTCGACGGCAACCGTCTTCTTGCCTTTTTTCACTTCCACGGGCACGAGCTCTTCTTTTATGCGGCACGCCTGGTAGGCCGCTTCGGCCGCTTGCTGGCTGCGCAGGGCATACTCGTCGGAAGCGCGGCGGGTGATGCCTTGCTCGGCGGCGAGATTCTCGGCGGTCTCGGACATGCTGAAGCCGCAGTAGGTATCGTGCAGGCCGGACATCAGCGAGTCTTCGAGCTGGCCCTGGCCGAGTTTGAAGCCCGCGCGGGCGCCGCGAATCACGTGCGGGCACAGCGACATGTTTTCCATGCCGCCCGCAAGCACCAGCTTTGCTTCTCCCAGGAGGATGCGCTGCGCGGCCTGGCTGATCGCTTCCATCCCGGAGCCGCACAGGCGATTGACGGTGACGGCGGGCGTTCCGATCGGGAGTCCCGCCTTCAGCCCGACGTGCCGCGCGCCATAAAGGGCGTCGGCGCTGGTTTGCATCACGTTGCCGAAAATGACGTGGTCGAATTCAGCGGGATCGGCGCCGGAGCGGCGCAGCGCTTCGCGACCTGCGGCAGCGCCGAGTTCAATCGCACTTGTCGCTTCAAACGCGCCCATGTAGCGCGCCATCGGCGTGCGCGCGCCGTGAAGGATCACTGCATCGGTAACAAACATTTTCCCTTCCGACTACGGTGTCGCCAGCGAGACCAAGGCATCGCCTCCGCGCTGCCGCGCATCTTCGAGGCCCGTCTCGGCACGGTTAATCCATTCGGTGACGCGGTCCTCGGTTTCGTCGCCCGGACGCGAAGAGGACTCGGCGACCACCGCGCTCACGGTCAAGTCTTGCGCGCCCCACGACGGCCGCACCGTGGCGGCGACTTGCCGGAGCTTCTCCGCCAGCGCGCGGGCGTTCCCAAGAATTGTATCCGGCAGAATAAACACCAGCGACCACGCCGTGTATTTTACCGCGATGTCGGTTTGGCGCACCGTGGAAGCCAGGGCTCGCGCCAGCTGCTCCATATAGTCATCGACCGGCGCGTCGCCGTGCTGCCGCAGAATTTCGCTTCCGCGATCAACATGCAGGACGATCAGCGAAAGCGGCGTGCCCTGAGCGCGGGCGCGATTGGACTCGACCATCAGGCAATCCAGGTATGCGCCGCGGCTAACCAGGCCGGTCTTCTCGTCCGCCACGGCCAGCGAACGGACGAGCGACCGCAAGCGCGTGTGGTTGACCGACAGCACCAACTGGTCGCCGACAGCCTGCAGGAAAAAAATCTCGTTGGGCTTCCAGTTTCTCGCCGTGACGTCGCCGACAAGAAGAGTTCCGCCGGGCGCCTGCGTTTCTTTGTCGGTGAGAACGACTCCTAAGGCCGTCTCCAGGCCCAGCGCGCGCAGGGCAGGCGACGTCGCAGCGCTCAGCTCAATCCCGCCCAGAGAATCCGGTGAGGCCTTCGCGAGCAGGCCGAGAACGGAAGAAATACCCGCTGCATCGCACCGTGGCATGACCGGAACAGCATATTCGGCGGACAATTGACTCGCTTCTCCTGCGCCGCCAATGGCGATGAGACATCGGCTGACCCCCAGGTGCTTTCCAATTTCCGCCGCCGTCGTAGAAAGCACTTCGCGGGGCGTCGGCTGGCGGTACATCAGACGATTGATCTCCGCGATGGCGGCCAAATCGCGATGCGTTTCGGCGGCAGAAGGAGTCTGCACCAGCGGGCCAGTTTCAGCGGCAAACGGCGCCGCCGGCGGGGCCTGTTGCGGTTTGGCAGGCGCTTTCATCGGAGCGCCCTTAGGCCACCAGTTCGCGCGCTCGTAGAGCGACCTCAGGCGATCGTTTGTTTCCTCCTGGCCTGGGAAGAGCTCGGCAACGCGCTCGAGCCGCTCGATCGCCTTGGTCTGCAAAGAATACTGGAGAAAGATCTCCACCTGCACGATCAAGTCTTCCAGGGCTTGCTGGGCCTTGGCCTCCTCGGAAAGCGGCAACGCCGATCCGGTTTCCGAGCCGGCGCCGCCAAACCCGCCGCTGCGCGTGGAAACCGTGGCCGCTTTCGCGGCCCGGGCAAGAATGTTTTGGAGAAACGCAGGATCAGCCTTCCCTTCCAGCTTGGAGATGCGATCGTGGTTGCGGTAGTCGTAGGGGTCGATGTCCACAAGGCGATCGAGCGCGTCGCAGGCTTCCTTCATGCGCCCGGCCAGAAGATACAGGTCAAACAGGCGTACCAAGGCGTCAAAAAGTTTTGTTTCGCGGTTCAGTTCTTCGTAGAGCTTGGCGACCACCTCCGCCAAAGGCAGCGAAGCGGTGTGGGTGGCCGCCAATCGGTCGATCTGCGCCGTCAATTCGGGCTCGCGCCGGGCTCCGCGCATCCACTCCTTGGTCATCACCAGGACGGAGGCGCCCTTTTCGTCCTGGCCGGCGCGAATGTAGGCGGACGCAAGCTCGAAGAGCTTTCCGAAGCTGTCCGGCTTCTGCCGATAATAGGCCTCGAAGACGCCGCGCGCGCGGTCCAAGCGGCCTGTTCGCAGGAGCGCTTCCCCAAACAGCGCCTGAAATGCGGTGTCCTTGTCGCTCGGTGAAAAAGGGTCCAGAAGCGCGACGGCGCCCTCTGCGTCGCCTTTCCGCAACTTGGTTTCGGCAAAGAGCAGTGAGCCGCTGCGATCCTCGGGAGACAACTTATGGGCGCGCCCGAAGTATTCGAGCGCCTCATCCAGTGCGCCCACGGCTTGCGTGAGCTGCCCGGCGCGGAGATAGCTGCGCGTGGCGAGATCGACGTGGCCCAAGCGTTCGGCCAATTCGCCGAGCGTGACATGACGCGCCGGGTTCTCCGGATCCAGCAGCGCGACGCTTTCGTAGCAGGCCAGCGCTTCGATGCCGCGCTGCTCCCTTTCGTACAGCTCGGCGGCGGTGCTGAAGTGCTCGATCGCTTCGCTTGCGCGATTCTGCCGCTGCAGCAGCAGCGCATAGCGCATCAGCCGGTCGGCGGGCTGAGGAAAATTGCGCAGAAAACGGGCGAAAAGCGCGGAGGCCTTGGCGGCGTCGCCAGCTTCCACAAGCCGGTCAAACTGAATGCCGTAGTACTGAGCGGCCGTGGCCGGCTCGTCGAGGCGAGTGTACAGGTCGGCGAGAGCCTGCGCGGCTTCCTGATGCGCGGCGTCCTCGTCGAGCACCGCCTGGTATTCGGCGGCAGCGTCGCGAAGTTTGCTCTTCTCGAGGAAGCGTCGCGCTCGCTCGAGATGCTTGTTGATGTCCTGAGCCATGCGATTCACGCGCTCTCGGGCCAGAGTGAGCGTGCTGGGGGAGGTTCGCCCGGTACCTCTTGCCGCAGCTTCTGCCACGGGCTCAGCCGGCGCGCGGAGCCGAACTTCAACTATATAACGGCCCCGTTGCCGCTCCCCAAGAGAAATCGCCAAAGCGTTCGTAAGCGACGCCTCCCGCGGCAGCTCCGAGGGTCTGCCCAGCTAGGCGTTCGACCGGGAAACCTTATCGGGAAGGCCGGCCACCTGCTCGCGCATCGAGTGTACGGTCATTCCGCTGCGCAGAAGGGCGACAAAGCCCAACAGCACTATGGGGAGTGTGAGCCCCAGGAAGGCGAAAAAAGAAAAACCGGCCGCCGTGGTCTTTTCCACTTGGAAGACACTGAGGCCCAGCACGCAGAAGAACTGATACGAGCCGACGTTCGCCGGGGCGTTGGGCAGAGACACTCCCAAATTGATTACCAGCAGCACGACCACCGCGGCGAGGAACGACAAGCGCAAGTGGTAGGATTCCATCATCGCCCACAGGCCGAGCACCTGGCACGCCGGCATCAGAAACGAAGTCAGAACGGCGGAATAAAAGCTCGGCGCGGTGCCCATGGCGTGCAAGGCAGCAAGCGCCCCCATGAACCTACCGCGGAAGCGCCGCGTCACCACTTCCGGCGCGGGATGGCTGCCAAACTTCATTTCCAGATACAGAATCAGCAGCACGACGATGCTGAGAAGCGCGAGAGCGCCGATGGCCAGCGTCTCCGCCAGCCGCACCCAGCGGCGCGGCAAATCGACCACCAGCGACACGACCGCCAGCGAGGCGGTGGCGATCACCAAATCCACAAGCCGCTCGACGCCCACCGAACCGAGCACCCGGCCGAGGGAGATCGCTTCGGAATCGGCCAGCACATAGCTGCGCAGGAACTCGCCCGGCCGGAGCGGGAAGATCGCGTTGGCAAACAGCCCTGCGTACACGGCGCGCACCGCCCGCCCAATCCTCACTTTGCCTAGCGGGGTCAGCAAGAGCTTCCAGCGCAAGGCCTGAACGCCATAGCTCAGGACATCAAAAGCGGCGCCCAGCGCAACCCATTTCCAGTTCACGCCGGCTAATTCGTGCATGGCTTTCACAATGTGAAAGTCGTGAAGCACCCAAACCAGACAAACCACGGCGAGCCCGTAGCCGAGCAGCCGCGGGATTCTCGACGGCGGAGGATTGATGTCTTGGAAAATGGCGTTCAACGTTGTGAGTCCAGCGGTATCCATCAGGGCACAGGCACAGCGCGACTGCGCAGGCCTGTGAGTGCGGCTGCCAAGTCAGCCCAAGTCCGCTACAGCCTACGACATCGGCTGGCTCCAGGCAATCGCCGTCCATCCGCAACATGGCCGCCGGCGTGAACCGACCTAAGCCTGAGCCTTGGCCGCGCGCAGCAAACTGTGGCAGACTCGATGGGTTTAGGAGATACACCGCGACGCGGGCCCTGTGGCCTTGCCCGGCTCCACGATTCGCACCCAGAGCCATGGATGCGCAGTTCATCCGCAATTTCTGCATCATCGCGCACATCGACCACGGAAAATCCACGCTGGCCGACCGTCTGCTGGAGCTGACCGGCGCTCTCACCGAGCGGGAGATGACCGCGCAGGTGCTCGACTCGATGGATCTCGAGAAGGAGCGCGGCATCACCATCAAGGCGAAAAGCATTCGGTTGCACTACACCTCGCGCGACGGCCACGAATACCGCCTCAACCTGATCGATACGCCCGGGCACGTCGATTTTTCATACGAGGTTTCACGCGCGCTTTCCGCCTGCGAGGGCGCGCTGCTCGTCGTCGATGCCAGCCAGGGAGTCGAAGCGCAGACTGTCGCCAACGCTTTTCTTGCCTCGCACCACAATCTCACGATCATCCCGGTGATCAACAAGATTGATTTGCCCGCGGCTCGGCCCGAGAACGCCAAAGAGCAAATCGAGAACGTGCTGGCCATCCCTGCCGACAACGCACTCTTGATCAGCGCGAAGAGCGGCCTTGGCGTAGAAGAAGTGCTCGAAGCCGTCGTCCGGCGCCTTCCCACACCCAAAGGTTCGTCCGACGCGCCGCTGCGCGCACTGATCTTCGACTCCTGGTTCGACATCTATCGCGGCGCCGTTGTGCTGGTGCGTGTTGTGGAGGGCCGAGTCGCGCCGCGCATGAAAATCCGGCTGTGCTCAAGCCATGAAGTGTACGAAGTCGAGGCGCTGGGCGCGCTGACGCCAAAGCCAGTGGCGCTCGAGGAGCTCGCCGCCGGCGACGTGGGCTTCATCGTCGCAAACATCAAGCGCGTGGCGGACGCGCGCATGGGCGATACGGTGATCGAAGCCGACCGGCCGGCGCCGCCGCTGCCGGGCTTTGAAGCCATCAAGGCGATGGTCTTCGCCGGCCTCTTCCCGGTGAATGCCACCGACTACGAACTCCTGCGCGATGCCCTCGGCAAGCTGCAGCTCAACGATGCGGCGTTCTTCTACGAGCCGGAGAATTCTGTAGCGCTGGGCTTCGGCTTCCGCTGCGGATTTCTCGGCCTCCTTCACATGGAGATTGTGCAGGAGCGGCTCGAGCGCGAGTTCAACATCGACCTCATCACCACGGCGCCCAGCGTGCAGTACCGCATTACCACGACGACGGGCGAGGTGCTCGAAGTCGATAACCCGACGAAGTTCCCGCCGCCGTCGTCGATTCAGAAAATTGAAGAGCCGATCCTGACGGCCATGATCATTACCTCCGAGGAATCGGTCGGCGGCGTGCTGGCGCTGTGCGAGGAGAAGCGCGGGATCCAGAAGAAATTCGAATACCTCTCGCCGACGCGCATCATGCTGACCTACGAGATGCCGCTCAACGAGATCGTTCTGGATTTCTACGACCGTCTGAAGGGCGTTTCGCGCGGATATGCGTCGCTCGACTATCACTTGTCAGGATATCGCGGGTCCGATCTCGTGAAGCTCGACTTGCTGGTTGCCGGTGAGCCGGTGGACGCGCTGACCATCATCTGCCACCGCGAGCAGGCCTACGATCGCGGCCGCGAGTTGGTCACGCGCCTGCGCAAACTCATCCCCCGGCAGATGTTCGAGGTGCCCCTGCAGGCCGCTATCGGCAGCCGCATTATTGCCCGCGAGTCGATCGCCCCGATTCGCAAGAACGTTCTGGCGAAGTGCTACGGCGGCGACATCACCCGCAAGCGGAAGCTGCTCGAAAAACAGAAGGAAGGCAAGAAGCGCATGAAGCGCGTGGGCCGCGTGGACATTCCACAGGAAGCGTTCCTGGCGGTGCTGAAAGTTGCCACCAGCGCCGGAGAGGAATGACTCACTCCTCCTTGCTGTTCCCCGCGAGTTGCCGCTAGGAATCTCTCTTCCGCCGCACCGTGGCGTCGAGCCGACCGCGGGCGAGGCGCACGGAAATGTCGTCTCCCGTGGTGACCTGGTCCGGCGAACGAAGAACGTTCCCGACAGCATCGTAGGCGATGGCGTAGCCGCGCTCGAGCAGGCGCAACGGATTGCGCTCTTCGAGATGCAGCCTGGCGGCGTCCCAGCGGCGGCGCTTGGCCATCAACAAACGGTCCATTTGCGCCGCCATCACGGCGTCGCGCCGCTCGAGCGTGCGCCGCCGTGCGCCCACGCGCGCCCGCAAGTCAACGGATGCCAGCGCCACTTGCGCTGAAGTGAACCGGCGGCGCCTGCGCGCCACTGCGCGCTCGAGCGCCGCCCGCAGCGCTCCTTGCTGCTGCTCGATCCTGCGGCGCAGCACCGCGGCGCGCGCACGCAGATCGAACGAGGCGATCCTAGCTCCCGCTCTTGTCAGGCGCTGGCGCGTTGCGCCCAGCCGCAACCGCAGCCCGATCGCGAGCGAAGACGACAGCTCATCCACTTCCTGGCGGCGCCGCCGCACCAGAGCGTCCAACTGACGGAAGCTGCGATGCGTCTGCAGATCCCGCACGCGGTGCCGCCATTGCGAAAGCCGGTAGCGCATGTGCTGCACCACGTGGCGCAGGTATTCGGCGATGTGGCGCTCGAATTCCTGGCGCGTGCGCACGACGATCTCCGCGGCGGCCGATGGCGTGGGCGCGCGAACGTCGGCCACGAAGTCGGCGATCGTGAAATCGGTTTCGTGTCCCACGCCGGTGATGACGGGTATCTCCGACGCGAAAATCGCCCGCGCGACACCTTCTTCGTTAAACGCCCAAAGGTCTTCCAGCGAGCCGCCGCCGCGCGCCACAATCAGGACATCGACAGCCTTGATGCGATTGAAGTAGCGCAGCGCCTGGACAATTTCGCCAGCGGCCCCTTCGCCTTGCACTTTCACCGGATACAGCATCACGCGCACGTTGGGAAAGCGTCGCTTGAGAACGCGCAGGATGTCGCGAATGGCCGCGCCCGCCGGCGAAGTCACCACGCCGATGCGCCGCGGCAGCACCGGGAGCGGCTTCTTGCGCGATTCCTCAAACAGCCCGGCATCGCCGAGCTTCTTCTTCAATTGTTCGAACGCAAGCTGCAGTGCGCCTAATCCCACAGGCTCGACGTTGGCGACGTAAATCTGATAATCGCCGCGGGCCTCGTACACGCTGATGGAACCACGTACCGTGATTTGCAGGCCGTCCTCGGGGCGAAACTTCAGCCGGCTCGCGTTGTCGCGGAAGCACACGCAGCGAATCTGTGACCGCGCATCCTTTAGCGTGAAGTAGATGTGCCCGGACTGCGCGGTATGAAGGTTCGACACTTCCCCTTCCACCCATACGTCGCGGAGCGGGGTTTCGAGAAGATCGCGAATGCGCTCGGTGAGCTCGCTGACCTTCCATACGTGCCGCGCGGGCATCAGATCGAAAAGCGAGGATTGTCTCATGGCCCTATCGTCGGAAGAGTCCGATCAGCCATAGCAGCAGCGTCAACGCAGCGCTCAGGATCAAGCATGTGACGATGGGAAAATGGAACGACCCGTTACGCCCATGATAGGCAATGTCGCCAGGCAGCCGCCCAAGACGAAGCGGCAGCTTCCCGTTGAGCATTAGCAGCGTTCCCGCCGCGGCCAAGACGGCGCCAGCGATCACCAGTATCCGCCCGAAATCGCGCAGCGAATCCATCGCAGGTTCCACGAGCCATTCTAGCCTACCTTTTTATTGAAAATAACCGTTGACACCCGCCCAAAGGTTCATAAAGTAGTTCGAGCAGTCAAATCCAGGAGACACCAGAATGAAGAAAGCAGCAGCACTCGCATGTGCCGTTCTTTGCCTCAGCTTCGCAGCGCTGGGTCAGTCGCTGACGCAAGCCGACCGCGACCGCGGAGTCAAGTATCTCGAGCAAACGCGCGACGCCGTGGTGGCGGCGACCAAAGGCCTTTCCGAGGCGCAATGGAAATTCAAGCCGGCGCCGGACCGCTGGTCGGTCGCGGAAACGCTGGAGCATATCGCCCTGGCCGAAGAGTACCTCTTCGCGCACCTGAAAAACGACGTGATGAAGGCTCCTCCGGGTCCCGCAGACCGCGACGTCGCCAAGACCGATGCCGCCGTGCTCGCTTTGATCCCGGATCGCAGTCACAAAGCGCAGGCTCCTCCGCCGCTGGTGCCCACGGGGCGCTGGACTCCGGCCGAGACGCTCGATCATTTCCTGAAGGCCCGCGCGGAAACGATCGCATTCATGAAGGCACCCGACCTGCGCGAGCACGTCGGCGACAGCCCAATCGGCTCGCTGGACGGTTATGAATGGCTGCTGTTCAACGGCGCGCACAGCGAGCGCCATACCAAGCAGATTCTGGAAGTGAAGGCCGACGCAAACTTCCCGAAGAGCTAGCTCCTCTGCATATTCCGGAGCACGCCGACACGCAGGCTGTTGTGAGCGCACGCAGCCTGCGTCTCTTCTGCTGCGAACGACGGCGGGCGGGGCTCAACAAGCTCGTGGCCCGCAAAGACGCACCCGCTCACGAGCAGCGTCCTGTGCCGACCAATGGGACACCAACAGCCAGCCCGCACCGGGTCCGCCAGCGGGTCGTGGCGTTGGCTCGCTCGATGTGCCGTGTTACGCTCAGCCACGACTTGACACAATGTCATAATATGACATTACTCCATTCCGAGAGAATCTTCCCGAGGAATACCGTGATTTGTTGGACTGGCATGAAACCGTGTACGCGAAAGCATCGCAGGACGAGAAGCCGGGAGCCGAGTCAGACGGCGCGACAGCAGAGACACTTATGAGACTGATGGGGCGGATTAGCCGCGAGGATGCCGACGAGATCATTCGCATCATCGACGATTGCTGTGGGCGCGTGGACGCAAATGAGTGGTAAATTCCTGATCGATACGAGCGCGCTAATCAAGCTGTTGGCGCGCGACCCGAGCTTGCGCTGGCACATGGGCCACGATTTCCGTTGCTTTCTGAGTTTTATCAGCGTGGGCGAACTCTACGCTGGGGCGCACCAATCCACGCGGCGCACATTCAACGCAGCAGAAATCCGGCGCATCTGCGCCGACATTCCGGTGGTGGAGTGGGATTTTGAGATTGCGGATCATTATGGCCGGATTCAGGCTGGCCTGAGGCGGAAGGGCCAACGGATTCCGCAGAATGACGTCTGGATCGCCGCCACGGCCGTCCGCAAAGGCATGATTCTGATCACGCTGGACCGGCATTTCACGGCCGTTGATGGACTGCCAACTGAGTTATGGTGAGGCTAGATTAGTTCGTGACCGGCAAAGAAGTAGCCGATTTCAAAGGCGGCGGTTTGCGGCGCATCTGATCCGTGCGTGCAGTTGTTCTGGATGCTTGTGCCGAGTTCCTTGCGAATCGTCCCGGGCGCGGCTTTCGCGGGATCCGTGGCGCCCATGGTGTCGCGCCACTGGGCGATGGCGTTTTCCGCCTCCAGCACGATCACCACTACCTTGCCGGAGCTCATGAATGCAGTGAGGTCTTCGAAGAACGGCCGCTCGCGGTGGACGGCATAAAATCCTTCCGCCTCGGCTTTCGTGAGGCGCTGCGACTTGATGGCCACGACTCGAAACTTTGCCGCATGAATGCGGCTCAAAATATCGCCGGTGAGGCCGCTGCCCACCGCGTCCGGCTTGATGATTGCTAGAGTTCTCTCGAGCGCCAAGAAAATAGCCCTCCCGGTGCACTATCTGCTGCGCTGCTTCTTTCTGGCCGCCGGCTTCGGCGCAGAATTCCGCCGGCCCATCAGCCTGGCTAGGGTTGCGCCGATTTCCGCAGGGCTTTCGACCGTTTGAATTCCCGCCGCGCGCATGGCCTTGTACTTGCCGGCGGCGGCGCCTTGCCCGCCGCTGATGATCGCTCCAGCGTGTCCCATGCGGCGTCCCGGCGGCGCAGTCTGACCGGCGATGAACCCGACCACCGGTTTTTTGACATTCTTGCGGATGAATTCAGCCGCGATTTCCTCGGCGTTGCCGCCGATTTCGCCGATCATCACGATCGCCTTCGTTTCGGGGTCGCTATTGAACATTTTCACCGCGTCGAGAAACGATGTGCCGATAATGGGGTCGCCGCCGATTCCGATGCAGGTGGATTGGCCGATGCCTAGCCGCGTGAGCTGGTCCACCGCCTCGTAGGTCAGCGTCCCGCTACGGCTGACCACGCCTACGCTACCCTGCTTGTGAATCGAGCCGGGCATGATCCCGATCTTGCATTTCCCGGGCGAAATGATGCCCGGGCAGTTCGGACCGATCAGCCGTGTGTTCGAATCCTTCATGGCCGCGGCCACGCGAACCATATCGAGAGTGGCAATGCCCTCGGTGATGCAAATCACCAGGGGCAAGCCGGCGTCCGCGCCTTCGAGGATCGCGTCGGCGGCAAAGGGCGGTGGAACGAAGATGACCGACGCGTTTGCGCCCGTCTCGTGAACCGCTTCCGTCACCGTGTTGAATACCGGCACGCCGACGTGCATTGTCCCGCCCTTGCCCGGCGTGACTCCGCCGACGACCCTCGTGCCGTATTCCAGCATCTGCTGCGCATGAAAGCTGCCCTCGCGGCCGGTCAGGCCCTGCACGATTACGCGCGTTTTCTTATCGACCAAAACGCTCATCGCCCGCCGCCTGCGAGCCTCACGATCTTCTCGGCGCCATCCTTCATCCCGTGCGCCACCGTGAAATTCAATCCTGAGTTGCGGAGAATCTGCTGGCCTTGCTCCACGTTGGTGCCTTCCATGCGCACGACAACCGGAACTTTGAATTTCAGCTCCTTGGCGGCGTTGACGACGCCGCTGGCAAGCACGTCGCAGCGCAGAATTCCGCCGAAAATATTCACGAACACGCCCTTCACATTCGGGTCGCTCAGCAGAATCCGAAACGCGTTCTTGACCTGTTCCTCGGATGCCCCGCCGCCGACATCGAGGAAATTTGCCGGGCTTCCGCCACTGAGCTTGATGATGTCCATCGTCGCCATCGCCAAACCGGCGCCATTCACCATGCAGCCCACCGTGCCGTCGAGCTTGATGTAGTTGAGCTTGTACTTCGAGGCTTCGACTTCGAGCGGCGTTTCCTCGTCCAAGTCGCGCAGCTCTTTGAACTCCGGATGGCGATACAAGGCGTTGTCGTCGAAATTCACCTTCGCATCGAGCGCCACCAGGCGCCCATCACCGGTCACGACGCACGGGTTGATTTCCAGCAGCGCAGCATCGGTCTCCACGAAAGCTCTGTACAACGATTGGAAGAAAGGTACGGCCACGTGGACCTGTTCCGGTTCAAGATCCAACCCGAACGCTATCTTGCGCGCCTGATAGGGCTGCAGTCCCGTGGCCGGGTGGATCGGCTCGCGCAGAATCGCTTCCGGGCGTTCCTTGGCGACCTCTTCGATCTCCATTCCTCCAGCGGCGCTGGCCATAAAGACCGGCAGGCCGCTGGCTCGGTCCACGAGGACGCTCAAATAGAGCTCCCGCTTGATGTCCAGACCTTCTTCGATCAGCACGCAGCGCACGACGCGGCCTTCGGAGCCCGTTTGCGGCGTTACCAGATTCATGCCGAGGATTCGGTCTGAAAGCGAAGCCGCCTCGTCGGCCGAGCGCGCCAGCCTGACGCCGCCCGCTTTGCCGCGCCCGCCCGCATGAATCTGCGCCTTGACCACGACAACAGGGGTGCCCAGCCGTTGTGCGGCTGCGCGACCTTCAGCTTTCTTGAACACCACTTCGCCGCGCGGCACCGGCACGCCGAATTTGGCAAGGATGGTCTTGGCTTGATACTCGTGAATCTTCACGCTCGCTCCATCGGCTTTCGCGGGGCGCAGCTTGATTAGTGCTAGAATTTGCGGCAGCGCAAACGAGCAAGTTTACCCGGAAGCCGCAGGGCGGGCAAGGCGCGACGCTCGACCACCTCTGCGGGCCGGACCTTGCTGCTTGATACACGCAACAATTCATGATTATCGAAGCGCTAGAAAAAGTGCTGGCGGGCGAAGACTTGACCTGTGCCCAGGCCGACGCTGTGGCGGACGAGATCGCATCTGGGCGCGCTTCGATAATGCAGGTGTGCGCGCTGCTGACTGCGCTCGACATGAAAGGCGCGACGAAAGATGAAACGTGCATCCTCAAGGCAGGTGGAGACAGAGCATCCGAACAATCGGCGCAGTGCAACCTCCCTACAAAGGAAAGCTCATCCCCGGGGGAGTTTCTGGGGCTTGCCAATATGCTCGTCGGCCAGGGCAACGACATGTCGCGCAGGGAAGCCGAGAATGCTATGGAGGACATTCTCTGTGGCCAGGCCTACGATTCTCAGATCGCGCAGTTTCTCGCGGCACTGCGGTTCAAGGGCGAAACGGTGAACGAGCTGGTTGGCTTCGCGAGCGCCATGCGGCGTCACGCCACGCCGATTTTCGCGCCGGACCACAAAGCCCCCCATCCGCTCGTAGATACCTGCGGCACCGGCGGCGATGCGCGCGGCACATTCAACGTTTCGACCGCCGCCGCATTTGTCGTGGCCGGAGCGGGAGTACATGTTGCCAAGCACGGCAATCGCTCCATCAGCTCGAAATGCGGCTCCGCCGACGTGCTGGAGGCGCTCGGCGTGAGAATCGATCTCGCGCCGGAACGGGTTGGGCAAGCTATTGAAGAAATCGGAATCGGCTTCCTCTTCGCGCCGGCGGTCCACGCCGCCACGCGCCACGCCATGCCGGTGCGCCGCGAACTCAAGATCCGCACCGTATTCAATTTGCTCGGGCCACTCACGAATCCAGCGGGGGCCTCCGCGCAAGTCGCAGGCGTTTACGATGCCGGCTTCACCGAACTGCTTGCCAGGGCGCTCGACAAGTTGGGTGTGCGCCGCGCTTTCGTCGTCCACGGCGCCGACGGCCTCGACGAAGTATCGACCTCCGGCGACACCTCCGTCGCCGAACTCCGCGACGGTGCCGTGCGCAGCTACACCGTCACGCCGGAGGATTTCGGCGTGCCGCGCGCCCCGCTCGAAGCGATCCGCGGCGGCGACGCCGCGAACAATGCGGAGATCGTTCATCGAATCCTCGGCCGCGCCGGCCATGCTCCCGAGCGCGGCCCGCGTCGCGACATTGTCCTGGCCAACGCCGCTGCCGCTCTGGTGGCTGCGGGTCGCGCCAAAGATTTCCTCGAAGGCATACGCTGCGCGGCCCAATCCATCGATTCCGGGGCCGCTCGCGCGCGACTCGAAGCCCTAATCGACTTTACAGGCTCGGAACAGTCTTTCGGCCAAACTTCCGCGTGAGAACATCGGCGGCATTGCTGCCAGCGGGCGGCTGTTCCTGCTTCAGGCAAGGCAGAAATGAAGCCGCTGGGTCGCTACCTCCGCCCGTTCGACGGATCGGACGACGTTGCTGAATCGAGATCGAGAAAGATCTGCCCGGCTCCTGAATCGGCAGGAAAATAGCAGTTGCCGTCGGCCGCGTACGTGGCCCTGCACGCACGCGTGAAATTGCGCCGGCGGGGCGACTGCGCGAATTGCCACACCGAGGCGAACGGAACTCCACTCGCCTCGGGCAAAGGGGCCGCCGTGCCATACGCGCAGCCGGGAGACGGAGGGCACGCGTCGGCGTACACGAAGAATGAGATTTGCCGCTTCCCGGCGTGCTCGTGGATGTCGTTGGCGGTCACAATCGTGACGCCTTTTTCTTCGCGCGCAGGAATCCCGGAGCAGTAAATGCCAGGGCGAAAGCCCTCGGCGCTCACTTCATCGGCCCAAGCATTGAGATAGGCCTGCTGCTCGGGCAACATGCGGCCGCCTTCCTCCTGGTCGATGAAGATGAGCGCGCCATAAGGAAAGCCCTCCTTGAAGGCACTGGCGGCGGCGACCCGCGCATCAGCGGCACCGAGCGAAGCGGGATCGGCCTGCGCTTTGAGTTCGTGCTCCGAGCGACCGTTGAAGAGAATGAGGAAGCCGAATCCGTTGTCGAGGAGAATCTGCCGCTTGCCGCTCCAGGAGTTCGAGCTTTCACCCGGCGGACTGTTAAGCCAGAAGCCCGCAAACGCGAACGTGCGGCGCAATTTGGGAAGCGCTGCGGCGCCAGGATAGACGTTGCGGTCGAAGCCGAGGTAGGCAAGCGGCCCGCTGGACTGAGCAGGCGCCCACGCCACGCCCGCCAATCCGAGCACGATCACTGGAAGCGCCAGCAACCGCTGCGACCCGGCGATTCCGGCCGCGACGCTCGCCACGGACCTCATAGGCTCAAGAAATTTTCGAGCAGCCGAAAGCCTGCGCCGGTGAGGACCGATTCGGGGTGAAACTGCACGCCCTCGACACGGAGCTTGGGGTGCCGCAAACCCATGATCGTGCCGTCGGCGGTCTCGGCGCTGATTTCGAGCGTGCGCGGCAGGGACTCGCGTTCGACGATGAGCGAATGGTAGCGCGTGGCCGTGAATTTCTGCGGCAGGCCGCGGAAAATCGTCTTGCCGTCGTGCGCGATCTCGCTCGTTTTGCCGTGCATGATTTCCGGCGCGCGAATCACGCGCCCGCCAAACGCCGCGCCGATGGCCTGATGCCCGAGGCACACGCCGAGAATCGGAATCTTGCCGGCAAAATGCTCGACCAGCGGCACGCTGATTCCAGCCTCTTTCGGAGTGCACGGGCCGGGCGAGATCACAATGCGCTCGGGCGCGAGCTTCTCGATTTCGCCGAGAGTGATTTGGTCGTTGCGCCGGACCTCCAGCTCCTGCCCCATTTGGCCGAGATACTGCGCCAGGTTGTAGGTAAAAGAGTCGTAGTTATCGAGCAGCAGCAGCATCTTCCGCCCAAAGCCGAATGCTATTCTAGTGTCGCACCTCGAAAATACGTGAAACAAGTCCGATCCAGTAAGTCCTTGTTGGGGCGCAGCATGCTGCGCCCGCTTGATGCGAGTTGTTTGCCAGACACAACACTAATCTCATTGGCACAGCGGCCTCAATCGGCTCGGCCGCCATGAGCAATTTCCACCGCCTTGATCACCGCGCGCGCTTTATTGACCGACTCCTGGTACTCGCGCTCGGCAACGGAATCGGCGACAATACCGCCGCCAGCCTGGATGTAAACCCGCCCCTTCTTCGCCACAAGAGTCCGCAGCGCGATGCAGGAATCGAGATTGCCGGCGAAATCGAGATACAGCACCGCGCCGGCGTACAGCCCGCGACGCGCGGGCTCAAGCTCGTCGATAATCTCCATCGCCCGTACTTTTGGCGCCCCCGAGAGCGTACCCGCAGGAAAGCAAGCCATCAGCGCGTCGAAGACGTCCACATCGGCGCGCAGCCGCCCGCGCAGGGACGAGACCAGATGCATCACGTGGGAATAGCGCTCGACGAACATCAGCCGCTCGACTTTCACCGACCCATACTCGCAAACGCGGCCTAAGTCGTTGCGCCCCAGGTCCACGAGCATGATGTGCTCGGCTCGTTCCTTGGGATCGGCGAGCAGCTTCTTTTCGAGCCTTCGATCCTCTGCGTCGTCGTGGCCGCGCGGCAAGGTTCCCGCAATCGGGCGGTAGAATGCCTCGCGACCCTGCACTTTCAGCAGCATCTCGGGAGAACTGCCGACAACGGAAACATCGTCGAGCTTGAGGAAGTAGAGGTACGGCGACGGATTCACGACGCGCAGCGCGCGATAGATTTCGAAAGGGCCGGCATTCGTGCGCGCGGAGAAGCGCTGGCTCGGCACCACCTGAAAGACGTCGCCGGCGCGGATGTAGGCCTTCGCCTTGCGCACCGCTGCCAGATACCGCGGCTTCGACATATTCGACCGAAGGTGCAAAGCGCCGCCGTGGCGGGCGCGCGGCGCCGCACGGAGAAGGGGCTGCGCGAGCAGGCGCCGCGTGCGATCGATCTCGCGCACTGCGGCATCGTATTTCTTGCGCAGGCTTCCCTCGCCCTCGGTAAACACGTTGCGAATCACCCACACGCGGTGCTTCACATGATCAAAGACGATCAAGCCGAGGTAAAACATCATCACGCAATCGTCCAGGCCCAGATCGTCGCGCCCGCTGGCCGGAAGGCGCTCGATGAGCCGCACCATGTCGTAGGCGAAATAACCGATGGCGCCCCCGATTAGCGGCGGGAGCCCCGCGACGCGCACCGGGCGATAGCGCGCGGTCAGCCGGCGAAGCTGCTCGATGGGATGGTCATCAAAATGGATGCGTTTACCGGCGGTCTCCAGCGTACATACGCGCCCGCGCGCCCGAAACACTTCCTCGGGATTCGCGCCCGTGAAGGTGTAGCGGGCGAGGGTCTCGCCGCCTTCGACGCTTTCGAGAAGAAACGAATATTTCGCGTCGCGGGCCAGGCGCAAGTGCGCGCCGACAGGCGTGAGCAGGTCGGCGGTAAACGTCTCGTACACGGGGACGAGATTCCCCCGCCGAGCCAACTTGCAGAACGACTTGAAGTCCGGCTGGATCATCGGGCTGCATCGATTCTATCTTCGCGCTCCAGAACCCGGAGAACCGCGCGGCGCATGGGTTCGATGGGCGCGCGCTCGCCCGTCCAGATTTCCCACTGTGCCGTCCCCTGAGCCACGAACATTTCCACTCCGGATACGGTTTCGATGCCGCGGCGCGCCGTAAGTTGCAAGAGCTTCGTCTTTTGAGGGCGATAGATCGTATCGAAAACGAGGCGGCAGTTCAGCTCTCGTCCAGACAGCGGCGACTGGCCTACGAGTGGATACATCCCCACCGGAGTCGCGTTGACAATGGCGTCGAAGAACTCATGGCGAATACGCGCCCGTGCCACGGCTTCGCCGCCAACCGCCCTCGCCAGTCGCTTGGCGCGTTCTGGCCGACGCGCGCAGATGCAAACCGCGGCGCCGGCCTGCGCCAAAGCGAAGGCGACGGCGCGCGCGGCTCCGCCTGCGCCCAGAATCAATACCCGGCTTCCGCGGAGCGGCATACGGCGCTCCAGCGCGCGAAGCACGCCCACGTAGTCCGTGTTGTAACCGTAGAGCTCTCCCTTCGCGCGTACCACAACGGTATTCACCGCGCCAATCGCGGCGGCCAGAGGATCGCAGCCGTCGAGGTGGCGCAGGATCGCTTCCTTGTGCGGCAGCGTAACGCTGAAGCCGGCAATCCCGAGCGGCTCGATGGCACGGAGGAAATCCCGCAAGTCCCGCACCAGAAACGGCAAGTGCACCGCATTGATTCTTCGCGCCTGGAATCCCGCGTTCTGCAGCTGCGGCGAAAAAGAGTGGCCGACGGGATTGCCGATCACGCCGTACACCCGGGTCCGCCGTGTCAGACAGCCGGCGCGATACACATGCTTCAACTCGTCCAGGCTGACCTGCCCGGGCGCGGTGACCTCCTCGACGGGTGCGTAGGCCAGTGCGCTCCCCTGGCGCAGGGCAAGAACCCGCGCCGGAAGAGCTGCATCCCCCATGGGAACCACAACCCGGCTCCGGCTGACGCGCGCCAGCTGAAGCAAGCGCAAGCTCTCCCCAAGCGAATCGCATTGCGCTGCGATCTTCACCGCGTGCGATTTCGTTTGTTCCAGTTGCACAACCACGCGCCTCGGATTCGGCGGCGCTGCGCGAAAGAAGTGCGCGGATGTGAGGCGGCGGCCGTCTCCCAGCAGGGTGTCGAGCAACTCCCGCGGACACGCGACCGCCGTTTCGACTTCCAGGTCGCACCACGCGCAACCCGCGCGCAGCGCCTCGGCTAGGTAAATGACCTGCTTGGCGATGGATCCTCGATAGCGTCCTCCCGCCTGGCGACGCCGGCAGGTGGCGATGAAAGTGCCGCCGGGCCGGCGGGCGCCGAACTCGCCCAGGAAGCGAACGATTTCGGCGTCGCTTGCGAGCCAATCCAGCCGGAGTTCGACCGTGCGCGTATCTCGAAGAGCGCGCAGCAGTTGGCGCCACATGCCCCCGGCGTCAGTGGCCGCCACGACGGCGCAGATGCGGTCTCGACCGAACATTCGCATCGCCTCCGGAACCTGTACCATCGTACAGGGCGTTCCGCCTTCTAGCACGCGGTACACAATGTGTAAAGCCTGGCCCACCATGTTCTTGACGCTCCGAGAATGTGTCTGCTACGGTCGATTCTATCGGGGAGCGCTGGCATTCTTGGTGCGCGCCAATTAAAGGAGCGAGAATCATGGGCGGGAAAATTGTCCTTGCAGGGCTGGCTTTGGCGCTGTCGGGAGCTGCGGCGACAGCTCAACAAAAGGCGGCGGCGCCGACGGTGGACGACCTCTATTGCTCTGGCGTGGTCACTTCAGAGGCGATCCCGCGCGACACCTACGTCATCACCGGCGAACAATCGAACTACAAGATTACCTTCCATGACGGCGACTACGCCTACATCAACAAAGGCTCGAAGCAGGGAGTGAAGGTAGGCGACGAGTTTTCCGCCATCCGCATCGTAAGCCCGGACCGCACCGACGTCGAGTGGTCCAAGTGGCAATTCTCGATTCTGCGCAAAGTCGGACCGATGTGGGAGGACGAAGGGCGTCTCCGCGTGGTTGTGGCGCAGCCCGATGTGTCCATTGCCCAGGTCGAGCATTCCTGCAACTATCTGCAGCGCGGCGATGTTGTCCTGCCATTCACGGAACGCACGGCTCCGCCGCTCAAGTCCGAGGATCACTTTGACCGCTTTGCGCCGCCCAGCGGGAAGTCAGTGGCCATGGTGGTCGCGGAAAAGCGCTTCCAGGTTGAGCTGGGAACCAACGACACGATCTATGTGAACCTGGGAAGAGACCAGGGCGTGAAAGTGGGCGACTACTTCAGGATCTTCCGCTATCAAGGAACCGAGCATGAAACCGCTTACCAAACGCGACGGTTCGCCTTCGACGCCGACGGCGCTCAGAACATGTACGGCATCAACTACGGTTTCGGAAGTGTTCCATTGCGCTACAAGTGGGACAATGTGCCCCGTGAAGTCATCGGCGAGGGAGTGGTGGTTCGCACCGGCACCAACGCCTCGACCGTGCTGGTAACATTTGCCCAACGGGAGTTCTTCGTCGGCGACTACGTGGAACTCGAATAGCCAGGGCTGCTTCCGGGCGCTGAGCCGGCCGCCCCGGCCTTTTCCGGCCGGAAGTCCGATTCGCTGAAAACTTCTGCAGTAAATCCCTCGATAAGTGTTTCCGGCCTCTTCCATGCATCCGCGTCAAGGCCCGTTTTGATGCAGGTTTCTTCCAGCAAACGCTGGGCCGTCCACCGGTGTTCCACGGCCACCTGCGGCAGAAGCACCCCGCGGCATCCCCCGGAGGAAACGACCAAGCCATGCTTGCCGATCTCGATTTTGTCCGCAGCGATCTCCTCGATGGGCGAAAGGACCGACAATTCGATATCCAGTTCCGCCAATTCTTCCGGGCGCACCGGCTCGAACCTCGGATCCTCAAGCGCCGACGCCTTTGCGCAGCAAGCAACCACGCGAACCAGCGGCTCACCCGAGGGAAACTGGCCAATGCATCCGCGCAGGCGTCCGCCAGGACGACGCAAGGTAACGAAGGCGCCCGCGGAGCGATTCAAGGCTTCGTCCGTGGGGAAGGTACCGGGCAGGTCTTGGCGCTGGACCGCGCAAGTGAGCGCGCGGCGCGCCACTTCAAGAAGCAACTGCTTCTCGCGACTAGCGAGTGAGCACATCGTGCGGCTTTTCTTCGCGTTCTACAACCAGAGGCGCGCCGCGCCTCCGCTGCTGCACCCGCAGATTGACCTGGGTCCAGAACATCTGGAAGTAGTGCGCCGCCGAGGCCACCGCGCTCAGCACCACAAGCCACAGGAGCGCGGTCCCCAGGGGCTTCAGCGCGGGATGCTTGGCGGTCAGGATCACCGTGCAACCGGCGAGCACTTGCAGAATCATCTTTGTCTTGCCGAGCGCCGAAGCGGGGATCAGCAATCCTTCGGTAGAAGCGATGTCGCGAAGGCCCATGACGATGAATTCGCGTCCGATGATGATCACCACCATCCACGCCTGCACCAGTCCCATTTCGACCAGGGAAATAAACGCGGCAGAAATCAGAAGTTTGTCCGCGATCGGGTCGAGGAGGATGCCCAGCGTTGTCACTTCGCCACGCTTGCGCGCGATGTAGCCGTCCATCACGTCGGTGGCTGCCGCCACCAGAAGAATCAGAACCCCCCAGACTTCGAAATGGATCGGCAGGCCCCAGAAATCGAAGTTCGGCTGGCGAGTCAGCAGCACGACCACGAGAAGGGGGACGAAAAATATCCTGAGGATAGTAAGGCCGTTCGGAAGATTAACGTGGTTCACGGAAAACCTCGGCTTGCCGCCAGCGCCGCCGCCGATGGTCGCAGACCACTATAGACCTCGCGCCAGAGCGAGTCAACGGGGTGTACTCGTCCACATGATTAGTGACACTCGGCCTTGGGAGATTGAGATTTCCACCGCTCGAGAAATTCGAGCGGCGTTTGATATCCGAGCGCCTGATGAGGACGCACGGTGTTGTAGATGTGCTCCC
>Ga0187846_10000248_pt1 | contig 32892 bp, 29 predicted proteins | sample TC_taG_FD_161473 | JGI IMG/M metagenome (GOLD analysis project Ga0187846, IMG submission 161473) | Biofilm microbial communities from the roof of an iron ore cave, State of Minas Gerais, Brazil - TC_06 Biofilm (v2) | ecosystem: Environmental > Terrestrial > Deep subsurface > Cave > Wall biofilm... | reverse complement strand
CGGCGAGCGCCAGATCCGCATCGACTGCGACGTATTGCAGGCGGACGGCGGCACCCGCACCGCCGCGGTCACCGGCAGCTATGTGGCGTTGCACCAGGCGTGCCAGCATTTGGTGTCGGCTGGGACCTTGCCCGGCCTGCCGCTGCGCGACTTCGTTGCCGCGGTCTCCTGCGGGGTGATCGCCGGCGCGGCCGTGCTCGACCTCGACTATGCCGAGGATTCGCGGGCGGAAACCGATGCGAATTTCGTGCTGACCGGGACGGGCGGGATCGTCGAGATCCAGGCGACGGCCGAGGGGGCGCCGTTCGACGAGACGCTATTCGCCGAGATGCTGCGGCTCGCACGGGCGGGTATCGCCGAGCTCACTCGGCGCCAGCGCGCCGTGCTCGGCCTCGGCTGAGGCGATGACCCGTCCCTTTAATGGCGACCGGTTGGTCGTTGCCAGCCACAACCAAGGCAAGGTGGAGGAGATCTCGGCGCTCCTGGCGCCCTTCGCGATCGACACGGTCTCCGCCGCCGCGCTCGGCATTGCCGAGCCCGAGGAGACGGGCGACTGCTTCGAAGCCAACGCAGCGCTGAAGGCAAAGGCCGCGACCGCAGCGAGCGGGCTGCCGGCGCTGGCCGATGATTCCGGTCTTGTCGTCCCGGCCCTCGGCGGTGCGCCCGGCATCTACTCCGCCCGCTGGGCCGGCTTGGCCAAGGATTTCCGCGTTGCCATGCAACGCGTACACCGCGAGCTCGGCGACCGGGATCGGAGCGCCCGGTTCGTCGCGGTGCTGGCGCTCGCATGGCCTGATGGCGGGCTTGAGCTCTTCCGCGGCGAGGTCGCGGGCAAGCTCGTCTGGCCGCCGCGCGGCGAACGCGGTTTTGGCTATGATCCGATCTTTGTTCCCGAAGGCGGTACGGAAACCTTTGGCGAGATCGAGCCCGCTCGTAAGCACAAGATCAGCCACCGCGCCCGCGCCTTCGCCAAGCTCGTCGAGGGCTGCCTGCGGGGCCGCTGACGTGAGTGCTGCCGAGCCGCTCGCTGTTTATATCCACTGGCCGTTTTGCCGCTCCAAATGTCCGTATTGCGACTTCAACAGCCATGTCCGCGACCGGGTCGATACGACACGGTGGCAGCACGCATTGCTCGCCGATCTCGATCATCACGCCGAGCTCGTTGCGGGACGCGAGGTCGGTTCGGTCTTTTTCGGCGGCGGCACGCCCTCCTTGATGCCGCCCGAGACGGTTGCGGCATTGCTCGACCGGATGCGCTCCCGATGGGCCGTCGCCCCGGACCTCGAAGTCACCCTCGAGGCCAATCCCAACTCCGCCGAAGCCGCGCGGTTCCGGGTTTTTGCTGCGGCCGGGGTCAATCGGCTGTCGCTCGGCGTCCAGGCGCTGGACCCGGCGGCGCTGCGTATGCTCGGCAGGGCTCACGGCTGCAGCGAGGCGATCTCCGCGATCGAGCACGCCCGCGCTATTTTTCCCCGCTTCTCGTTCGATCTGATCTATGCCCGCCCCGGCCAGAGCCTCGCCGCCTGGCGGTGCGAGCTCGACGAGGCGCTGACGTTTGCCGGCGATCATCTCTCCGTCTATCAGCTGACGATCGAGCCCGGGACGGCTTTTGCTACACTTTACAGGCGCGGCGAACTGGTCGTGCCCGCCGAGGAGGACGCGGCAGCGCTGTACGAGATGACGCAGGATCGGCTCGCCGCGCGGGGCTTGCCGGCTTACGAGATCTCCAACCATGCCCGGCCGGGCGCCGAATGCCGGCACAACCTCGCCTATTGGCGCTACCAGGATTATGTCGGGATCGGGCCGGGTGCACATGGGCGGGTCACCATAGGCGATGTCAGATATGCCACGAGACAGGCGCGCATGCCCGAGCGCTGGCTCAACGCGGTCGGGATGGCAGGAACCGGGATTGAAGAGACGGTCGCGATCGGCCGCGACAGCGCGGTCGAGGAAATGCTGATGATGGGGCTGCGGCTCACCGAGGGGATCCCGCGAGCACGGCTCGAACGCGCCGCCGGGCGGGAGGTCGAAGCCCTGTTTGGTGACAATCTCGCGCCGCTTGTGGAGGGCGGTTTCCTGACGCTCGACCAAGATCGCCTCGCGGCGACCGCCGCCGGTCGGCAGCGCCTCAATGCAGTGCTTGCGGCTCTGCTCTGCTGACCCGATCCACGAAATTCAGCTCAAGCGGCAGCTCTTATTGATTCGGCGGCCAGCGCCACCGCGTCGATGATGCATTTCAGGTCGTCGAGCCGAAAGGGCTTTTCAACAAGCGGTGGCGGGCGGTCTCGCGGCATCCGATCGATGTGAAATTCATGGCCGGTCAGGGTGAACGTCGGGATTCCACGCGCCGCGCAATGCCTGCTCAATGTCGCGACCTCCCCGTCGCGCAACGCCAGATCCGTCACCAGCACGTCTATCGGCCCGATGGCCAATAGCGCGGCCGCTTCGGCGCCGTCTGCGCAGACGGTCACCTTGTGACCGAAATCCGTCAGGATCCCCGCGATAAAGTCACGAATTGGTCTGTCGGGCTCCGCCAGCAGGATCTGCGCCATCGGCTGCTCTGATCTGACATGATCCAACCGACATCGGACGCCAGATGTCTTAAGATCATGTGAAGATCGGGGGTTGGAGGGAGAGAGATGAAGCCGGCGGTCACGAAAAGCGGTGCCGCTTGCGGTGCCGAGATCAGTTTTGATCTGGCACAGGAGATCGACGAGGCGACGTCCCGGGAAATCGAGCGCGCCTTTCACGACAACATCGTCGTCGTTTTTCGCCGGCAAAACTTGTCAAACGAGCGGCATATCGAATTCAGCCGCTGGTTTGGCGAGCTCGAGATTCACATCGTCAAGAAATACCTGCTACCGGGGTTTCCGGAGATCCTGCTGATCTCGAACATCCGCGACGACCGCGGCGAGCATATCGGGTTGGCCGATGCCGGCTTCACTTGGCATTCCGACACCTCCTATCGGCGCCGGCCGAGTCGCTGCTCGCTACTTTATGCGAAGGAGGTGCCGCATCGCGACGGCCAGGCGCTCGGGGATACCGTCTTCGCGAACGCTATCGCGGCGTACGAAGCGCTCCCCGAAAGCACGAAACAGCGCATCGACGGACTGAAGGCGATCCACCGCTACTCGGCGCGCCGACGAGTTGCGGATAGTCCACGTCCAAAGCTCACCCAAGCCCAACTCGAGGAAACCCCCGACATTGCGCATCCGATTGTGCGCACCCACCCTTACACCGGCCGTAAATCGCTTTACGTCACCGCTGGCGAATGCGTGGGCATCGAGGGTATGCCCGGCGGCGAGGCTGTCGATTTAATCGCCGAACTCGACGCGCACTGCGTCCGCCCCGAGTTTCTGTATCGGCACAAATGGCAGGTCGGCGATCTGCTGATGTGGGACAATACGAGCTCGATGCATCTGGCGATTTGCGATTATGCCTTGCCCGAGCGGCGGCTGATGCACCGCACGACCGTCATCGGAACGGTTCCGTTCTAACGGGACTTGTCGGCGGCAGGTCCGCGAACCAGCGCGGCCCCGGCGGCCAGCGCAGCCAGCTTGTCGATCGCGAGAGCGCGATCCATCGGCGCCATGCCACAATTGGTGCACGGAAAGAGTCGTTCCGCCGGGACGAAGGTAAGCGCCCGCTCGATGGTGGCGGCCACCTCTTCCGGCTTCTCGAGCCGTTCGCTCGCGACATCTATCGCGCCGAGCAGGACATCCTTTCCGCCAAGCAGGCCGAGAAGTTCGATGGGTACCTTGGAACCGGCGCACTCGACAGAGATTTGATCGATCCGGCTCGCCGCGAGTGCCGGAAAAATCGCTTCATATTGCCGCCACTCTGAGCCGAGGCCGGCCTTCCAGTCGATGTTCGCCTTGATGCCGTAGCCATAGCAGATGTGGACCGCGGTCTTGCACGCGAGGCCCTCAGCGGCGCGATGTAGCGCCGCGATGCCCCACTCGCGCACCGCGTCGGTGTAGACGTTGAAAGCGGGCTCGTCGAACTGGATCACATCGATCCCGATCCTCGCCAGTTCGCTCGCCTCTTCATTGAGCAGCCCGGCGAACGCCATGGCCAGCGCAACCTTGTCGCCGTAATGGGTGTCGGCGATCGTGTCGACGATGGTCATCGGCCCGGGCAGGGTAAACTTCAGCTGCCGCTTGGTATGGGCGCGAGCGATCTCGGCCTCGAACGCATGAACACTGCCGCTGCGGCGTAACGGTCCGGTGACGGTCGGCACCAGCGCCTCGTAGCGGTTGTTGCGAATGCCCATCGTCACTCGCCGACCAAAATCAACACCCTCGATCCGCGCGAGGAAACCGTGCACGAAGTGCTGCCGCGACTGCTCGCCATCCGTCACGATGTCGATACCGGCGTCTTCCTGCTGCTTCAGCGCCAGCAACGTGGCGTCGCGTTTGGCCTCGGCCAACTCCTCTCCTTTGGCTTGCCACGGCGCCCACAGCATCCGGGGCTTGGCGAGCCAAGCCGGTTTCGGCAGAGACCCGGCGATGGTGGTTTCGAACACCCAAACTCCTCAGAAATACCGCGCCAGGTTGGCGCGGATGCCGGCGAGTGGCAGAATGTCGGGTTGCGGCAGGACAAAGCTCTGGCCGGTGATTTTCTCGAACACGCCGATATAGATCCGCGCAGCTTCAAGAATGATGTCCCGCGGGATCTCCGGTATCGGGTCGCGGTAGGGGTCGCAGCGCTCGACGACCCAATGCCGAACAAAGTCCTTGTCCAAACTCTCGGGAGGCTGGCCGGCGGCGAAGCGACGCTCGTAGCTCTCACGGATCCAATAGCGACTGCTGTCCGGCGTATGGATCTCGTCGGCGAGGACGACCCGGCCGGCTCCGTCAAGACCGAATTCGTATTTAGTATCGACAAGTATCAAGCCATGCTGCTTGGCGATCGCTCGTCCGTGAGCGAATAGCCTGAGCGCCAGGTCTGAAACAGTGCGCCATTGTTCATGCGTCAGCAGTCCCCGGCCCGTGATTTCGGCCGGCGTCAGCGGTTCGTCGTGGCCGCCGTCGAACGCCTTGGTCGTTGGCGTGATGATCGTCTCAGGGAGCCTCTGGTTCTCCCGCAGCCCATCGGGAAAGCGGACGCCGTAGATATCCCGCCGTCCCGCCTTGTACATCGGCCAGATCGAGGTCGCCGTCGTCCCGGTCAGGTAGTCGCGCACGACGATCTCGACCGGCATGATCGAGAGTCGGCGGCAAACCAGGACATTGGGGTCGGGATATTCGATGACGTGGTTCGAGCAGATCTCGCTTGTCGCATCGAACCAGAAGCGGGCGATTTGGGTCAGCGCGCGCCCCTTGAATGGGATCGCCGTGATGATCCGGTCGAAGGCGCTCAGCCGGTCGGTGGCGATGATGATCCGGCGGCCATCCGCGAGGTCGTAATTGTCTCGAACTTTGCCCCGGTAATGGTTCGGCAGCTCCGGGATCGTGGCGTCCGACAGGATGTTGTCAAGGTGCGCCAAAAGCGCAGCCCGTTCGATCATCCGGGAGAGCTAACGGTGTCCGCCTCCGCCATGGAAGCCACCGCCGTGGAAGCCGGCATGGGCAAACCCGCCACGGAAGCCGCCGCGGAATCCGCAGTTCCAGCACCCGCGACCACCCCACCAGCCGCCCCAGCCCCAGCCGACTGTGATCCCTGGCCAACCCCAGCCCCAACCCCAGCCGGGCCAGCCCCAACCGCCCCAACCCCAGTAGGGGTATGGATAATAGGGGTACGCTCCGGAATAACCATAGCCGGGGTAGGCTCCGGAATAACCATAGCCGGGGTAGGCTCCAGAATAACCATAGCCGGCATAGCCCTGCGCCGGGGCTGCGGGCGCCTGATAAGAATATCCAGGAGCGGAATACCCCGGAGAAGAATATCCAGGATAGGTCTGCGACGGCGCCGAGGAATAACCGGGATAAACCTGGGCCGCGGATGGCTGTGCCAGTGTCCCGATGCACAAGGCGACCGTGGCAAAGCCGGCCGCAGCAACAGCGACTCGCCCGAACCAGCCCTGATTGGCGCGAATGAACATGGTTTTCTCCACCCGGGACGCCCGGAAACAAACCAACAACGTGCTATATGTATATGCCATTCCGATTGTCACCCTCCCCGCCGTCGTCTCCGCTCGGAAGCTAGTGAGATGTCACAGGTCACCACACCGCGAGCATCAGCCGCGACGGGGTCACAGGTGGGATTGCCACGGACGCTGCCGCTCGTGCGCGTCATCGCAATGCCGGCCGATGCCAACCCGAACGGTGACATCTTTGGCGGATGGCTGCTCGCGCAGATGGATCTCGCCGGAGGCAGTCTGGCGACGCAGCGCGCGCGAGGGCGATGCGCCACGGTGGCCGTCGACGGTATGGTGTTTCACGAGCCGGTCTTTGTCGGGGACGAGGTGAGCTGTTATGGCGAGCTTATCCGAACGGGCCGTACCTCGATGACCGTTCGCATCGAGGCGTGGCGGCGCCACCTGCCTTCCGATGAAGCGCGCAAGGTGACCGAGGCGATTTTTACCTATGTCGCGATCGGCGACGATCGCCGCCCGCGTCGGCTCCCATCGGCGGTCTGACCGGCGCCACCCTCAACTCGTGACGGCACATGAGCCACTGAGTGGCGCACCCTGCCGATGGCGGGAATGTTTTAATGTAGGGTGACCCCTGCTTCACGACGCTAGCCGGCTTCGCTATCGTCCTCCCGAGCATCCTGGGGATCATCACAATGACGACGGCAGAAGACACTTACGACTTCATCGTCACCGGCGCCGGATCGGCGGGCTGTGCCGTGGCCGGTCGGCTCAGCGAGTCCGGGCGCTATCGCGTATTGCTACTCGAAGCCGGCGGGCGCGACAGCAACCCGTGGATCCACATCCCGCTCGGCTATACCAAGACCTTCGCCAACCCGCGCTACAACTGGATGTTCGAGAGCGAGCCCGAGAAGGAGCTCAACAATCGCACCCTCTACCAGCCGCGCGGCAAGGTCCTGGGGGGCACCAGCTCGATCAACGGCATGGTCTATATGCGCGGCACCTCGACCGACTACGACGGCTGGCGCCAGCGCGGCTGCGAGGGCTGGGATTGGGATTCGGTGCTGCCGTTCTTCAAAAAAGCGGAAGACCAGGAGCGCGGCCCCGACGAGTTTCACGGTGTCGGCGGGCCGCTGCACGTCTCGAACCCGGTGCGCTCGCCGCTTGGCGATGCCATGGTCAAGGCCTCGATCGAGGCTGGCATCCCGGCCAACGGCGACTTCAACGGGGCCCGCCAGGAAGGTGTCGGCTATTACCAGACGACAACCGCCAACCGCCGGCGCTGGAGTTCGGCGCGCGCTTATCTCGGCCCAGCGCGCGGTCGCCAGAATCTGACCGTGGCGACCAACGCGCACGCGACCCGCATCTTATTCGAGGTCGGCCGCGCCGTCGGCATCGAATATCAAACGCCGGACGGGCTCAAGACCGCGCGGGTGCGGGGCGAAATTGTCGTCTCCGGCGGCGTCTACGGCTCGCCGCAACTGTTGCAGCTCTCCGGGCTCGGGCCCGCCGATCTGTTGGGCGAGGTCGGCATTCCGGTAATCCGCGACATGCTCGGGGTGGGCAAGAATCTGCACGACCACTTCAACACCTATTTGGTGTGGCGCTGCCCGCAGAAGGTCACGGTCAACGACATGGCGATGAGCTTGTCAAAGAAGCTTCAAGCAGGCGTGCAATACTACACCAGGGGCACAGGGCACCTGTCGAATGCCGGGATCTATGCCGGGGCGCTGGTCCGCACCGACCCGCGGCTCGAGCAGCCCGATCTGCAGATCAATATGTCGGGTTGGAGTGCGATGGAGCGGCTGCGCACCGGCATTAAGCCGCACCCGTTCTCCGCCTTCACCTTAAGCCCGGTGCATTTGCGTCCCGACGGCCGCGGCTGGGTGCGGATCAAGAGCCCTGACCCGCTCGCACCGCCGGCGATCCAGTTCAACTTTCTGGCCAGCGATTACGATTTTCAGGCGCTGGTCTACGGTGCGCGGCTGAGCCGTAAGATCGCCGCGCAACCGGCGCTGAAACCGTTCGCCGGCGAGGAGGTAATCCCCGGCCCCGAATGCCAAACCGACGAGCAGATGATCGAGGAGATCCGCGTGCGCGGGGTTTCCAATCTGCACCCGGTCGGCACTTGCCGGATGGGGCGCGAGGTCGATGCGGTGGTCGACCCGCGGCTGCGCGTTTACGGCGTCGAGAGGCTGCGCGTCGCCGATGCCTCAATTATGCCGCAGGTCCCGGGCGGCAACACTAACGCGCCCTCGATCATGATCGGCGAGAAATGCGCGGCATTGGTCCTCGAAGACGCCATCACGGCTTGAACGAGTACGCCATATTGGGATACTTTCACCCGCCTGACAGTGATCCCCCTAGCGCCTCCTGCGGTCGTAGTTTCCGCCCCTGACCGTTTTGCGACTTTCCTAAAAGGATATCAACCAGCATCTGGTATCCTTGTCGCTTTAGATTCGCGTTGCGAAACAACACCACTGCTATGAGCACATATGCCGAAAACGCTGAAAGCACGAGAGTTCCGAGCGCCCATTTCCCGTGATTAAGGCAATCCCATAAACCTCCGTAGACAAACCACACGACCGGGTTGAGTAATATTATGAAAATAACTACAACAATTGGAAACGGCCTTCGCGTTTTATCTGTATCGAGCTGATCACCCAGGGACGTTGCCAGAGGCTCGGATTGCGTCCTTATTTTCTGGGCAAGTCTTTGAGCATTTGCCAAGTCGAGGCTTTTCAACTCTTCGGCTATTTCCTCAGAGTAACCCTTTGATCGCGCTGCACGCAGGTAGAGGTCTTCAGCTGACCGCTGTCCCGATTGACGGTTTGCTATGTCCTCCAGCAGTAGAGCCGGTACCGGCAGCGTCAAATCAGATCCGCGAGTATCAGTGCCCGCACTATATGATTGGTCAATTTCGTGGATTACAGGCTCGATGCTGTAAATCGAGTTAGCGGAGGATAGTTTCCACTTAACAAATGTTTCGATTACACTCTTTTGCTTTTTTGATCCCGTGTAAACGGCGTCAACCAACCATTTGAAGTCGGGATCGTTTACGCCGAGCCGGGCTAGCGCTTGAACGAGAACTGCATCGAAGAGCGCATTTCGGAGGTCGATGTTAGCTGTTGTACTGCGACGATAACACCGAAGAAAGTGAACGAATCCTGGCGGACTCTTCAGAGCGGATATAGAAATCACCCAGCGATAATAGAGGAATGCCGCAAGATCATAGGTTTTCGGTGTCCGCCGGAATTTGGCTGCGAAGTCAAGCACAGGGGAGCTGAGCGCTCGCTTCTGCTCCAATTCGCGAATGAGATCGACGATCGTCAATCGCGCACTAGCTACGCCGACTAGGAAGCCGATGAGGCCGCCCCAACCAACATGAATTACAGGAAATGGGTACTTGGCAAAGCCAATCGCTCTACCCACGATTTCTCCAATAATTCCCAAGAAAATCGGAAGAAAAAATCCGATGATCTTAACTACCACCACCAGTGCACTTTCACCGATGAGCGACCACATTCTTGTGGGTGTCCGCATCGCGGAGCACTCAATGCAGAAATAGTCAGATAGTCGGGAGCCACAATCCGGGCATGTAAGAGTGATGCCAAAATCCCTGGGCCTGGTGAGCTCGGAGACGCTTTTGCGACATGCTTCCTCAAGTGCCGCGCGTTCGGTTTGCATTGTGTCGCCCTACACCCCACTCGTCAGATCGTTCCGACGAACGACAATGGTACAGGACGCTTGGTAGATCACCTACTAAGTTACGTTCGATCATTATGGGCGATAAATGCGCCGCAATGGTGCTCGAAGGCGCCATGGCGGCTTAATACGGGTACGGCCGGAGTAGCGGCCTGAACGAGAGGAAAACGTCAGATGAAATTCATGCTTTTTGTGTTGCCGACCGTGCCGGCGAGCCCCGAGGACCGCAATAGGCTGCAGCCGAGTAGTCTCTGCAGGCCGCGATCGCTATCGCGCAGTCGCAAAAGGCGCGCAACTTCGAATTGCGCCCCGGCGGGCTGCGCGGGCGCCTCAGCGAATCCGGCCGCTATCGCGTATTGATGCTCGAAGCCGGTGGGCGCGACAGCAACCCGTGGATCCACATCCCGCTCGGCTACCCCAAGACCTTCGCCAATCCGCGCTACAACTGGATGTTCGAGAGCGAGCCCGAGAAGGAGCTCAACAATCGCACCCTCTACCAGCCGCGCGGCAAGGTCTTGGGGGGCACCAGCTCGATCAACGGCATGGTCTATATGCGCGGCACCTCGATCGATTACGACGGCTGGCGCCAGCGCGGCTGCGAGGGCTGGGACTGGGATTCGGTACTGCCCTATTTCAAAAAGGCGGAACACCAGGAGCGCGGCCCCGATGAGTTTCACGGCGTTGGCGGGCCGTTGCACGTATCGAACCCAGTGCGCTCGCCGCTCGGCGATGCGATGGTCAAAGCCTCGATCGAGGCCGGTATTCCGGCCAACGACGACTTCAACGGCGCTCGGCAAGAAGGTGTCGGCTATTACCAGACGACGACCACGAACCGCCGGCGCTGGAGCTCGGCGCGGGCCTATCTTGGCCCGGCCCGCGGCCGAGAGAACCTGACCGTCGCGACCAACGCGCACGCCACCCGCATCTTGTTCGAGGGCGGGCGCGCCGTCGGCGTCGAATATCAAACCCCGAGCGGGTATATGACCGCGCGAGTGCGAGGCGAAATTATCGTCTCCGGCGGCGTCTACGGCTCGCCGCAACTGTTGCAGCTTTCTGGGCTCGGCCCCGCCGATCTGCTGGGCGAGTTTGCTATCCCGATAGTCCGCGACATGCCCGGGGTGGGCAAAAACCTGCACGACCACTTCAACACCTATCTGGTGTGGCGCTGCCCGCAAAAGATCACGGTCAACGACATGGCGATGAGCCCGGCACTCAAGCTCAAGGCGGCGATGCAATATGCGGTCAGCCGCTCGGGCCACCTGTCGAACGCCGGGATCTATGCGGGCGCGCTGGTCCGCACCGACCCGCGCCTGGAGCAACCGGATCTGCAAATCAACATGTCGGGCTGGAGCGCCATGGAGCGGCTGCGTACCGGCCTCAAGCCGCATCCGTTCTCTGCTTTCACCTTTAGTCCGGTGCATCTGCGCCCCGATGGACGCGGCTGGGTGCGGCTCAAAAGCCCGGACCCTCTCGCACCCCCGGCGATCCAGTTCAACTTCCTGGCCAGCGATTACGATTTTCAGGCGCTGATCTACGGCTCAAGGCTCAGCCGCAAAATCGCGGCCCAACCGGCATTGAAGCCGTTTGTCGGCGAGGAGGTGATCCCCGGCCCCGAATGCCAGAGCGAGGAGCAGATGATCGAGGAGATCCGGGTGCGCGGCGTCTCCAACCTGCACCCGGTCGGCACCTGCCGAATGGGGCGCGAGGTCGACGCGGTCGTCGACCCGCGGCTGCGCGTCCATGGGGTCGAGCGGCTGCGGGTCGCCGACGCCTCGATCATGCCGCAGGTTCCGGGCGGCAACACCAACGCGCCCTCGATCATGATCGGCGAGAAATGCGCTGCTATGGTCCTCGAAGACGCCATGGCGGCTTAGAGCCGGGCGCAGAAATTTGCACGGCATAATCGCGGGCAACAGAGGGGCGCTTTAGAAAACGACAGCGGCCGCTCAGCGTTGGCGGCGGGAACTGGTCTTCGTGCCCCAAAACTGACCTTGGGACTGGGAGTGCCGTTGGGTCATGACCCAACCCGGTTTTTCAACAGCCCAGCCCTGGACTGGGCGCCTCAACCGAGGGATGATCCGTTCGGGCCCGTGGAGTGCGGCCATGGATGTCGGGGGTTGGCTCAGAAGTCTCGGCCTCGGACAGTACGAGGCGCTCTTTCGCGCGAGTGAAATCGACGCCGATATCCTGCCGGAGCTGAGCGACGTCGATCTCGAGAAGCTCGGCGTGCCGCTCGGGCACCGCAAGCGTCTCCTCAGAGCCATCTCCGGTTTGGGTGCCCCCCGGACATTGGCCGAGACATCGGCGGCGCCCTCCGCATCGACCGGTGCGAAGCCGCATGACGCCGCCGAGCGGCGGCAGCTGACGGTCATGTTCTGCGATCTGGTCGGCTCGACGCCCCTGTCCGCACGACTCGATCCCGAGGATCTGCGCGGGATCATCGGCGCCTACCATCGCTGCGTCACAGAGATTGTTGATGGATTTGGCGGGTTTGTCGCCCGCTACATGGGCGATGGCGTCCTGGTCTATTTCGGATATCCGCAGGCGCACGAGGACGATGCCGAGCGCGCCACGCGATGCGGGTTGGCACTGGTCGATCGGGTGCCGCGGCTGAATCAGGCCGAAGGGCTCCACGCGCGGATTGGGATCGCCACCGGGTTGGTTGTCGTCGTCGGCGAGGTTGTCGAGCACGATATCGTCGGCGATACGCCCAATCTCGCTGCGCGCCTGCAGGCCTTGGCCGAGCCCGACACTGTCGTGACCGCCGCGAGCACCCGCCGTCTGATCGCCGATCTGTTCCGACTGCGCGACCTCGGCCGGCAAGCGGTCAAGGGCTTCGCCGAGCCGGTCGAAGCCTTCGCGGTCGAGGGCGTCGCCGCAGCAGAGAGCCGCTTCGAGGCGGTACGCCGCGGGCTCACCGACCTCGTCGGGCGGGCGGAGGAGAACGCCCTATTGCTCGACCGCCTGCGCGAGGCCTGGGGCGGCGCCGGCCAGATCGTCTTGCTCTCGGGCGAGGCCGGCATCGGCAAGTCGCGGCTCGCCGCTCAGCTCGCCGCCGATGTCGTAAGCGAGCCGCACACGCGGCTGCGCTATCAATGCTCGCCCTATCACCGCGACAGCGTCTTGCACCCCTTTGTCGTGGCATTGGGCCGCGCCGCCCGCCTCGCCCCCGAGGACCCGCCGGAAACGCAGCTCGACAAGCTCGAAGCCATTTTGGCGCCGGGGCGCATCGCGGAAACCGCACCGCTCTTTGCTTCCCTGCTGTCGATCCCGACAGGCGAGCGCTATCCGCCGCTGGCACTGAGTGCCGCGCAGCAGCGCCGCCTGACCCTGGCGGCCCTGCTCGACCAGCTCGAAGCCTTGGCGCGGGAAAAGCCGGTCTTGATGCTGTTCGAAGACGTCCACTGGGCCGATGCGACCTCGCTCGAAGTGCTCGACCTGACGGTCGAGCGCGTCCGCGTCCTGCCGGTATTGATGCTGATCACCTTCCGGCCGGAATACGAGGCGCCCTGGACCGGCCTCTCGCACGTCACCAGCATCGCGCTCGACCGCCTGGCACCCGCCGAGGTCGAGACCCTGGCCGAGCATGTCGCGGCCCGGCCGCTGCCCCCCGAGGTGACGGCGCAGATCGTCGCCAAGACCGACGGGGTGCCGCTCTTTGTCGAGGAATTGACCAAGGCGGTGCTGGAGGGGGGCCTGCTCGTCGCGGGGCCGCAGGGCTGGCGCCTCGACGGGCCGTTGCCGCCTTTCGCCATTCCGGCGACGTTGCAGGACTCGTTGGCGGCGCGTCTCGATCGGCTGGCGCCGGTCAAGGAAGTCGCACAGATCGGCGCCGCAATCGGCCGCGAATTCTCCTACCCGCTGCTGCGCGCGGTCGCCGGCCGCGACGAGCCGGCACTGCGCGCGGCATTGGCGCAGCTCGAAGAGGCGGAGCTGCTGTTCCGCACCGGCGCACCGCCCGACGCGCGCTACACCTTCAAGCACGCGCTGGTCCAGGACACCGCCTACGAAACCCTGCTGAGGAGCCGGCGGCAGATCCTGCACCGGCAGCTCGCCGACGCCTTGCGCGGAGAGTTCCCGGTGGTCGCGGCGGCCGAGCCGGAACTCGTCGCTCACCACTTAACGCAGGCCGGTCTCGACGAGCCGGCGATCGAATGGTGGGGCAAGGCCGGCGACCAGGCCTTGCGCCTCTCGGCATACAAAGAGGCCGCCGCCCACCTCGGCAAGGCGATCGAATTGGCCGACAAACTCGCCGCGGCGGCGCCGAGCGCCGCACCGGCTAGCAACCGGCTGCACTTACAGACCAGCCTCGGCAATGCGCTGATCTGGGCCAAGGGACATCACGCGGAGGAGACTGCCGCGGCCTATGCGCGGGCCCGCGAATTGGCGAACCGGGTGGAAGACGCCTCGGAACGGTTCTGCGCCTATTACGGTCTTTGGGCGGGCCATGTGAACCGCTGCGAACCGGCACCGATGCGCGAAATGGCTGAGCTTTTCCTGCGCGAAGCCGTGGCGCGGCCGGATTGTCCCGAGACCCTGGTCGCGCACCGTGTTTCCGGCACCACCTGCCTTTATTTCGGCGACTTTGCCGACGCTCACGACCATTTTCAAAAGACGATCGAGCTCTACGACCAGGCGCGCCATGGCGGTTTCGCCAACCGGTTCGGCGGGGATCCCCGCGCCTTCGCGCAGAGTTACGACGCGCTCATATTGTGGGTGCTCGGTCGAATCGACGAGGCCTTGCCGCTTGCCGACCGCGCCCTCACCAACGCCGAGTCGGCAACGCATGCTCCGACGATGGCTATTGTTCTTTTATACACGGCGCTGCTGGGGCTTGTTCGCTGCAACCCCGAAGCAGTCGCGACCTATGGCCAAGCGTCCGCCGATATCCTATCTCGATACGATCTCCCCGCCTATTTGGCCGGCCTCGCGGTATTTCTTCAGGGCTGGGCAAAGTGGTCCGACGATGCCGAAGAATCGAGACTTGCTGAGATGCGACGCGGCCTCGCCATCGATCCGGCGCAAGCTGGTGTTTGGTTCTTGCCCAGTCTCGAAGCGGCGCTGGCCGAAGCCGAAGCGAGTGCCGGCGAGACTGATGCCGGGCTCCGGTGCCTGGATGACGCGCTGGCCGAAGTAGAGCGCACCGAGCAGCGTTGGTACGAAGCGGAGATACACCGCATCCGCGCCGGGATCCTGCTGAAGCGCGACCCGGCCGACACCGCGGCGGCCGAGCAGTCTTTGCAGGCCGCGATCGCTGTCGCGCAGTCGCAAAAAGCGCGGAGCTTCGAACTGCGCGCGGCGCTGTCTCTGGCGAAGCTTTATCGCGCAGTCAATCGCGACGCCGATGCCCACATCGTGCTGGCGCCGGCGGTCGAGGGCTTCCCGCCGACCCTACAATTCCCCGAACTCACCGAGGCGCAAACCCTTCTCTCGACGCTATCGGAAAGCGATGCGCGCGCCCGCGAATTGGCGAGCCGGGTGGAAGACCCGTCGGAACGGTTCTCCGCATATTACGGTCTCTGGGGCGGGCATTTGACCCGCGGCGAACCGGCACCGATGCGCGAAATCGCGGAGCTTTTCTTGCGTGAAGCCACGACCCGGCCGGATTGTCCCGAGACCTTGATCGCGCACCGCGTTTCCGGCTGCACCTGCTTTCAATTCGGCGATTTTGCCGGTGCCCATCAGCATTTTCAGAAAACCATCGAGCTCTACGACCAGGCGCGCCATGCCGATTTCGCCAACCGGTTCGGCCAGGATCCCCACGCCTCAGCGGAGATTTTGGACGCCCTCGCATTGTGGGTGCTCGGCAGAGTCGACAATTCTTTGCGCCTTGCCGACCGCGCCCTCGCCGACGCCCAGTCGACAGACCATGCTACGACTATTGGTCATGCGCTGGCATATGCGGCGTTCCTTGAGCTTTTTCGGCGCAACCCCGAAGCAGTCGCGACCTACAGCCAGGCGTTCGCCGATATCGTCTCTCGTTACGATCTCCCAGCCTATTGGGCCGGCATCGCGGTATTTTTGCAAGGCTGGGCAAAGTCGAGACTGGCCGAGATGCGGCGTGGCCTCGCCATCTATCGGGAGCAAGGTAGGATTTGGCTCTTGCCCGAAGCGGTCCTGGCCGAAGCCGAAGCGAGTGCCGGCGAGACTGATGCCGGCCTCCGGCGCCTGGACTTGGCACTCGCCGCGATGGAGCGCACCGAGGAGCGCCTGTACGAAGCGGAGATGCACCGCATCCGCGCCGAGATCCTGCTGAAGCGCGACCCGGCTAATACCGCGGCGGCCGAGCGGTCTTTGCAGGCCGCGCTCGCTGTCGCCCAGTCGCAAACAGCGCGGAGCTTCGAACTGCGCGCCGCCCTGTCTCTAGCGAAGCTCTACCGCGCGGCCAATCGCGACCTCGATGTGCACGCCGTGTTGGCGCCGGCGGTCGAGGGCTTCCCGCCGACCCAGCAATTCCCCGAATTCGCCGAGGCGCAAATCCTCCTTGCCTCGCTCGCAAAGCGACGAGGTGCGCGGAGCCGGTGATCCCCCAGGCGTCGACGGGTGAGCGACCGCGGGAGAAAGACATACGGGCGGCGACAAATGCGACCCGGCCGTCAATGCCGCGGCTACGGTGTGACGGCGCCACAGCCTTGCTATTACCAGAAATAATTGCTATATTGTTATGAATCTCAAATCTCGACGCGGCCCGAGGCGCTGCGCCAGCCTTCTCGCTGCTCGCTCCCTCAGCCCGTTGCGAGCCGTGCTCGGCGTGGCCTCCTAAGCTGCTGATCGACAAGACTTAATCGAGGAAGATCGGGATAATCTTCGGCGAGAATTCGATTTTTTCCCTGAGTTTTCCCGTTCGGCAGGGAAACAATGCCGGGGCGGGCGTCCTTGTTCGGTCGGGCCGTACCGATGGCGTTGTCGGCGGCGGGGGGACTAAGATGCGATGACAAAACGGAGGACGAGCTGATGCAGTACAAAAGAATCTCGGCCGATTGTCATCTCGACCTGCCCTGGCTGCCGCCGGAGCTGTTCGTTTTGGAGGCGAAGCGCGAGCTCAAAGAGCGCATGCCTTATGTCGAGGACGGTCCGGATGGGCCGTACTGGATCACCAAGGCCGGGGTCAACATGGGGCTAGTCGGCGGTATCGGCTCGGTTGGGGGCAAATTCATTCCTGGCCAGAACTACCGCGTCGACAAGATGGCCGAAACCGGCCTCTACGAGGACGGCAAAAGGGGTGTGCGCCGTCCGGGTGACCCCGATCAGCGGATCAAGGACATGGACCGCGACGGCGTCGACGCCGAGATCATCTTCGGCATCCTCGGCGTCGCCTCACGGGTCCGCGACCACGAAGCAGCCAATGAAATGCTGCGCATCTACAACGACTGGCTCAAGGACTTCTGCAGCCACTATCCCGATCGCCAGATCGGCCTTGCCTGTCTGCCTTATGGTGACATCGACTCCGCGGTCGAGGAGGTCTACCGGGTCGCCAAGCTCGGCCTCAAGGGCCTCGAGCTGTCCTGCTCGTGGGACATGGAGCCAATGTGGCATCCAATGTGGGAGCCCCTCTGGAAGGCGGTCAACGATGTCCAGCTGCCGCTCCATTTCCACACCTTCCCGACGACTTCTCCGAGGGCGCGCGAGATGGCCTCCGGCCGGACCCGCCGCGCCGCACAGTTCACCGGCGTGGCCGGGTTCCAGATGAACTTGATCAACATCATTGCCGCAATCATCGGCGCCGGCGTGCTCGAGCGCTATCCGAACCTGCGCATCGGCTTGGGCGAAAGCGGTATTGGGTGGCTTCCCTATGCGCTCGATCGGATGGATTTCGAGTATCAGGACCGCTTCCGCGACCTGATGAAGCTGAAGCCGAGTGAATATTGGCGTCGCCAATGCCGGGCGACGTTCCAGTTCGACCGGATCGGCGCAAAACTGGTCGAGGATATCGGCGTAGAGACATTGATGTGGGGTTCGGATTATCCGCACCCCGACGGAGTATGGCCTGAATCCTCAAAATACATCGCCGAGCAGTTCACCGGGCTGTCACCAGAAGTGGTCCACAAGATTACCTGCGAGAACGCCGGCAAACTCTACGGTCTGATCAACTGACCCTTCTGGTCTACCCTAGCTACTCCGTGGACGGCGGAGGTTAAGGGGCCACCCGTCGGATCTTGCCGAACTAGCGGCGAAGCGAGGCCTGGGAATTGCCGGGTGTCGTAAAACAGCTGGTTCCTGGAAGTTTCGTCAAACCCGGCGTCGTGCAGGACGCGATCGCGATAGCGCTCGACCTCGATCGGAAAACTGCCGCTCGGGCGCCCGCTGCCGATCCAGGCATCCATATTGCCCGGACCCCAGTTGTAGGCCGCGATGGCATCGGGCCAATTGCCGTACCGGCGATACATGCGCGCGAGATAAGCGCGACCCATTTGCCGGTTCTCGACCATATCGAACCGGTCGCCGCCGCCGACATCAATAGCTGCCGCGGCGGAGACCTGCATCGGCCCCTGGGGCCCGTTCAATTCAGGACGCCACATTCTCAGATCGGCCCCGTGGCTCGATTCGGCGCCGTCGACCGCAAAGGCGACGCGATCGAGATCGGGTTCTCTCGCCGGACCGAACAAATCAAAGCTGGGCAGAGATGGCGCGACCGAACCCCGGAGCACCGTCACCGGCCGAACCCCAGGCTCCGCGAAGGTTACCAATTCGGTTCTTACTCCGTTCGCGCCCGGCGACCGCCCTGCCGTCTCCGCTGCCCGATCGGTGTCGCCGCGTACCACTCTGACGGGCTTGCTGTGCGGATCGCCAAACGTAACGATCTCGGCGGTCTCGTCCTTTTCGACCGGTTCAACTCCGGCAGTCTCGTCTTTCGCAGGTGTCCCGCCGCGGATGATCTTGACCGCATTCCACTGTGTATCCGGGAACGAGACGATTTGAACGTTCACCGGCTTTTTTTCGACGACATGCTTGCCGGGTGCGGCGGTTACTCGGTGGTGCTTGGCTTTCACCGCGGCTTTCGCTGCGTATCCGTGCGGCTGCGTCAGCAGCAGCACCGTCAATGCGCCGGAGGTTACCCCCACCCAAAAACCGTTCCGCATCGACCCCCCGACCGACGCCTCCGATTCGCGTACAGTCTAACGCCGATCGACCCTCACGGCGAGCCTTGTCATTGAATTGGCTCGTCAACTAGCATCGGGCCAGATTTGATGTGAGGAGCGATATGCCGAAAATTCTGATCATCCACGGCGCGGGCATGAACATGCGTGGGAAGGTCCAGACTGAGATCTTCGGCCCTATGACATTGCCCGAATACGACGAGCGTATCCGCGGCTATGCAACGGAGCTGGGCCTAGAGGTCGAAATTTTTCATTCGAACATCGAGGGCGAGGTCATCAATAAGCTGTACGAGTCTAACGACAAAGGGTTCGATGCGGCGCTGTTCAACCCGGCGGGGTTCGGGACGGGTTATCCGGCATTGGTCGCTGCGATCGGCCAGGTACGGTTCCCGACCATCGAGATCCACATCTCGAATCCGGTCCGGCGCGGCCCGGTCTCCGAGACTGCGCGCGTCAGCCACGGCATGGTCACCGGCTTCGGGCTCCCTGGATACTATCTGGCGCTACGAGGGGTTAGGGACATGCTTGCGGCAAATCAATAATCTGCGCCGCGATCACCTTTATCCCCGGCCACAGCCGAACCCGTCGCTCGAGTGGCGGACATCCAACCAGGTCAAGGTGAAGGGCTGCTTGAAGAAGATGGTCCACAGGTAGTTTATTGCATAGCGTAGCCCTGCACGGACCAGGCCTTCCGCGACAAACCGCCGTCCGGAGGACAAGGCGGGCAGCCTCAATGAAAACTTGACCGGTCCGACCTTGCTCAGCCGGCGAGCCAAATCGGTATCCTCGCCGTAAAAGCGGAAATCGGAGTTGAAGCCGCCCGCAGCTTCGAGAGCGCTTTTGGAAACAATGAAGTTGCCCCCCTGGATCATCGATCCCGCTCCCATCACGAACCTGACCAAGAGGTAAGTGGCGAATGCGATCCGATAAAACACTGCGGCAGCGAGTTGCGCTGATCGCGGCAAATCGTAATAAATGCACGGGCCGCTCAGCGCGACCAGATTGGGCGAACGTGAGAATTCCGCGAGCGCCGTCTGCAACCAGCCCTCGGTTAGGATAGTATCGGCGTCTATGTTGGCGATGAGCTCGCCGTTGGCAGCGAGATAGCCGGCCCTGCGGGCCTGAACGAGTCCTCGTTGCGGCTCGTCGACAATGGCGACCCCCGGGACTGATGATGCAATGCGTCGCGTGCCGTCGGTGCTGTTGTTATCGACGACAATTATTTCGGCCTGGCAGCCGGTGCGCGCAATTTCTGCTTGAATAGCAGCAAGGCATGAGGCGATCAGAGCTTCCTCGTTAAAAGCCGGGACGACAAAGCTGATCAGTAAATCCGGCATCCTTGATCTCCGTTTGCTGAGGACTAATCAGGCTACTCGGCGAGGACCGGCAGCGGAGCTTCCGCCTTCCTTTCGATCAAAGCGGAAGCCTGGACCGACAATGGATCGAGATGCCACGGCTCGATCCAGTGAAGCACTTCGAGCCGTCCATCGAAGTGCTCGACGAGAGCAGTGCAGCTCTCCACCCAGTCGCCGCTGTTGCAATAGAGAATGTGGCCGATCTTACGCAGCTCGGCGTGATGGATGTGGCCGCAGACGACACCCTCGACCCCGCGGCGCCTCGCCTCATCGGCCACGGCTTCGCCAAAGGAGGTGATGTATTGCATGGCGTTCTTGACGCGCCCCTTGAGATAAGCCGAGAGCGACCAGTACGGATACCCGAGCCTGCGCCGCACCGTGTTGAAGTGACGGTTCAACCAGAGCGCGGCGGTGTATGCGCCATCGCCGAGCAATGCGAGCCAGCGGGCGTGCATGACCACAGCGTCGAACGCGTCGCCGTGCAACACGAGCAAGCGCCGGCCGTCCGCCGTAACGTGGATCGCGTCTTCCATGACCTCGACGCCGCCGAACTGCAGCTCTGTGAAGTCGCGCAGCCACTCGTCATGATTTCCCGGGACGTATATGACCCGCGTTCCTTTGCGAACCTTGCGCAGAACCTTCTGGATTACATCGTTGTGCGCCTGCGGCCAGTACCATGCTTTCTTTAGGCGCCAGCCGTCGATGATGTCACCAACCAGGTAGATCGTTTCGGCTTCGGTGTCGCGCAGGAAATCGAGCAGAAACTCAGCCTTGCAGCCGCGGGTGCCGAGATGCAGGTCCGAGATCCAAATCGTTCGAAAGTCGTGAGTTTTCCCCAGCCGGGTCACAATAGGACTCCGTCGTCAAAGGAAAGTGAGGATTCCGAGTAGGCCCAGATCTGCGCCGGCAGAAGGTTGAGCCAGACCCGCCCGACCTCCCGCCCGGCGATTCCCAGACGGTCGACCGGCAAGGGTGAAGAAAACGCGTTCGTCAACTGGACGAAGCGGCCGCCCGGTCCGAGGAGATCGAAACAAGGCCTGATGACGGCGTATTGCGCCGCAACCGGAAACCACTTTATCGGCAAACTGGAGACAACGCTAGCGAGCTTCTCGACGCGCCCGGCGAGGTAGCCTCCGATCCGCGTCGCATCTCCGGCGATGACCGTCATTGTCGGAAATTCGCGTCGCAGCACCGCGACGAGGGCTGGCTCGCGCTCGAGCACGATGATGCGCTCGGGCGCACAGCCGGCGCGGACGAGACCCTGCGTCAGACTGCCGGTCCCGGCGCCGAGCTCGAGAATTGCGCCCGGGCGCTCCAGGTCGACGCAACGCGCAACCGCGTCGGCGAGGCGAGCGCCGCTCGGATTGGCGGCGGCGATTCGCAGCGGTCTTTGCAGCCAAAGGGCAAAGAAGACACTCGCGTCCGCGTTCACGCGGTCACCCCTTCTGTTCGCTCCACGGCTTATTCTATCAGTGGTGTGTTACAGTTTTACGTGCACCAGATTTTGCGGGCACGTCCGCAAAACGGTCATCAGAGCGTGGTACTTGCATCTCGCCAGGCGAGAGGAGCGCGTCATGATGGCCGAGAAATTCGCCCAGCCGCCTATGTGGCGAACAGTCTTCGCGGCAACGCTCGCCCGCCTGGTCGGGCAGCCGCGCTTCGACCGCTTACGGGCAATGCCGCTGCTGCATCACGTTGTCGGGCGCAGTGCGATTCACACACCGGATCCGGTTTTGCTGGCGGTACTGGCGATCGATCGGGTCGGCCCAGCGGCGGTACGAGCCTGCGCGTCGGGGGTCGAGGTGTGCGTCGCGGCGCCGGATGAAGCTACTGCCAGGGTATTGCGGGCGGCATTGGCCCAAACTGCGCGCCGGCGCGGGACCGATCGACTGATTCGGATCGTCGTTGATTGAGGGCGGCGCTCGCAGCTCTGCGGCAGCAGCTCGAATACGCTGCGCAGGAAGTCCGGTTAATGTCCGGCGGGGCGATCGATCGCGTAGCCGGCCGAGCGGACCGTGCGTACAATGTCGGCATCCCCATACGCATTTAAGGCTTTGCGCAGGCGGCGTATGTGGACGTCGACCGTTCGCGGCTCGACATAAACATCATGGCCCCATACCGCGTCGAGCAGCTGCTCGCGCGAGAAAACTCGTCCGGGGTATCGCATCAGGTGCCGCAGCAGGCGAAACTCAGTGGGGCCGAGATGGATCGTTTTGCCGGCGCGCGACACACGGTGCGCAGCGAGATCCATCGTGACGTCGGCGAACTCCAGCACCTCTTCCGCGGCGCCTGGCTGGGCGCGCCGAATCACCGCTCGGAGCCGCGCGACGAGCTCGCTCGGGCTGAATGGCTTGACCACATAGTCGTCGGCGCCGCTGTCGAGGCCACGCACCCGGTCGGTCTCTTCGCCGCGCGCCGTCAGCATAATCACCGGTAATGCGCGAGTCTCCGGCGAGCGCCGGAGCTGGCGACACACTTCGATCCCGGAGACGAGCGGCAGCATCCAATCGAGCAGTACGATGTCGGGCTTGCGCTCGGCGATTTGGACCAGCGCTTCCTCGCCGTCGCCCGCCTCGCAGACCTGGAAGCCTTCCTTTTCGAGATTATAGCGCAGCATCGTGACGAGCGGTGCTTCGTCCTCGACGATGAGGACCGTCGGCTTGGCCATTCAGGTTCTCCGGTTTGGCGTGACGATTTCGAGGCTCGACTGATCGCCCTTTGGCCGCGCCTCGGCGATGCGTGTCCCATGCACTAGGTAGTACAAATCCTCAGCGATGTTGGTTGCGTGATCACCGATCCGCTCGATGTTCTTGGCCATGAACAACAGATGAGTGCAAGCACTGATATTGCGCGGATCCTCCATCATGTAAGTCAGAAGCTCGCGGAACAGGCTCGAATACATCTCGTCGAGCTCGGCGTCCCGCGTCCATACCGCATACGCCTTGTCGGCGTCGCGGGCGACATAGGCGTCGATGACGTCCTTGACCAACAATTCCGCCAGATGAGCCATCCGCGGCAACGCATAGACCGGGCGCACCGGGGGCGTCTGATTGAGCGCGATCGAGCGCTTGGCGACATTGGCGGCGTAATCGCAGATGCGTTCGAGATCGCTCCCGATCTTCAGCGCAGCGAAGACCTCGCGCAGATCGCGCGCCATCGGCTGGCGCAATGCCAGCAGCCGTACTGCGAGGTTGTCGAGATCTTGTTGCAGCTGATCGACCTTGGCATCGGCTTCGACGACGACTGCGGCCAGCTCGCTGTCGCGCTTGACGACCGCGTCGATCGCCGCGGCGAGTTGGCTTTCGGCGAGGCCCCCCATCTCGGTGATCGTATTGCTGAGCTTGCGCAGCTCTTCGTCGTAGCTTTTGACAATATGCTCTGACGCCATAGGTCGAATCTCCGCCGCCCTCGGCTCAGCCGAACCGGCCGGTGATGTAGTCCTCAGTCTGCTTCTGCTTCGGATGGGTAAAGATGCGTTCGGTCTCGTCGAACTCGATCAGCTCGCCGAGGTACATGAAGGCCGTGTAGTCGGAGCTGCGGGCCGCCTGCTGCATGTTATGGGTGACGATCGCGATGCAGTAGTCGTCTTTCAACTCTGCGATCAGCTCCTCGATGCGCTGGGTCGAGAGCGGGTCCAATGCCGAGGCCGGCTCGTCGAGCAGCAGGATCTCCGGCTCGACCGCGACGGCCCGCGCAATGCACAAGCGCTGCTGCTGCCCACCAGATAGGCCGAGCCCGCTTTGCCTGAGCTTGTCCTTGACCTCGTCCCAGAGTGCTGCGCGGCGTAGTGCCGCTTCGATTCGGTCGTCGAGCTCCGACCGCGTCAGCCGCTCGTAGAGCCGTATGCCGAACGCGATGTTGTCGTAGATCGACATCGGAAACGGCGTCGGCTTTTGAAAGACCATGCCGATCTTCGCCCGCAGGAGATTGAGATCGCGTCCAGGTGCCAGGATATTCTCGCCATCGACCAGGACTTCGCCGGTCGCCCGCTGCCCGGGGTAGAGCTCGTAGATCCGGTTCAGAATGCGCAGCAAGGTCGACTTCCCGCAACCGGACGGGCCAATAAAGGCGGTCACACGCTTGTCGTGCAGCGGCAGGCTGATGTTCTTTAGCGCCCTGAAGCTGTCGTAGAAAAAGTCGACGTTGCGGATTACGGCTTTTTGCCTGGGCAATAACTCCGGATCCCGGACGTCGGGGTCGGACGGGGCGAGCGGCATGGCGAGCCGTGCGGCAGCCTGGGGTGGGCTCATTGCTTAAACGCGCTCCATGAGGCGAGAGCCCGAGCGCCGATGTTGAGGCAGAGTACCGTCAGCGTGATCAATAGCGCTCCGCCCCAGGCGAGCACTTGCCAGTCGGCGTAAGGGCTCATCGCGAACTGAAAAATGACAACCGGCAGGTTAGCCATCGGCGCGTTCAGGTTCGTGCTCCAAAATTGGTTGTTGAGCGCGGTAAAGAGCAGCGGTGCTGTCTCCCCGGCGATCCGCGCGACGGCTAGCATGACGCCGGTCACCATGCCTTGGATCGCCGCGCGGTAGGAGACCATGACGATCACCTTCCACTTCGGCGAGCCGAGTGCAGCAGCCGCCTCGCGCAAAGCGTTCGGTACCAGGTTCAGCATGTCCTCGGTCGTTCGCACGACGACCGGGATGACGATGATCGCGAGCGCCATCGATCCGGCCCAGGCCGAGAAATGGCCCATTCGAACCACCATGACCTCATAGACGAAGAGCCCGACGATGATCGAGGGTGCGCTCAACAGAATGTCGTTGATAAGGCGCACGACCTCGCCAAAGCGGCTGCCGCGGCTGTATTCGGCGAGGAAAGTGCCGGCGAGGATACCGGTCGGCGTTCCGACCAGGGTCGCGATCAGGGTCATCACCACGCTGCCGAAGATCGCGTTCAGCAGCCCGCCAGCGCTGCCGGGCGGAGGCGTCATTTGGCTGAACAACGCCGGGGTGATCGCAGCGAATCCGTTCTCCAACAAGGTCCAAAGAACAAGAACGAGCCACAACAAGCCAAAAGCCGTCGCCGCGACCGACAAGCCCATGACCAAGCCGTTGGCGACGCGACGCTGGGTATAGATGCTCATCGGCTCAGCCTCCCGCCCGCTGTTGCAGCCGCAGCAGCAGCAGCTTCGCGATCGCCAGCACGACAAAGGTGATGACGAAGAGGATCAATCCCAGCGCAATCAGCGACGACAGATAGAGATCGCCGACGGCCTCGGTGAACTCGTTTGCAAGGGAGGCTGAAATCGTCGTTCCCGGCTGCAAAATCGAGAGGCTGATACGATGCGCGTTGCCGATGACAAAGGTGACCGCCATTGTCTCGCCAAGCGCGCGGCCGAGGCCGAGCATGATGCCGCCAACGACACCGATACGCGTATAGGGGAGGACGATCTGCCTGATGACCTCGCTGCGCGTGGCACCGAGACCGTAGGCGCTCTCTTTGAGGATTGCCGGCACGGTCTCGAAGACATCGCGCATGATCGACGAAATGAACGGCAGAACCATGATCGCCAATATGAAGCCGGCAGTCAGCACGCCGATACCGAGCGGCGGGCCGGCGAACAGCGCGCCAAACCCGGGAATTTGGCCAAGCGAAGCGATCAGATTTGGCTGGATGGACTGCTGGACAAACGGGGCGAATACGAAAAGCCCCCATATGCCATAGATGATGCTCGGGATCGCGGCCAGAAGCTCGATCATCGTCGCCAGTGGCCGTTTTAGCCAGATCGGGCAAATTTCGGTGATAAACACCGCTACTCCGAAAGCGACCGGGATGCCCACCAGCATGGCGATGGCGGAGGTGACGAGCGTCCCGTAGATTGGCGCCAGTGCCCCGAACTTCTCGGTCACCGGGTTCCAGACTTCGGTGACAACGAACGAGAAGCCGAAGGCCCGCAAGGCCGGTACTGCACCCTCGACCAGCGCGACGATAACACCGCCGAGAATCAACAGAACCAGCAGCGCAAACAGGAAAGTCAGCGCGCGGAATACAACATCACCAATCGAGCCGGCGCGCCCACGTTGCGCGCCTAATCGCTGGCCGACCGCGGTATCAACCGCCACAGCACGCCCTGAAAGTAGGGATGTTAAGGGCCCCGCTTCTCCCGAAAGGGGTCAGGATGAGTGCCCGTCCCAGACCGGCTTGCCGTCTGGTCCGACGATCTGCTTCCAACTGTCCTCAAAGATGGAGACCGCGTTCGCCGGCATCGGGATGTAGTCGAGCGACTCCGCCAGCTGCGCGCCATTCTTATAAGCCCAATCGAAGAAATTGAGGACTTCTTTTGCTTTCTCCGGGTTATTTTGCTTTTTGTGCATCAAGATGAACGTGGCGCCGGTGATCGGCCAGCTCTCCTTGCCCGGCTGGTCGGTCAGGATGAGGTAGAAACCCGGTGCGCTCTTCCAGTCCGCATTGGCTGCAGCCGCCTGGAAAACCTTGCTCCCCGGCTCCAAGGTGGCGCCGTCGTGGTTTACCAGCTTGGTATGGACGAGCTTGTTTTGCAGGGCATAGGCGTATTCTACATAGCCGATCGCGCCCATCGTGCGCGCCGTCAATGCCGCGACGCCCTCATTGCCCTTGCCGCCGATGCCCACGGGCCATTCGACAGAGGTCCCTTCGCCGACCTTATCCTTCCATTCCGGGCTAACTTTCGAGAGATAGTCGGTAAAGATAAACGTCGTGCCCGACCCGTCGGAACGGTGTATCACGGCAATCGCAGTGTCGGGTAATTTCAGCCCAGGATTGAGCTTGGCGATCGCCGGGTCATTCCACTTGGTGATCTTTCCCAGGTAGATATTGGCGATCGTCGGACCGTCGAGCGTCATCTGCCCCGGTGCAATCCCGGGAAGGTTCACCACCAATACTTCACCGCCGATGACTGGTGGGAATTGGGTAAGCCCGCTCTTTTCAAGATCGGCCGGCTTTAGCGGCATGTCCGAAGCGCCGAAATCGACGGTTCTTGCGTTGATCTGTGCAATGCCGCCACCCGAGCCGATCGATTGGTAGTTCATTTTTAGCCCGGTCTTCGCCGCGTAGGCTTCCGCCCATTTGGCATAGATCGGGTAGGGAAAGGTCGCGCCGGCGCCGCTGATCTCCGCCGCTTCAACGCAGAAGGCAACTGCGGCAGCGGCACTCACTGCGAGCACTGCGGTTCGGAAAGCGTTCACGGTCTGCTCCATCGGCAGCTAGAAGACGGACCCGGAGGGTCGCGACGCTATTACGCGCGCATTGATTAATTTATATGACGTTTTTATTGCACTTTTATGACGACTCGCGACCTCGATCGTGGTGATCGGGAGGGGAGCGATTTTTTCTCTTTCGCCGATCATCATCCCGTCATACTGATCCCGGCCTGCGAACCGCGTTCTGCTTGTACGGCGGAGCCGGCGGGCGCATGTCTTTCTAAGAAGGAGAGAACGGTATGTTCAGCCATATCATGATCGGGAGTAACGACATCGCGCGGTCGAAGAAATTCTACGACGCGATCTTCGGCGTGCTTGGCGTCAGCCCCGCCACCTCGGACGCGAGGGGCCGGCTCGCCTACGCGCATAATGGCGGGCGCTTCATGGTGACAAAGCCGATTGACGGCAAGCCGGCTACCGCTGCCAATGGCGGCACGATCGGCTTCCTGATGAACAGTGCCGAGCAGGCCGCGGCCTGGCACAAGGCCGGGATCGCGAATGGCGGCACGTCGATCGAGGACCCGCCGGGGATCCGCCAGGGCGCTGCCGGCCAGATGTATCTCGCCTATCTGCGCGATCCCGACGGCAACAAAATCGTCGGACTCCATCGCGTTCCCGCCTGATCTATCGCGGATCAGAATTGACGAGGGCCGCCCCGAGCGGGCGGCCCTTTTCACGTCACCCGTTTTGCAGCCGATAGCGCAGCCAAACCGCACCACACTCCAGGACCTCGCAGCTCGCCAAGATCATCGCGGTAACCGGTGCCGGTACGCCGGCATCCTTGTCGCTCGAGTCGAAGATACTCGGCGCGCCTTTCGCTCCGTCGACAGCGGGGCAGATCGCGAGGCTGATCTCGTCGATCAGGCCGGCCCGTAGAAAGGCACCGTTCGAGCCGCCGCCACCTTCGAGCAGCAGGCGTTCGAGCCCAAGCTCGCGGTTCAGGATCTCCAACGCCAATCCGAGATCGAGCTCCTGCTCGCCGGCGAAGACGTAGGAGACGCCATCCTGGCGGAGGCCCGCCAAATGCGCGTCGGCGACCTGCTCCGTCAGCACCGCAACGACCGGGTCGCCGCCGATATCGGACCGCCCCCAAGCGATCTTGCCCTGCGCGTCGAGTGCGATGCCGTAAGCCTTCGCGTCGCGCCGCGCGAACCAAGATTCCCGCGGATAGGTCCGGTCGGTGTGATCGGGGTAAGCCTCGGCCTTGGCGTACTCGCTGCCGGTCACCCGGCCAATCAGCCAGGAGCCGCCGCCGAGCTGCTCGTGCAGGCGCTCGAACAGCCCCGGCATGCGGTTCTCGGCGGGGCGCCACCGGCTTCCGAGAATACGGCCGTCGACGCTCGCGTTCATGTGGCAGATCACATAAGGTTTCATAATTGCATCCGTGCCGAATGCCGCGCTTAGCCGGGCAATTTCCAGCCCACCCAGTTACACAGCGCTTCGCCCATGACCCGCTCGAGATCGCGGCCCTTGAGCCACGGCAGTTCCTCGGTGAACACCCTCACGCATTGCCGCCACGAGCACGGCATCCGGGTGATGTCGGTGCCCCAGAACATCCGCTCCGGGCCGAAGGCGTCAAAGCAGCGGTGCAGATGCTCGTGAATGCTGCGGAACGGATAGGCGTCCTCGGCGTAGCCGGGCTGACCGGTCGCCTTGACCGCGACGTTCGGGTATTTGGCGAGCGCCAGCAGTTGCGGCTGGAACCGATAGGCGGCCTCGCCTTTGCGGCCCGGCGGTACCGCCATATGGTCGACGATCAGTTTGAGGCCGGGGTGGCGCTCGGCGATCTGTCCGACAGTCGGCAGCAACAATGCGGCGGCGAGCGCCACCGGCACGGCCGCCCGCTGGGCCGCGGGCCATAGCCAGTCGAGCGTCCCGTCGGTCATCCACTCCCGCTTGTGCCGCTCGTTGAAATAGAAGCGCAGGCCGAGCATGCCCGGCCGCTCTTTCCAATGCGCGACGAGGTCGCGACCATTCGGGTCGTCGAGATAGAACCACCCCATGATGGCGAAGCGGTCGGGGTATTTCCGCACCGCTTGTATCGCCAGTTCGTTCGAGTCGGGATCCCACAGCACCGGGTGGATCAGTGCCCGGTCGACGCCGGCTTGATCCATGGCGGCGATCGCCTCCTCCGCGGAGTACGGCTCCTGACGATGTTGCGGGGACGGCGTCCCCTTTTCCCAAAGATGAATTTGGCCATCGACGATCAGCATCTGGCGTATCCTTCCGATCCGAAGAGATTCAGCGGCAACAGCAACGCACGAAGCCTGGGCCCTCTGGACACGACCCTGCGGTGACAGCCAAACTCGTGTGGCTCAGAGGAGATTCCCCGATGACGATCATTGATTCCCAGGTCCATGTCTATGAGGCGAACACTCCGAAACGGCCCTGGCACAGTGTGCCGAACTGGCCCGATCACGTCACGGGTGACGAGATGGTGGCGGCGATGGACAAGGTCGGCGTCGACGGCGCGATCTTCATCTCCGCCTTCTCCATGTACCAGTATGACGCCAGCTATGCGGTGGAAGTGCAACGGGCTCATCCCGGCCGGTTCGCGCTCGTTAAGCCGGTCAACCCGGACGATCCGGCGGTCGCCGATGTCATCGCCGACTGGAAGAAAACACCGGGCGCGGTCGGCATCCGCATCATGCTGACGCAAGAGGCGAAGCGCGCGCCGGACGACCCGGGCCTCGACCGGATCGCACATGCGGCCGCTCGCCACGATTTTCCGGTCAACGTCCTGTTCTGGGGCAATGTGGATGCGGGCACTGCGCTGATCGACCGCCATCCCGATACGCGCTTCATCATCGACCATCTGGCCATCCTGCAGCCGCGCGTGCCGCCGGCGCCGCCGCAGCCCTGGGCCGACCTCCCGAAGGTGCTGGAACTCGCCAAGCGCCCGAACGCGGTGATCAAGGTCAGCGGCGCCTGTACGCTGTCCCGGGAGCCGTATCCTTTTCCCGACATTTGGGACCCGCTCGCTCGCGTGTTCGATGCCTGGGGGTTCGATCGCTGCTTGTGGGGCACGGACTGGACGCGCGCGTTTGCCGTCGTCAACTACGAACAGGCCGTCGAGCCCTTCCTAAAGACTGACCGCCTGAGCGACACCGAGCGGGCAACGCTGATGGGCGGCGCCTGCGCCAAGACCTATGGCTGGTCGCCGAAGAAAGGTTAGGCACTCCCTTGTGGCTCGATCGGGTTGACGTGATCGAGCGCCAGCGACGGCATTATGAAGCGCCTCAGCGTCGATCGATGACCGATTGGGAGGGAGGGCGATGACGTCAAGCGTGATCGGCGGAGCGGTGCTGCCTCACGCCCCGCAATTCCTCACGATGCCGGAAACCGAGGATCGCGACACGGTCGAGCGCGTCAAGACGGCGGCCGCCGAGATCGGCGCCCGATTGCGGGCGCTGCGGCCCGATCTATGGATCATCTTCGCCAATGACCATGCGGAGCAGTTCTTCCACACTGCCGCACCGCCCTTTACGATCCATGTCGGCGACGAGGCAAAGGGCGAGTTCGCTGGTCACCAATTTCATTGGCGCGTGCCGGGCGAGATCGGGTTCGAGATCGTGCGTCAAATGTACGCCCAGGGTTTCGACCCGGCCTTCACCAGCGTCGCCAAGATCGATTACGCGCTCGGCATCCCGCTGACCCATCTCGAAATCGCCGAGCCGGTTCTGCCGATCTATGTCAACGCCTATCTGCCGCCGCAGCCGTCGATGGAGCGCTGCTATGCCTTTGGTCAGGCCTTGGCGCGCATTGTCAGCGCGATGGGGGTGAGGACGGTGGTGCTGGCGAGCGGCGGCATGTCCCATTACCCGGGCACCGAACGCTATGCGGCACCCGACCTTGCCTGGGACGGCGCCGCACTCGCAAGGATTGCCGCCGGCAACCTCAAATCGTTGATCAGTTATGACGCGGCCGAGCTCGACGCCGTCGGCAATGTCGAACTTCGCTGCTGGGCTTGCGCCGCGGGTGCCATTGGTGAGCGGAAGCCCGACATCGTCTCGCTGGAGCCGAGCTGGCACCACAATTATGCCTCGCTCGGCTGGTTCAGCCCGCCGGAGGCACAGCCCGAACCGCACTACCCGTCAATCAAACCCGAGCTCGTCGAATTGACCGTCGCCCTGCACGGCCTCGCCCATGACGAGGCAAGCCGCGCCGCCTTTCTTGCCGATGCTGCCGGCTACGCCGACCGCTTTCGCCTGACGGCGGTTCAGCGCGGGGCACTGATGGCGCTCGACACCCGCGCAATCGTCGCGATGGGCGCCCATCCGCTGGTGCCGTTTCTCGCCAGTATGCAGGTCGAGCGCCAGCGCCGCGGCTGAGCGTCTGACTGAGAATGAGCCCGAGATCAATAGGCTGATTTCCCTCCTTCCTGGAGAAAAAGTCAGCGGTATCCGAGACATATACACCCGAAAGCGCCAGCATCACTGTCGCAGAAGCGTGCGGAATCTGGATCGAAAGGGGCGAGCTCGAAAGGAAGGGCTGCGTATCCTGTCGGCCTATCCGATTGATCCGGCCAAGCCCTGCAAGGGGTTCGGTGAAAATACCCTGTGGATCATCTCGGAAGCTGACCGGAGCGTGACCACGTTCCTGTTGCCGAGCGAATACTGAAACCGAAAGGGGAGAGGTGGCCTTTGGCTGCCCTTCTTCTCGCGAGCTCACCGCGCCTGCATATTGCCCCTGCCGTCGATCTCAAGCGGAATCCCTCCGCCGACGCCGATAGAGAGCGGCACCTGAGCCGAGTAAGGCTGTGCCAAGCAACACCACCGACGCCGGCTCGGGCACCACGTCCACCAGGGCGGAAGGCGCAAAAAAGTAATCCACCGGGAGATTGTCCGTCAGATCAAAACCAGGCATTTCGCGTGTTTCTGCAGTGTACGGTATCGCCTGTGCCAAAAGGGCCTCTACCGTATGCTGGGCTCCCTCAACATCGGGCAGGGGTATTGTGCCCAATACATCAGCATCAGCTGGCATAATCTCCGGGTCAGTGTCATTTCCGGCCGGATCCGACATGTACGTCGTCGGGCTGCCAAAGGTCAGCACGTCGCTGACACCCTGGCCGTCACAGCGACCTTCGGGAGAGATGCCCCCTTCGCAAAGAACCAAGCTCCCTGGGGTGACCTGAAAAGGGATAGGCGGTCGAGGCGAGCCGGAAATCATAATAGATTTCTTCTATAGACCATATGCCGGGGTTGTTTTCGTTCCGAGCAAACGCTGTTGCCGTCAGCCTCGCCTGATCCTCTATAGTATCGGTATCGATATCGCTGAAAGCAGATGATGTCGCAACCGCGATCCATGCAGTTATTGCACCTGTCGGGCCTGTCGCAAATTCGAAATTAGACTGTATAGCATTTGTGTTATCGATTACTTGATGTCCGTCTCTTAGTGTCCGACTCAGAATCGTATAGGTAGCATCAGGCGCGGGCCAGTCGCCTAACAAGAAGCTGGACCGAGGCGAGGTAGAGCCACGCCTTGGCGCTGGCGATGGTCGCTTCAAAATCTTTGGC
>Ga0187846_10000247_pt1 | contig 32911 bp, 31 predicted proteins | sample TC_taG_FD_161473 | JGI IMG/M metagenome (GOLD analysis project Ga0187846, IMG submission 161473) | Biofilm microbial communities from the roof of an iron ore cave, State of Minas Gerais, Brazil - TC_06 Biofilm (v2) | ecosystem: Environmental > Terrestrial > Deep subsurface > Cave > Wall biofilm... | reverse complement strand
ATCGTGCCCCTGCGGCAGCACGCCGCCCCCCGCTGCGACGCGCAGCCTTCAGCCGTCGTGGCCCCGCCGCCTGCCGCTCCGATCCCCGCCGCCTCGCCCAAATCGCAGCCGCAGGGGCGCAGCATGTTTACCCTGAGCGAAGTCGAAGGGCTGCGCCCGCTGCGCCGTGGCAACATCGCGCCATCGTGCCGCCGTACGGCAGCATGCTGCGCCCCGGCGCCTCGATCCCCGCTTTCCTCGCCCACTCCACCATAAAAGTTCTCGGATGGCCTGAGTCTGGGCGTTTTCACAGACAAACAGCACCACGTCCCTTATCCGGCGGGTTCAGGTGCACCCCACGATATAGGGCGCCTTTTTCACAAAGAAGGGATCGCTGGACAACCAAGGGTCCCGCTGCCGGTGTGGGCGCAAACCGAAAGCTTGCCAGATGCGGTGGACGGTGTGCTTAGAAATGCGAAACGGTGCGGCCAGCGAGCGGGGACTCCACACGGTGTCGTGTGTCGGCCGGGATCGCCGCGTCTTGCGAATGAGCCTCGCGACCGACTCATCGCTGATCGACCGAGGCCGACCGGGGCGCAACTGGTCGTGCAGAACCGGCAGTCCTTGGCGCAGAAAGCGTCTGCGCGAGCGACTGACTGGTCGCCGAGTTCAGTGCGAGCCGCGCAGCTATGGCCTGGTAAACTCATGCCCGCAGCACTCAGCAAGATGACTCAGGCCCGCATCACCAAGCCATGCGAAGTCTGCGAGAGGCAGAACGGCGCGGAGTCGCACAACCTCCTCCGCGCTCAAGGCCATTGGAGGCAGAATATATCTTATGGTAATAAAACGATGTTTATAATACAGGAGGGAGTTCAGGGATTTATCGACGGTGATGCGGACGGGCGCGGAGCGAGCGGCACGTGCTGCACGCGGAGCTCGTACTCGATGTATTGCTGCAGAGTCTCCTTGTCGCCGCCGATCGACGAGCGCCCGTTGACGAAAACGGTCGGCGTGCTGCCTACGTTCACGGCCTGACCGTCGGAAACATTTGCCTGGATCGCTTGCTGCGCGTCGGGCGAGGCCATGCAAGATTTCAGCGCATCCACGTCGAGATTGGCGTGGCGGCCGAACTCAAGAATTTTGTCCCACACATTCGCGGCTGAAATAAATTCTTGATTCTCGAAGATCGCGTCGTGGATCTTCCAGAAGGCCGCAGGTTGCTGCATGAAAGCGCAGCGGGCGCCGAGCGCGGCGGTGTTAGCCCACGGATGAAGCTGGGTAATCGGAAAGTCTTTGAAGACGAATCTCACCTGCGGATACTGAGGCTCAAGCACGCTAAGAATCTGATACAGCTGCCGGCAGTGGGGACATTGGAAATCACTGAACGCAACAACGGTCACGCGCGCATCCGCCGGACCCTTCGATGGGTTGTTGTCGAGATGAATTTTGGCGCGAGCGCCCGCAAAGGGCTCCGCGGACATGTCGTACATTTCGCCCCGCAGAAAAGTCTTGCCGTCTTTGCTTACGTAGAACGTTCCGGTGTCGCTCTGCCCCTTGAGGATAACGTGAACCGGGACGGTGTAGAAATCGGGCGAAGCCGAGGGCGCGATCGGGCCCAGGTCCACCTTGAAGTCCGGGCCCCAGGCATAAAGATTGCGGACGAATGCCTCGGCGGACTTGAGCAGCACCACCTGGTCAGGAGACGCGGGCGATGTCGGCGCGGACGGGGCGGTTGTCTGCGCAGCTGACGGAAACGCGGCGGCGAGGATTGCCGGAGCGAGCAATGGAAATATGCGACGCGACATTCTAGCGACCTCCATGGCGTCGAATGCAGAATGGTCTTAGCATGAGAGCTTCTGGGCCAACGGAAAACGACGCCCCACACTGAAAGCCTTGGAAGTGACCTTCAAACCTGGCGGCGCTTGCTTGCGTTTGTACTCGTTCTGATCCACGCGCCGGACCACGGACTTCACAAGGTCGAGAGAGAAACTCGCATGGTCCGCGATTTCCTCGGGACTGCGCAAGTCTTCGACGTAGGCTTTGAGAATGCGGTCGAGGACATCGTAGGGCGGAAGCGTGTCTTGGTCGGTCTGATTGGGACGCAGTTCGGCGGAAGGCGGCTTTGTAAGGGTCTGGCGCGGAATGCGTTCGCGCTCGCGATTCACGAAATCCGCAAGTGCGTACACCATGGTCTTGGGCACGTCGGAAATGACAGCGAGGCCGCCGGCCATGTCACCATAGAGCGTGCAGTAACCGACCGCCATCTCCGATTTGTTTCCGGTGCTCAACACCAGCGAGCCCATTTTATTGGAAATGGCCATCAGCAGGTTGCCGCGGATGCGCGCCTGCAGGTTTTCTTCGGTCACGTCTTCGGGACGACCCGCCAAAGCGGGTTCGAGCGTTTTGCGGTAGCTCTCGAACGCCGGCGAAATGGGCAGGGCCAGAAACTCGATGCCGAGATTCTGCGCGAGGCGACGCGCGTCGCGCAGACTGCCTTCTGAAGAGTACGGACCGGGCATGCCGACGCCCAGAACATTCGCTGCACCCAGCGCGTCACACGCAATCGTGGCGACAAGCGCGGAATCGACGCCGCCGCTCAGGCCCACGACGGCCTTGCGAAAGCCACATTTGCGAACGTAGTCGCGCGTGCCGACGACGAGGGCGCGATAGGCTCCTTGCAGCTCGTCGTCCGACTGCGGGCGAATGTCGCCTTCCCCTGTGCGCGAATCGAAGAAAACGAGGTCCTCTTCGAACGACTGCGCTTGCGCGGCAATGCGGCCGTCGGGCATGAACGCAACGCTGGAGCCGTCGAAGATCAGGCTGTCGTTCCCGCCCACCTGATTTACATACACGAACGGGACGCGATGCTCGCGGGCGACGGCGCGCAGCATGTCGTGACGCAGCGAGCGCTTGTCGAGCGTGTAGGGCGACGAGGAAATGTTCAGCAGCAGCGTACTTCCCTTGGCGACAAGCTCGGCCACGGGATCGCGGTCGTACAGACGCTGCGGCCAGTAGGCCTTGTCGTTCCAGCAGTCTTCGCAGATGGTGATGCCGAGCGCTTCGGGCTCGAGACGAAACACGTCCTGCGTGTGCCCAGGCTGAAAGTAGCGCGATTCGTCGAAGACATCGTAGGTGGGCAGCAGCATCTTGCGCTGCTCGAAGAGAACCTTGCCGCCGCAAATGAGCGCAGCGGAGTTCGCGACGGCCTTGCCGGTATCGTCCTGCGCTTTGCCGACGAAACCGACAAGCGACGGCAGGGGAACGGCCTTCGCCAGACGCGCGAGCTCCTTCTGATTGCGCGCTGCAAAGGCGGGGCGCTCGACCAAATCCTGTGGCGGGTAGCCGCAAAGGCACAGTTCGGAAAAGACGGCGATGTCGGCGCCGCCGGATTTTGCTTCCGCGGCTAGTTCCAGGATGCGGGCTGAATTGCCTTCGAAGTCGCCGACGGTTGGGTTGAACTGGGCGAGTGCAATCTTCATCAGAGGCCATAGCATACGGGGAGCGCGGAAGGTTTGCAATTCTGCGTGCGACGAACGAAGCTGCTCGGAGTTGCAAGCAAAAAGCAGGCGAAATGCTCGATGATTGCGGGGACTACTTAGCGCGAAGTGGCGAACCGCAGACTGCCTGAAAGCAAGCGAGCATCTAATCGCAACAGGTTGCAGTGTTGCGATTAGAAAAGTGGGAGTTGTTGAAACGAAGGGATTTAGCACACCTTCTAATCCTGGTGTGTTGCGATTAGAAAAGTGGGAAGTTTTTCGGCTGGGTTGGCCCACGCACGACCAAGTCGGCGATAGAGCGTGGGCCAGGGCTTGTGAGGGAGTTGCCTGGTCCATCCGTTCCTTGCACGGGCGCAACATGTTGCGCCCCTACGGCGATGTTGCCCATGGGCCGCGCGCGCCGAGGCGGCCCGTAGCCGATGCGTCGTTAGACGCTGAAGGAGCTGCCGCAGCCGCAGGTGGACTTGACGTTAGGATTATTGAACTTAAAGCCCGAGCCTTCGATCGATTCGATGTAGTCGATCGAGATGCCGTCGAGATACATTTCGCTCATCTGGTCCACCAGGACCTTGAGGCCGTCGAACTCGTACACGTTGTCGCTGGCCTCGTTGACCTGGTTCTCGAAGGCCATGTGGTAGCTGAAGCCCGAGCAGCCGCCTCCCACCACGGCGACGCGCAACCCCGCCGGCACGGGCGTTTGCTGCGCCAGGATTTCCTTCACCTTGGTCACTGCCACCGGCGATAGTTGAACCATTCCGGATTCCCTCCCAGGGGCGCGCTAGCGCAGCCCAATCACAAACCCATTATATCAGATTCGCCCAGGGTGTCGCGCGATGCGGACTAAATGGTACCGCCATCCTCGACAGGAACGCCGGGGCTCGTCGTGGGCGGACGCTGGTTACCAGCTAGTGAGATTATCAGTGTAATTAACAAGTTGTCGGGGCCACTGTAGCCTTCGCGCCAGAATCCACACATGTCACGTTGGAAGGCTATAAAGCGGCTGAGCTACAGCCCGCTGTATCTTTTTGTCGTGGCGGTCGGCTTCACCCTCAAGGACCGCTTCTCGGAAAAAAAGTCGGCGCTCCTCGGCTCCATGCTCACAACAATGAAGGGCCACTGGATTCTGGCCGCCTCGGCGATTCTCACTTTTGTTCTTGTGTGTGCGGGATTCTGGTTTTTTGCCGACCGACGTGAGGCTCACGAGCAGGTAGCCAGTAGCGTCCAGCGCTTTCTCCCCTGCAAACGCGTCCTACCCGATCACCTTGGAATCGCCTCCTTCAAGGATCATTATGTCGCCCATGCGGAAGTGAAGGAGGCCCGCCAGCAACTGTCTCAGAAAGGGCGCCTGCTTATTTTGGGCCGGCCATCGGGCGGCAAGACTCGCCTGGGCAACCGCTTCCCGCAGGGCGGGCTCGGGAGCATCTCCGAAGCGGCGCACCACATTGCTCCCGAACCCGCCCTGCGGGAATGGGTTGCCAAGGCCCTCGTCAACAAGGGCATTACGCTCGGCCGGTTGAATCGGAGCGAGGAAGAGATCCGTGTGTACGACGATGTGGTGCGCCGCTTCGGAGATGCGCCCGAGCCCGCCCTGCGGGAACAGGTTGCCAAGGCCCTTCGTCTCAAGGCAGTGATTCTGGGCGAGAGCCCTTGAGCCCCCCAGCGTCGTGAATGCCGGGCTGAAGACCCCGGCGCTACATTCAAACCTGCCGAGTTCACAACAGCAGGTCCCTCGGGCCAAGGCCCGTTGGGCTCGGCCCTTCGGAATGACACGCGCTTTTAGCGTTGCCGCCCTGCAGGCGAACGTGGCCTTCACATTGATCCTCGCCTTCTCGCCACTCGCCAGCAGGCGCTGGCCGCTGCTACAATCGCTGCGATGAAACACACGATTACGCTGATACCGGGCGATGGGATCGGGCCGGAAGTGTCGAGCGCGGTGAAGACGATCCTCGAGGCGGCGGGCGTGGACATCGCCTGGGAGGAGATGCCGGCGCGCGCGGAGGTGGAGCGGCGCGGCATCAGCTTCATGCAGTCGGGCGTGGTCGAATCGATTCACAAGAATCGAGTGGCGCTGAAAGGGCCGATGGAGACGGCCGTGGCTGGAGGCGCGCCGAGCATCAACGTGGGCCTGCGGAAGGCGCTGGATCTCTACGCGAACCTGCGGCCGGTGAAGAACCTCGAAGGCGTGCAATCGCGCTACGACAATGTGGACCTGGTGCTCATCCGCGAGAACACCGAAGATTTGTACGCGGGCCTGGAGCACACGGTGGTGCCGGGGGTGGTCGAGAGCCTGAAGATCATCACCGAAAAGGCTTCGACGCGCATCGCGCGGTTCGCTTTCGAGCTGGCCCGGAAGACGAAGCGGAAGAAAATTCACGCCATCCACAAAGCCAACATCATGAAGCTCTCGGACGGACTCTTTTTGACCTCGGCGCGCAAGGTCGCCGCCGAGTTCCCCGACATCGAGTACAAAGAGCTGATCATCGACAACGCCTGCATGCAAGTGGTGCTCGACCCGCAGCAGTTCGACATGCTGCTGCTGACGAACCTCTACGGCGACATCATGAGCGACCTGGCCGCGGGGCTGGTGGGCGGGTTGGGAGTGGTGCCCAGCGGCAACATCGGCACGGACACGGCGGTGTTCGAGGCGGTCCACGGAACCGCCCCGGACATTGCCGGCAAGGGGCTGGCGAATCCAACGGCGCTGCTGATGAGCGCCATCATGATGCTGCAACATATTGGCGAGACGGCGGCAGCGGCGAACATCGAAGGCGCGCTGCACCGCGTTTATCGCGCCGGGAAGACGCTCACGCGCGACGTGGGCGGCTCGGCGGGCACGGCGGCGTTTACCGACGCGGTGATTGCGGAGCTGGAGGTGGGGAGTTCCGTGGGGCGGCAGCACGCGTAGGGCGCGCCGTCGGGGCGAAAAGCGCCGGCGCGACGCCGGAGCTACAGCACCACCGCGATCACAACGCGTTGACTTAGCCGGCGCGGGAGAAGAGAATCAGGCGGAGAATTGAGTTGCGAGATTTGAAATTTGAGATTTGAGATTGGGGATCGGGGGCAAGCGTGGCGGAAGTGACGGTGGAAGTGGCGAAGTTCCTGAACGGCGAGATCGAGAAGGCGCATCCCATCTCGGAAGGCGACACGAAACGGCGGAAGCGCAAGCCGCACATCGTCGCGGTGATCAACGAGATGTGCACGGGCTGCGCGGGGTCTCCGGCCTGCGTGGACTATTGCCCCGTCGCCGAGTGCATGTTCTGGGTTCCCGATCCCGACCACCCGCCTTTCGGGCACATCCGCGTCGATCCGCTGCTGTGCATCGGCTGCAAACTGTGCACCAGCAAGGGACCCGACGGCGCGTTCCTGGATGGGTGTCCGTGGGACGCGATCGATATGGTCCCGCTGGCGGAGTTCGAGGCGCGCTACGGCATGATGCCGTATTGAAGCGGAAGTGAGAGGTTGGAAGTAAGAGGTTAGAAGAGCGGAACAGCAGGAGTCGAACAGCAGATCCCACTGAAAGCTAGAGACTCGCGAACAAAAGAAAAAGGCGCCCCGGCAACTGCCGGGGCGCCTTTTTTGCTTTGATGTTGCGCCGAACTCTTAGAACGACAGCGACGCCTTGACCTGTATGATGCGCGGCGCCGCGTCTCCGCCAAGACCCGAACCGAGAATGCTGGTCGGCTCACTGACCGCAGACGAAATCGAGCCAAGGCCTGACACCAGGTTGCCGCTCGGCAAGCTGAAATTCGGGTGGTTGAAGAGGTTGAAGAACTGGAAAGCGAGACCCAGTTCGCCCCGCTCCCAACCGGGGATTTTGGTCCGCTTCTGCGCCGTGAAGTCCGTGTTCCAGTAGCCGGGCCCACGGAAGATGTTGCGGAGACCTGGGAGGAAGTTCGTCTCAGTCCCGGAGCCGACAAACTGAGCGTTGGTCACACAAGGAGCCGTGCCCTTCGCCGCTGCTTCTCCGCAGCTCGCCGTGGGCCCGCCCAGGAATTGCGGCAGGACAACGCTGCTGAATCCCTGAGCCGACAACTCGCTGTCGAGGCCGCCATCAAAAACCGAGTACGGGAGGCCCGTGCGGGCAAAGATCGTGCCCGACACCTGCCAACCATCCACCAGAGGCGCCCATCCGTGACCCATCAGCGCGCGGCGAATGGGCAATTCCCAAACGTAACTGCCAACGAAGTTATGCCGCGCGTCGTAGTCGGCCGGCCCGTAGTTGTCGCGGATGTTGAACGGATTCGAAGCGGTAGCGACAGAGTTCGAATTGAAGAACACGTTCGGGTTTCCGCCGTTGGACACATCGTCAAAAGCATGGCTGTAGGTGTAGTTGGCTTGGAAGACGCCCTTCCCCCAGCCGCCCGTGACGTTGTGTTTGAAGGAAAAAGTGACGCCCTCGTAGTTGGAAATACCGCTCGTGTCGAGCAGGCTGACGGTCCCAAAGCGCGGATCGAACGGAGCAGACGGCAAACCCACAAAGTTCGGAACGGCCGCGCAGAAGGCTACCCCCGGCTCGCAGAAACCGTTTACGCCGTTGCGATCGACCAGATCGTGAATGCTGTGGTTGCCCGTGTAGCTGACGATGAACGAGCTGTTGGGGCCCAGTTGCTGCTGGACGTCCAGATTCCATTTCTGGAACTGAGGAATTCGGGTGGTCCGGTTGGCGCTGAACAAGTTGGGCGGTGCAAAGCCCGGTACGGCTGCCGTGATCTGGGCCAGGGTCTGGCCGTTTTTGAAGCCGTTGACCAAACCCGCGTTGTCAGCAGCGGCCTGAGTGAACAGGTTGCCGCCGTTCAGCGTTTCTCCGGGAGTCAAGTTGAGACCGACGACGTTGAAACCATTCACTCCCGGCGCGTTGGAAGCGAAGTTGTCCACGAACACCCCGGGGAAGGCATCGTTGAAGATACCGACGCCGCCACGGATGACGGTGTTGCGCAGACCGAACGGCGTCCACGCAAATCCAAACCGCGGCTGCCACAGCACCCCGCTCAACCCCTGCAATTCCTGGTGCAAGTTCAGCAGGACATCCGTGCTGTATGGCGTGTTGACGTTGTTGTCGGCGAGAAGGAACGGGTTGTCGAGGCGGTTGAAGCAATTCGCCTGGCAAATCGGATTGGACTGATGCTCGGCGCGGAGCGCGAATGTCAGTGTAAGATTGGACTTAATCTTCCAATCGTCTTCGCCGTAGAAAGCAAGAGTGTAGAGAGCAATCGGCTGCTCCAACGCCGTAGGAAAGTCCTGAGTGAGAACGGTGGCCGTTTTGCTCGCGAGGTCGACTCCACCATTGAAGAATGCGGCGACGGACTGCGGCACAAGCAAACCGCTGGTAAAGACGCCGAAGTCCTTGTCGCTGACGTCGTAGCGGCGGAACTTCGTGCCAACCTTTAGCGTGTGGGCGCCGATGGTCCTCGAAAGGTCGTCGCCGAGCTGATACTGGGTGACGTTTCGTCCTTGGGGGAAGAAAGCGTCGCCCGCGCCGCCCGCGGCCGCTCCACCGAGGTTGAACCAAGGAATGCCGGCGCCTCCGAAGAGAATGGTGGTCGGATAGGCGGCGAGAGCGGCCGCGCGATTCGGGTTGTCGAACACGGCGCTGTACCACTGTCCGGAAAGGACGAACTGGTTGACCATGGCGGAGTTGAACGTATGTACCTCATTCAACTGACTCTGCCATTGGGGCTGCGTGCTGGTGATGTTGAACAGCGGGCTGATGGGGTCCGTAGAACTGGCCTGCACGCCGTGGTCGTAGAGGAGCCGCAGGAATGCGCGATCGTTGTTGCCGAGGTTGTAATCCACGCGGCCTGCGTACTGTTCTTCGTGGGTGAGGTTCGTGTTCGCCGAGACAAAAAACGACGAGCAAGCCACGCCCGCGCCGAGGGCGCTGAAACCGTTGCAACCCAGCGGATCCTTTGAGAGATTCCCGGCGCCCGGCACGGCGTTCGCGGCTCCCTTAGCGTTGTTGTAGAGATTAAACATGGTCTGGTAGAACTTCACGGTCGCAGACGTCGCCGGGAACCCTTGCACGTTCTCCAGGTTTGCGATGGTTGCGGTCTGAAATGCCTGGCTGGGAAATGCAACTTCGTTGCTCACCGGGATCACCACGCGCAAGCCCTCGGTATTGAAGAAGAAGAACGCCTTGTCTTTCTTGATCGGACCGCCCAGCGAACCGGCCCACTGATTGGCATTGCTAAAGTTCCGCCCTAGGCCGGCGTTGTTGAGAAACCAGTCGTTGGCATTGAATGCTCTGCCATTCCAGTAGTAAATGGCGTTCCCGTGAAAGGCGTCACTGCCGGACCTGGTGATGTAATTGACGCTGGCGCCAGCCAAGCTGCCGTACTCACCGGAATAGCCGTTGCTCACGATGCTGGCCTCCTGAATCTCGTTGGCGCCGAGAAGCAGATTCGTGGCGCCGGAGTTGTTCAGGTTGAGAAACGGATCGTTGTCGTCCATGCCGTCCAGGGTGAAGAGGTTGGAGGCCGCGCCGACGCCGTGATCGGAAAAGTTGCCCAATCCGCCGGAAGTCGTGTTCATTACGACACCCGGGGCGGTCTGCACGAAGGCGGTCAGGTCGTTGCCGGGATTCGGAATTTCGGCGACCTGCTGCTGACCGAAGGTCGTCGCGACGTTGCCATTTTCTGTTTGAATGAGCGGCGCAGCTTCGGTAACCGTCACGGTCTGCGAGGAAGCTCCCAGCGTTAGTTGCAAGTTGGCCGTGGCGACTTGACCCAAAGCGACGTCGAGCGTCTCCCGGACGGCCTGAAACCCCTCGGCCTTCGCGGTGACCGTGTAGTTGCTCGGGGCCAACAGATAGAAGCGGTACGCACCGTCTTTGCCGGTCTTCGTCTCCGCCGAAGCTCCCTTGTTATTGTCCTTCAAGGCGACCGTTGCATTCGGCACGACTGCGCCGCTTGGATCGGTGACCACACCGGCGAGATCGCCGGTGGTTTGAGTCTGCGCTGGAAGCTGCGGCGCGATAAACGCGGCCGCGAGCAGCACAGCGAGGCTGGCAAGAAACCATCGCTTGAAATTCATAGCTTCACATCCTCCAGGTGCCCTACGATTTTTCGTACAGTGTCCGCAAAAAAATGCGGACTCGCCGCAGACCCCACGCAGCGCTGCGGCTGGCGATTAGGGAAAGGCACGGCAGTGGCCAAAAGCGCGATTATCGGAAGCGGCTGAGAGGCAGACATTTACCGTCGTCAAAGCGCTTCAACAATCGCGCGGATGGAAGGATGTCCGAACTCAGGTATATGACGATTCGGATGGGGTGATTGGCCGCCCTGCACGTGCGGACAAATCAAGTTGCGCGTGTCCGAAAAATGGAAAGTGCGGAATCGAAAATAGGCAGGCCGCTACGAGTGTGAGCGGGCGCGGATCGCCTGCGAAGTGGCCTGCGCTTGCTGGGTCACTTGCGGCGACATTGCGTCAACGCCACGGGCGAAGCGTTCCACATCTGCCAGGTCCTCCGGCCGGCCGACAAGATAGAGCGCGCGAAGGGCTTCCCACACTGCAGACTCGCTTGGGTCGAGCGAAGCTATAGGCTGCGCCGCGGCAACTTGCGAATCATTGGCAACCAGCCAGCGACTTAAGGTGCCGGGAACCACGGCGCGCACTTCCCTTCTCTGTCCCTCCGATGTCAGGTGGGCGACGAGCGTGCCGATGTTGACGACATCGCCGGGCTTCAGCCGTATTTCGATCGAGCCGGCGAAGGGCGCGAGCATCTGGTAAGGCCGCAGCATCGCGACGATTTGCGCGTGGCCCGAGTCGTCGTGGAAGCGCACGAGCGAAAGCGCAGCGTTGCGCTGGACCATGGGCTGCGGATCGTCCAGCAACTGCACGAGCGCGGCGTGGAATTCCGGCGAGCTGGTGTCCTGGCCCATCACCCAGGCATCGGTGAGCCGGATTTCGCCCACAGGATCCGAGGCCAGCGCGACAACTTGCGGGTACCAGCGGCGCGCCGCAGGATCGCGCCTTTCGATGTGCGCCTCGATTTGCGCGAGGGCATGCTGAATTTCGCGCGGATGCGAGCGGTCGGCGAGCGCCTTGGCCAGCTGCTCGTCGGTGAGCGGGCGGCCAAACCACGTGGCGTTCCAGAAGAGAAACGGCATCAAGACGAAAAGGAGAGCGAGAGCGAGGACGCCGTAGGTCCATCGGCCGCCAAACGACGCGCGAGATTGTGCGTCTGTGGTCATGAGCTCAGAGATTACAGGGCCTATCGGGAATCGACAAGCGGCTCCCTAAACAGGAGCGCCCACCGGAGTGTAGGCGATGTAGAGCAGCCAGTAGATGATGACGCCGGTGACGGAAACGTAGAGCCAAAGGGGAAAAGTCCAGCGCGCGATGGCGCGGTGGCGGTCGAAACGTTCGCGGAGCGCTCGCGTAAGGGTGACCACAACCAGCGGGACGATGATGACGGCAAGCGCCGTGTGTGAAATGAGAATCGTGAAATACACGGGGCGAATCCATCCCTGCCCGCCAAAGCGAATCATTCCGGCCCGGGAAGGAAAATAGATATAGCACCCGAGAAAAGCAGTCGAACAAACCACCGCCGCAATCATGCAGGCGCGATGCTGTGGCATCCTGCCGCGGCGAATGAAGGAGTAGCCAACCAGAAGAAAAACCGCGCTGGCGGCGTTCAGGCCCGCGTTGACTGCCGGAAGAGACGCGACGGAAACGCCGGCCATCAAGATGCGGCGGGAGAGCCGGGCTTAGGCGGCTTCGCGGCGGGTTTGCCCAGCGCCGGAAGCAGGCCCGCCTGGTGCAGGACCATCAGCAGCATGAGCGCGAAGACTCCGGCAATCAGCAGGCAAACCGCCAGAAGCATGATGCCGTCAATCCCGCTGCGGAGCAGGCCGGTGACAAAGTCCGAAGCCAAGCCCGCCAGGCAGATCAGGACAAAGAAAATGCAGATGGCGCCGAGTGCGAGCCAGTTGGCCTTTAGAGTATTCATCGTGTGAGCTTGTCGAAAATCATTATGACCAGCAGGATGGGGATGTGCGCCACGGTGGCGTGCATGAGCCACTTGGCGCGCAGGTTGGTGCGCGAGCGATTGGCCCACAGCGAAACCTGCAGGAGACACATGCCCAGAATCAGAGCGGCAGTGAAATACCTCATGCCGGCCATGCCTGCGACAGACGGCAGCAAACTGACCGGAACGAGAATGGCGCTGGCGGCCACGATTTGACGAAACGTCGCGTCGCCCGAGCGTTCCACGACCGGAAGCATGCGGATGCCGGCGCGCGCGTAGTCTTCGCGGTACATCCAGGCGATGGCGAAGAAATGCGGAAACTGCCAGAAAAAGAGAATGGCGAAGAGAATCCAGGCCCCGGTAGAAAGCGCGCCGCGCGCGGCGGCCCAGCCGATAAGCGGCGGCAAGGCGCCGGGAACCGCGCCGACAACGGTGGCAAGCGTGGTGCGGGTCTTGAGCGGCGTGTACAGAGCCAGATAGAGGGCGCTAGTGGCCAAGGCGATAAAGGCGGAGAGCGCGTTGACGGCGAGCGCAAGCCAGAGGATTCCGGCGGCGATCAGAGCGACGCCAAAACGAAGAGCCTCCGTGGGACGGAGAATCCCGGCCGGAAGGGGGCGCGAGGCGGTGCGGCGCATCACCGCGTCCATGCCACGCTCGAGGTACTGATTCAGAGCAGCCGTGCCTCCGGCGACCAAAATGGTGGCGAAGAGCGTGTGCATCAAGCGGGCCCAATCGAGCGGGCCGCGGGCGCCGAGATAGAAACCGGCGATTGTAGTGATGACCACGAGGAACGTTACGTCGGGTTTGAGGAGGACGACGTAAGCCCAGGGTTTCTCCAAAGCGACAGGGTCGGCGCGAACCGTGCTCATGGCTCAGGCTCCCGACCTCGCCGGTCGCGACGCACCGGCCCGCGCGGGAACAGCCACGGATGCTACCGGACGAATGCGGCGGAAACAAGCGAGAGTCAAGAATGCGCTGGAGGCAAGGACGAGGGCGCCCACGAAAACGTGCGCAACGGTCAGGATGACGTAAGGTGCGGAGGGCTGCGCTTCGTTTATGGCTCGGGCCACGGCCCAATATGCGGCGATGCCGAGGAGAACCTGAGCGCCGAAGGTGGCGTGCAGCAACACGACGCCTCTGCGGAGCTCAGGAACGCTGCCGAAGCGAGCTTTTACCGCGCCTGCGGTCCATACGACGATGCCGAGCAGCAAAACGGCTCCGATGATGTGCGGCAGGATGCCGAAGGCGCCGTGGCGGAAGCCTGCGCCGAGCACGAGCTGGATGAGAATCGCGACCGTGGTCAAAGCCGTGAGAAAACGCACGCGCGGCGAGCCGGAATCCTCGAGTGAAGGCTGTTCGCGGACGCTCCAGGCACTGGTATAGACCGCGAGCGCTACAGTCGTGAGGAAAAAAAGCTGCGCGACGGTGGCGTGAGTCGTGGCGATCACGGGCGGGTGACGGAACAAGACACGCCCGGCGCCCAGAAGAGCCTGCGCGACGACGAGTCCCAGGGCCGTCCAGCCAAGGCGGCGAACGAAGCGGCGCGATTCGATGCGGGCGAGCCAGATGGCGAGCACCGTCGTCAGGATGGCGACGAGCGCGGCCAGCACGCGGTGCGCGAACTCGTAGCGGATGCCGCCGACCAGTGGCGGAATGATTTTCCCGTAAGCCAAGGGCCAATCCGGGACCGAATCCGCGGCATCGTTGCTGGTGACGAGCGCACCTGCAACGAGAAGCATGACCGTGGCAACGGCAGTAGCGACGGCGAATCGATGGGTCGCCGGATGCGGCTGGTCTGGCAATCGAGCTTGTGTCAAGGGCATGGAACGCGTTGTGTATCGGATTCTCGAAGGCGCCACGGCCGGCGCGCCGCCGCGCCTCACGCGGAATTCGCCAATCGCAAGCTATTTCATTGGAAGCGAATCAATCCCCCGAAGCAGCGGCTTTGAAAGTGAAGTTGAGCGGTTTGGACTCCTTGGCGCCGATTGTCACCGTCTGGTCCACCGGGCCGTATTTTTCCTGCCAGGCCTCGATTGTGTAAGTGCCCGGCGGAAGACCCTTCAGCTCGAACTTGCCGTCTTTGGAGGTCACGGCGAAGTAGGGATTCTTGAACACGAAGATGTAGCTCTTCATCCACGGGTGCACGTTGCACTTCACGGGAATGGCGAGCTCGGGACGAGCGAAGCTCTGGTCGATCGGCGAAGCGCCGGGCGGCTGAGACTGATTCCACTCGCGATTGTCCTTGGGAGTGGGATGGATGTTGTGCGTGGTGTTGTCGTCGTTTTTCACCTGAAACGGCTGCCCTGCCATCATGGCAATCACATGCGGGTCGTACATACAGCCCTTTTGGTCGAGAACGACGGGGGCCGACGGCGTGTCGAAAGTATAGCCGGCGTCGAGGCCGCCCTTGACGTACACGACCACGTTGGCGAGCGCGCCGCCTGCGCCGGTGACCACTTCGGGCGGCGTGACGGGCGTCGCGTGAGCCTTCGCGCAATATGGCTCAGCGCTCATGTTGATGGGCCGCGTGACGGGCGCTTTGCCGTCCAGGGTTATCGTTCCCGTGACCGAGCCTGCGGTTGAGGCGTCAACGGTTTTCGCCGCGGCCGGAGTGGTTGCGGCAGGCTGCGAAGGAGTTTCCGCGGGTTTGTTGCCGCCGCATCCGGCGGCAGCAAAACCCAGCGCGATTGCCAACGTGAAATAGAGCATGCTCTTCATAACGGCGCATTTCCTCCTTATCAGAACAGACCATCTTAGCACGGCCAGAAAGCGCGCGCAGGCGAGTCTGGCCCGCGCACGGAATGCCTGCGGGCTGCGCCTGCATCCGCAGCTACTTGCCGCCTGGCGCGCCTACAGGCTTCGCGCCACTGGAAGCCCCCGAGGACGTGCGGCCCAAGAGCGAACTCTGCTCCTGCGGCGTGAGCGAGAACATGTAGCGCACGAGCAGGTCCGCCTGATCCCCGTGATATTGCTGGAGACCTGAAGGCAAAGGTCCGGCGAACACCCAATGGTCTGCGTCGCGTCGGAACAAACCCGAAGGCATGGCCGTGCTGGGAATGATTTTCGCGGGGTCGGTGATCCAGCGCGCAGTCCACGCGGGCTGCAGGCGCTCCCGCGCGAGGAGGAAGTTCGGCGCCGAGGCGGTCTTGTCGTGCGCGGCGTTTCCCGTCATGTGGCACTTCAGGCAGGGCGCCGCAGGACTGGTAAACAGGCTGCGTGCCATAGCGCGCTCGGTGTCCGTAAGGGGCGCAACCTTGGGCGGAACAAACGGCTCCGGCTGCGAAGACAGGGCCTCGAAGAAGAGCACCAGCTTGCGTATCTCGTCGTCGGACAAATAGAAAGTGGGCATGCGCACTTGCAAGTACTGGCGCACGCCGTTGCGGTTCGTGTCCGTCGCGCTTTGCGCCGGATTCGCCAGGAACTGCCGCAGCCATTCGGGATTCACGCGGGCGCCTTCGGTGGTCAGCGCGGGCGGCAGATTCGCGTGGTTCTCGCCCTGATACATGGGCAGCGTTTGCAGAACGGACTGCTGGCCGACGTCGATTTGGTGGCAGCCGATGCAGTTGTACTTGGTGACCACCCACCATCCGTCCTGAATGTAGCGGCGGCGATCGGCCGGCTTGTACATGTATTCGACCGGCAGCGTGGGGTCGGTGCTGCCCAGCAACATGGTGACGAGAGCTTCGCGCTCGCTGTCCGATTGCAGATTCGGCTTGGGCATGCGCAGCGCGTCCATGGGATTGGAGTGGTACTTGCCCTCGTCGTAGAGGCCGGGATTGCGCAGCTTTTCCTCGAAGAAGCCCTTGGGGTCGTACCACGGGCCGCGCGGAGAAGGCTTGCCGTCGGGCAGCATGCCGCGCTTCGCGTTTTCGGTCTGCAGGGCGAAGTCGAGGCGCTCGATGGGCTTGGAGCCTTCGTTGGTGAGTTCCGTGCCGATGCGTCCTTCGCCCTCGAAGCCGGCGATTTCGTGGCAGCCGGCGCAGCCGTAGTGCCGGACCAGGTCGGCGCCCTTCTCTTGCAGCGAAGGATCGTCCATGTAGCTCGCGTTCGCGTACGAGGCGTCGGCATGCTTCTGCGTCATGAGGTAGCTGGCGACGTCGCGCGCATCTTCCATCGACAAACGAAGGCTGGGCATAACCGTCGGCTGCTGCACGACGAGTTCGTGTCCGTCGTTGGGGCAGCGCGAATGATCCAAATCGAAAAGGTAGGGCAGGTTGTGCTTGGAGTAGTCCTCAGGTCCCAGGTCACGCTTCTCGTAGGGGCAATACGGCCGCGTGCGCTGCCGCGGATTGTGCACCCAGCGGACGATGTAGTCGTAGTTGTCCTTTTCTCCGACGCGGCTGAGATTCGCCGCGAACGTGCCGCCGAGTGTGGCGCTGCCCTCGCCGATCGAATGGCAGGCCAGGCAGCCGCGCTCTTCGAACAGCTCCTTGCCGTGTGCGGCGTTGCCGGGCTGCTGGCGCTCCGGCACCGGGCCCGTCAGCGCGCTCTGCCAGATGAACGCCGCGACGGCGTGAATCTCGTCATCGGAGAGCCGGAACTGCGGCATCTTCGTGCTGGCCCGGAACTCGTGGGTGTGGCCGATCCAGTAGGGAATCCATTCCTTGCGCAGCTTCAGTCGTGCATCTTTCAGGTCGGGGCCGACTTTCTTGATCTCCTGCAGCAAATTGTGGCTGCGCTGTTCGAGCGATTCGACGCGGGCGTCCGTGCGGCTGATCTCGACGGTCAGGTTCGTGGCCTGCGCGTAGTAGGCGTTGGCGGCGGCGTTATCCGGCGCGTTGTCGCCCAGTTTCTGCAAGCGCGGAATTTCTAGGTTGTCGTCGGCCTTCTGTTTGGCCAGCTGCAGGATCTGCTGGCGGGTGTTGACAAGTTCTTCGTCCTGATTGTCGAAGCCCAGGAAGCGATGACAGCCGATGCAGCCGTAATGGCGATACAGCTGCTTGCCCTCGTTCAGCACCGGCGCATGCTCCGTAACCATGTCCGACGCGTGACATTGCTGGCAGCCGGCGTCGTAATCCTCGGGGTAGTACAGCGGCCAGAGCCAGTGCTGGTAGCGCCCGTGCCCGCGCCGCTCTGAATCGATGGCGCGGCCGTTGCCGCCGTGGCACGGCGAGCAGCCAAACTTCTCAAGCGGATGCCATTTAATCAGGTCGAGGTCGGAATGGCTCGAAAACGGCGCGTCCTTGCTCTTTGCCATACCGAGCGCAGCTTTGGTGAGCGAAATCTGCGGCGGGACATACACGGGGTCCGTGCCGACGTGGCACGACTGGCAGCGGTCCACCAGGCCCGCTCCGCCAAGATTATTGATCGAAGCGCCCGACGGGTTGACGTTGATTTGAATGATGCGCTCATCGAAACCTGTCATGCTGTCGCGCAGCGTCTTGAGCGAGGCCGAGTTCAGGCCCGGCAGATGGTCGGACACATACTGGGCCAATTCCGTCTGCGCGTCCTTGGCGGGCTTGTCGAGTTCGCCGCGCTTGGCCACCAGCGCGGCGCGCTCCGCCATGATGGTGGTAAACGTGTCGTTCAACTGGTCGCCGGTGAACGCCTTGTTCTTTTCGATTTTGCCGCCGGCCACCGGCCAGTCCACTTCCCACTTGTTCTGCCGGCCCTCCATCAGTTCCTTGAGCCGCTTGGCTTTCAGGTCTTTGTCCGATGCGGGGACGATTTCGTACTCGTAGATGAGGTGCCCGATCTTGCCCCGGGCGTCCTTGAAGGCGTCGCTCATGGCGGCGCGCTGGTCGTCGAGGAGTTGTATCTGTTTGGCGATCTGCTCGTCCTGGGCTTTCGCGGCTTTTTGCGTTTCATCCACGCGGGCGGCAAGACGCTTGTACGCGGCAGAGGAATAGACGGCGTTCTCGTCCTGCAGCTGTTTGGCGACGGCCGTGTCGAGGAACTGGGTGTAGGCGCTGGCGAAGCGGCGCTGATAGGAGCGCCACGGCCGCAGGCCGTACACTTCGTCCCAGAAAGACCACGCGACGGTGATCATCAAGAGCACGGAGGCCACGAGCAGGGGCCCTGCGAACGACCGGCTGGTGATGGGATCGTCTTGCGGGGGCTGATCAGGCACCGAACATCTCCTCGAAGCCCGCGGAAAGGGTCAGATGCTGAACCAAGGCGTCACCCAGATGTATTTGATGTTGAACAGCAGGCGCAGCAGGATTTTCACCGGGAGCGAAACCATCAGCACGAGGAACGTGTACAGGGTCACGAGCTGAACCAGGCTCATGCGCTTGTACATCTTGCGGCTGAATTCAGTGCGCACGCAGATCCAGTGGACGAAGAATGCCGCCAAGACAAAAAAGGCCGCGACGGGGAAGAATCCGAAAATCACGCGCGACCAGATGAACGCCTGGTCCTGCGGCATGTGGAAAATCGAGCCGAGCCACGACCCGTTAACGTGCAACAGCGTGAACGGGAACACCTGGTCGAGGTTCTTGTTCACCGTGTACTCGACGCGCTCGGCATCCCAGGTCATGCTCGGCCAGAACCACATCCAGCCGGGCCCGCGAATGAAGGTGCCGATGGAAATCATGCCGACCCAGAGGACGACGAACCCCACCAAGAACGTCCAGATCGAAAAGCGACGCTGCTTGTAGGTGTAATAGCCGTTGCCGAGGGGATTCGTGTCGATATACGGCACCACCATCAAGCCGATGATAATGAGCGTCGGCATCACCACGCCGGCCATCCACGGATCGAAATAGACGAGCATCTCTTGCAGGCCCAGGAAATACCAAGGCGCCTTCGCGGGATTCATCGTGACGTTGGGATTGGAAGGCTCTTCGAGCGGCGCGTTCAGCGTGAGCGACCACACCATCAGCAGCACGGTGACGATGATCGCCACCAGCAGCTCCATGCGCATGAGGTACGGCCAGGTGTGGACTTCGCGCTCCCACTTCGGATCCCAGGGCTGGGTCTTGCGATGTTTCGTCTTTGCCGCGGCAGGATCCGCTTCCAGCACTGCGATCAACCGGTCGTTCGCGAGCCCCTGCCTCAGCGCGTACCACAAATAAAACGGGACCAGAAACAACAGCGCCACAATCGGCACGTTGTCCGGCGCCGAAGCAATTTCCCACAGTTGACGCCAGTCACCGCCCATTCAAGCGTCCTTATCCGGCCTTAGGTACCCCACCTCTTCAGAGGTGAGGCTTTGGTCGGCCCCGTTCGCGGTCAGCCCTGACTTCCCGTCCCGCTGGGCCGCGGGACCACGGGCCGCGGACTTCTCTCTTCCTTGATTTCCGATTCCAGCATCACCGGCGCCGGACCGGAGATGCCTCCATCCTTGCGTACGCGCCAGAAATGCACGCCCATGAAAATTGCGGCAATCAGCGGAATGGCGATGCAGTGCCAGATGTAGGCGCGCAGGAGCGCGTTGGCGTCCACGATCGAGCCGCCCAGCAAGGCGAAGCGGACGTCGTTATACGGCGTCATGCCCAGTTGCGAACCTAAAGGCCCCTCGTGCCCAAGCAGCGGAGTGGCCCGCGCCATGTTCGTGCCCACGGTGACGGCCCAGAAGCCGAGCTGATCGTCCGGCAGCAGGTAGCCGGTGAACGACAGCAACAGGGTCAGCACCATCAGCAGCACGCCCACGCACCAATTGAATTCGCGCGGCCGCTTGTACGAGCCGGTCATGAACACGCGGAACATGTGCAGCCACACGGCGATGATCATCAGGTGCGCAGCCCAGCGGTGCATGTTGCGCAGCAGCTTGCCGAAGGGCACGTCGTTTTCGAGGTAGAGAATGTCGCGGAAGGCCTGCACCTTGGTGGGGTGGTAGTAGAACATTAAGAGCACGCCGGTGAAGGTCAGCACGATGAACAAATAGAAGGTGATGCCGCCCATGCCCCAGGTGAAGTTGTACTTCGTGGCGTCGCGATTGACCTTCGCCGGATGCAGATGGAAGAAAACATTCGACAGCACGCTGAGCGCGCGGTTGCGCGGCTCGGCGTCGTGCTTCACGCGGAACATCGAGCGGTAGAGCTGCGTCTTCTCGGGCTCTTTCAGCTCGACGAGCTGCTGCTTGCCCTTTTCTTCGAGCGTCTTGCGCAGGGCCGCAGCGGTCTCCTTGGCCTTGTCAAGGACGCCCACCTTTCCGTTCTTGCCGTTCTCTTCCGCCATCCTCGAACCCTAAAGCTCCTGTGGAGTGCTGCGGCCCGGCGCGGCAGCCGGTGTCGCTCACCTCATGGTCTTCGTGCCCCTGCGCTTCTCGGTGTCCTCTGCGTTTCGCTTTTGCCTTTACGGCCTCTAGCTTTGAGCTTCTAGCCTCCAGAACCTACACATTCAAGTAGGCGCCCGTGTCGTTGAAATGATTGGTGCCCGCGCGTGGGTCGTTCACGAACAGCCGACTCGTATCCACAACGACCTTGCCGGTCGGGTCCAGTTGCACGAGCGCGCGGTCCATGGGCCGCGGCGCCGGCCCTTCAAAATTCACGCCCTCGCCATCATACCCGCTGCCGTGGCAGGGACACTTGAACTTGTTTTCCGCTTCCTTCCATTCGGGGGTGCAGCCCAGATGGGTGCAGCGCGCGTAGATGACGAAAAGACGGTCCGGCTCGCGCACCACCCAGCAGCGGTTGGTCATCAGGAAGCGCTGGTCCACACCGAGAGAAAAATCGGACGGATAGCCGACGGTGAAAATCGTATTGGGCTCGTACAGCACGCGAGGAAAGAAAAACCGCAGAAACATCAGGAAGTTGACGCCGAGGTAGCCCCAGATGCAGGCCCAGACGGTGCGGCGACGGGCGGTGTTGATTTCCTTCTCGGTTGCTTTGGCGTCCGGCGAGGAAGCTGCCGGCGCCCCGGCAGGTGCAGCCGGAGCTTCTGCAACCTTGCCTTCAGGCGTTTCTGGCATAGACCCCTAAGAAGTGCCTTGACTCACAGCGGATAGAATAAATGCAAGACTCGAACAGCGTTTTATATGACGGCGCAACGTGAGAGTCAAGCGGAAGTGAGATCGTCTTGTGCAGATGGCGGCCTTGTCTGAGAGTCATACTGGCCGCACAGACGGGATTCGCAAAACTCTCCCACTGTGTTGAAGACCAAGTTGTGCGAACTGTTTCAATTGGGGCGCACCCGGAGTGAAGGAGATGGCGCCGCTTGAGACCCAAACAAAATCACGCTCAAATCGGGCCATGAGTTTTCCATCACCACTTAGCCATTTCTGTAGCCAACGCAGCTTGTCCAGAACCACGCTTACTTCTCCTTCGGTGGCAGTGTGTACCTCCACCCAGTAAACACATTCTTCTGGCCGATTCCGGTGCTGGAAAGCTATCGCAAAGTCCCATCGGTGAGCGTTAGGGTGTTGCTGCTGCAGGCTGGAGTCCACGTCAACGCTGCCACTTAGTCACCGCGGCTCTTCGGCGTTTACATGCTGCCTGTCTCGTGCTCGCAGAGCACGCAGACCCGCTTTCCAGGCGTTCTCAAGATGTCGCGTCTTCTTGACTGCATTCCTGAAGGTCACTTGGACGCCACCGGCTTCCCGTTGGCTGCGGCGCGCGCCACCACCAGATTCGCTCTTCCACTGAACTCGGAGAGACCGCCCCAACCAGAACCTCCCTCCTGCTCAGCTGACGGATCTAGTTCAGATATGTCACGGGTTTTGCCGGTTTCTCGGTTGAAATAGAACACGCCGAGCGTCTTGGTCATGACGGTATTGGCGAGTTTCTGCATCCCCTGCGAGTGGGCCGCGTCAAAGAGGCTGAGCAGTGCGCCCGCGTCGGCACCAGTTGCCTTCAAGTGCCGGAGAGTCCATATCGCTTCCAATACCTGGGAGGAGTGGGTCGAAAGGCAAACGCGATAGCCTCGGCGTACCAGTTCTAAGACCAGCAAAATCACAACTGTGATTGCGCGTGGATGCAGGCCCATCTCCAGCTCTTCCACCACCACCCACTTAATGTAACCCCGTGTCGGAACCCTTGTCGGAGGCATGAGCCAATAAAAGCCAAGCAAGAGCGGTACAAACTCCCTTTGACCCGCCGACCAGACCATGTACGGTAATGATTCCTTTGGTTCACCCGCACCGAGAACCAACCGCTTTTGGGATCGAAATTTATCTACTCTAAGATGAAAGTTCGCAAACACGTTTCTCTGCAGAAGATCTCGAAATTCCCTTTTCAGACGACGCTCCCGGGGGAATAGATAGCCGGTACCGCCAAGCTCACGCTCTACCAGCACGCGCAGATTCTCGCTGAACTCACGCACCGCAAACGGGTCGCCGGGCGCGTAGTCTGTAAATGGACGCGGCCAGCCATCGCGCAACGCCAATACGCGTTGCGCAGGAATGAAGAAGAGGGTTTCCTCCTTGTTCGGGCGCTTGCGCCTTGCTATCTTTGGCAAGTCCACCGACTTTCCCTCCCACTCAATCGAAGTGCTTCCTGCCTGCCATATCGAACGCATCCCCTCGCCGAAGTAGGCGTCAAGGAAATCCGGAAGGTTGTGTCCCCAATCCAATCCGTGCCTGCTCATTTCGTCCTGCACCTGGCCGGCGTCGACCATGAGCTTTAGGAGTTGCAGTGCGATGCTCTTCCCCGTTGCCTGAGGACCAACAAGCACGGTCAGGTCCCCGAATGTTAGGGTGGCTTCCCTAATCTGCCCTAGGTTCTGAATTTTGAGCGTCGTCATCCCGATTCCCACAACCAAGAATCTGGCTGCTCCTCTTCAATTCACGGGTAACGCAGGGAGTATATCATCCGGTCGCTCGCATGCCAGGCTGACCGAGAAAACACGACAGGAGCAGAACCGACCGGCCCGCAAGCTGCACCGACCACCGCGCGTCCATGAGAATGACGATCTATCCGGCGAAGGAGGCGACGCCGGAGCGCATACCGACGGAGCGCAGCACGAGGTCGGCGAGGGCGCGAATGAGCAGTGGCGAGTCGTTGAGCGCCGGCATCATGTGAAAGTCCGCGACGCCGAGCGACTCGGCCTGCTCGCGCGCCTCGATATTGATTTCGTGCAACGTCTCGATGTGCTCGGTGAGGAAGGAAACGGGAATCACCAGCATACGCTTCACGCCGTCCGCCGCCATCTTCGCGAGCGTGCCGGTGAGCGACGGTTCGAGCCACTTCTGCGGGCCCACGCGGCTCTGATAACAGAGTACGTGCGGATTGGGCCAGGCGCCCAGCTCGCGGACGAGCTTCACCGTTTCGTCGATGTGCCGCGGATAGGGATCGCCCTTTTCGACCACCGACATCGGCAAGCCGTGCGCGCTGAAGACAAGATGCACGCCTTCGGGGCGCGCCAGGCGTTCGAGCGCAGCGTTGATGCGCTCGACGACGCCGGCGATGTAATCGGGGTGATCGTAAAAGTGGTCAATCGTGTGGACGGGAACCCTGGCCATGAACTGGCGGTTCCATTCTTTCAGGCTGCTGCCCGTAGTGGCGAAGGAATAGTGCGGATACAGAGGCAGCAGGACGAGCTCGTCGTAGGGCGCGCTTTCCAGCGACGACACGGCTTCGGCCGTGTCGGGGTGCCAGTAGCGCATCGCGACGATGACGCGCGCGTGGAGGTGTGGGCGCAGCGCCGCTTCGAGCGCGCGGGCCTGCTGCTCCGTGAGCCGCCGAATGGGCGAGCCGCCGCCGATTTCGGCGTAGTGCTGCGCCACTTTCTTCGAACGGCGCCTCGAGATCAGCTTTGCCAGCGCCTGGCGCGCGAGAAACGCGCCGGGAAAATTGATGATGTCGGGATCGCAGAAAAGATTGTAGAGAAACGGCTCGACGGCGGCCTGGTTCTCAGGTCCGCCGAGCTGGAACAGTATGACGGCGATTCGTTTCGCTTCCTGCATGGCTTCTGCACCTAACCGGGCGGTTCGGCCAACTCCTAGCCTTCGCGGAGCTGTTGCTTCAGGCGTTCGACTTCGTCGCGCAACTTGCCGACACGCAGCCCGACGCTGATCTCATAGACGAAAAAAACGGCCCATACGCACATCCAGGCGGCAAAAAGAAATTCAAAGTTCTTCATTTCTTCTCCTTCGATGAGAGGGCGGCGTCCGCGCCGGAGCCCCGCGATTCCACTTCGATGCGCAGCTCTTCGTATTCGTGTCGCAAACGTTCCAGGCGATAACGATCCATCAGAACGAGCACCATCAGACAGAAAATCGAGGCCATGCACAGCAGCAGCACGTGCGTCATGCGCGGGTCGGCGCCCGAGGCGGAATCGCCAAAGTAAACGGGCTTGGGGTGCTGCGTGGGAAACATGCGATTGGACATGTACACCAGAGGAATGTCGAGGAAAGCGAAGATGCCGACGATGGCCGAGAGCGTGGCCTTGCGTTCCGGGTCTTCGAGCAGGTTGCGCAAGATCAAGTAGGAAATGTACAGCAGCCACAGGATGAAGGTCGTCGTCAGCCGCGCGTCCCACGTCCACCAGATTCCCCACACGGGGCGCGCCCAGAACGGGCCGGTGAGCAGCCCAATCGAGCAGATGGCCACGCCCACTTCGGCGGCGGCGACGCCGAGCAAGTCCCAGCGGACGTGGCGGGTCGCCAGATAAGCGATGTTCGCCGCGAAAACGACCGCGAAGGCGCTGAACGAGGCGCTCCAGCTGGGCACATGGAAATAGAAGATGCGCTGCACCTCGTGCATCGTTTTTTCGTCGGGCGCGATGAACAGCGCGGCGTAGCCGGAGGCGCAGACGAGCGCGGCGACGCCCAGCGACGCGGCGATGCGTGCGGTTTTCATCCGTGCTCGTTCACTCCTCCAGCAGATAATCGCACAAAAGCCAGGAAGCGGTCAGGAACACAACGTCAAACCCGGCGAGAAACGCGACCCACGCGCCATCGATCTCCGGTTCGAGCGAAAAAAGCGACGCGGTCGCTTGCACCGACGCAATCAGGAGCGGCACCAGGACCGGCAGAAGGAGCAGCGGAAGCAGCAGCTCCCTCATGCGCGCGTGCGCGGAAACCGCCGAAAAAACCGTGCCGGTAATGACGAGTCCGGCGGTCCCGAGCGTCACGACCAGCACCAGCCGCCACACGATTCCCGCAAGCGAAAGGTTGTAGAACACCGCGAACATGGGCACCAGGACGATCTCCGCCAGCGTCATGAAAATGAAGTTGGCGAGCATTTTGCCCGCGAGGATCGCGAAGCCAGACACCGGCGCCAGCCGCAGCGCATCGAGCGTGTCGTTGGCTTGCTCGCGGGCGAACGACGGATTGAGCATCAGGGAGCCGGCAAAGAGAAACGCGATCCACAGAAGACCGGGACCGTAGCGCCGCGATTCGGCTGCCGTAGGCTCGAAAGCAAAGCTGAAAAGCACAACGACGACGAGCGCGAAGACCACGGTGGCGGTGAGCAGTTCGCGGGCGCGGAACTCCACGCGCAGTTCCTTTGCGAGCAGAATCGCGGCGGCGCGTGAAGTGTTCATGCCGGCCTCGCGGCGGCGTCATCGCGCAGAGCCGCGAGCACGGCGCGCGGGTCGCCGCCGGGCCCGCTATCGCGCTCGACGCGCCCGCCTGCCAACAACACCGCGCGAGTCGCCAGCTCGAGCGACTCGCTGCGCGCGTGCGTGCTCATCAGGATCGTGCAGCCATCGCCGCGCAGGCGGGCTAGCGTTTCGCCGAACCAGGCAAGCCCCTGACGGTCGAGGCCCGCTGCCGGCTCATCAAGCAGGAGGAGGCGCGGGTCATGCAGCAGCGCACGCGCAATCGCCAGGCGCTGGCGCATGCCGCGGGAGAACGTGCGCACCAGGCGGTTCGCGCTCGAGGCAAGCCCGCAAGATGCGAGGGCCACGGCTACGCGAGCAGGAACGTCACTAACCCCGTAAAGCTGCGCAAAAAGTGCGAGGTTTTCCTGGGCCGTCAGGTCGTCGTACAACAACGTGGAATGACCGACCATGCCGACGAACGGCTTGGCATCTGCGCCCGCAATCTCCCGAGTCCGATCGCTGAGTTGAACACGTCCAGCGCTGGGTCGCATCAGCAGCGCGGCAACGCGAAGCAGCGTCGTCTTCCCTGCTCCATTGGCGCCGAGTAGCGCGACAAACTCGCCCGCGAGAATGTCAAGAGAAACTCCGCGGAGGGCGAACATCGAGCCAAAGCGCCGGTCCACGCGATCGAAACGGATGCCGATCGCACGGGTGGTTGGAGAAGCGGGCAAGGCGGTTCGCTCAGCCTCGAACCAAGTCGCGGAGAATGGATTCCATGCGTTGCCGCTCGCGGGCGTAATCTTCTTCGCTGATTGTTCCCGCTTGGTGGCGCAGTTCCAGGCGGAAGAGGTTGTCCTTGAGACTGTCGAGGCTTCCGCGGACTTCGCGATCTAGGTCGGCAACGGCCGCAGGACTGACCGGCGGCGCTACGGGAACCGCCACGGCGGGGTGTTCGGGCGCGCGAACCTTGCGTTGGGGCGCGCCCTGCGCGATGGCGGCAGCGCCCCCGGCGGCAGCAACGCTCTGCGGCTTCCGCCAAACGTAGGCAAAGCCGAGCGCGAAAAGCGCCACGAAGCCGGCGACAACGTACCACTTCAAGCTGTCCAGACGCGCGGGTATGGCCGTTGCCGTGACGCTCGTGGCGTCGGCGCCCACCACATCCAGACGAGAATTTACCGACGGATTCTGCGCATTCTGAGCCGCCGGAGGGCCGCTCACCGCCCCCGAAGAACCACCAGTATTCGCGGGCATCGGCGCGCTGCCGGAGAAGGAAACGCTGACTGGCGTATTGGCGGCAACGGATTCACGCATATACACGCTAAACCCCTGATCCTGTCCGGCGGGAGCAAAGCCCTCCGCCGTGACTTGGACGGACGGCGGCGCGAACACGGCCAGCCGCTCGGCAGTGTAAGGCGAAACAAAACGCAATTTCGCCTGGTTGCCGGCGTAGGGCAGTTTGTACGAGATTCGGACCCCGCTATCGCCGGGCCGGAACGCGAACGCGATCGCTTGCTGGCCTTTGCCTTTGTCTATCGTGCCCTGCACGACGGACATACCTGAGGAACCCGCAGCGGTAACTTCTCCCAGCTGTGCGCCCTGCGGCAGCGAAAAAAAGAATGACCCGTCCGCCTTGTAGAAGGCCTTCGGCGGCTTGGTCTTGTTCTCGATGCTGTATTCCTCTCCGACGAGAAGCTCCGCGCCGTGCGGCTGCACGATGACGGCGTGGGCGGGAACGGTGAACGAGCCGGGCGCATCGGTGGGCTCGAAGACCTGCACCTCGGCGGTGGCCTTCCCCGGCGGAACCGGCTCGTGATAGTTCACGCCGCGATAGACAGCGCGAATGAGCATGGGCGCGGTGCCAAGCGCAGGGTGTTCGAACTTGAAGCGGCCCTGGCCGTCGGTCCTGGTGTTGGCCACCGGTTGCATGCCGCCCTGAAGCTGAATCAGGATCACGTCCACGCCGGCGGCGATTTGGCCCGTGGTGCCGTTGCGCACCGTGCCGGTTACGGTACCGGCAGAGATCGCCATGGCAAAAAGCGGCCATGTCAGCGCCAAGGCGGCAAAGCGCGACGAGCGCAGGGCTAATCTCAGACTTGAGATTGGAGATTTCACAGGGGTCGCGCCTTTTTCGCCGCGGCCTGTCGCATCGCGGGAGTGGGTGCGCTGCCGGTGAGGCGGTCCATATCGGCCAGGACACGGGCAGCTTCGATCTCGAGCGCCTGCCTCGTCTCTTCGTAGTCCCGCTCGGAAAACTTTCCGGCGCGGTATTCGAAGCGCAGGTCGCGCAGATTCTCGTAGATAGCGTCGCGGCGCTCGAGCAGCTGGTCGAGCTCGGTGCGATGAGGCGCGAAGTCCGAAGCGTCTGCGCGGACGTTGAAGATGAACATGATCACCGCCGCGGCGAGCAGCACGCAAGCCAGCGCAACCGTGATGTCCAGGCCAGTCATTCACCTTCCCTGCCTGCTTCGTCGCGCGCCCGAGCCATGAGATCGGACGAGACTTTGGGCGCCGAAGCCGACGCAACAGCCGCGCGCTGGCGCCAGCGCCGGACGACTTCCCACAGCAGCAACAAAGAAACCAATGGGACGACCGCGGGCATGATCCACGCGGCGCGGTTGAAGCCCTTGGCAGGCGGCTCAGCCAGAACCGTTTGGCTATACTCCTGCACGAAGTCCTGCAGGATCAGATCGTCCGACTCGTTGCGCGCCACGCGCTCGTCCACTTCCTGAATCATTCCGTGCGAATAGGAGCAGCCGACGTGGTTGCAGGAGCCGAGAATCTGGTTGCAGCCGCAAACGCACATCAATCTTCGGCTCACCGCCTTGGCGCGGGCAGTTTCCTGCGCGCCAGTCGGAAGCGCAACGAGAAACAGGGCCCCCCATAGTATAGCGAGAGCCGACGCGCGGGTCCGGCGACAGGCGTTCGCCAAGGAGCATTTGGCGGCTTCGTTGTTCGCGGTTTGCATAGGCCAGATCAGGACAGCGCCTCATCCATCTGTCCGCGAGCGTCCCATCACAGTGCCCACGGCCGGCGCGCCCTGTGAAGTCAAGTCCCACGCCGACTCGGAGGCGGTCTGCAGAACCAGGGCGCTCCGGCGGCTGGGCACGAGCGCAAGACAAGTCCCCAGAACCACAACGATTCCGCCGAACCAGATCCACTTCACGAGCGGATTCAGATAGGCGTGAATCACCGGCCGGCCGGTTTCCGGGCTGCGGCCGGCATAGACGACGTATAGATCCCGCAGGGGCGTGCTCTGATTAGCCACCATCGTCTCAGTCACCTGGCTGGCGAAGAAGAAGCGGCGCTCGGGATAGAGCATCATGTCGGACCGGCCATCGCGAAAGACTTCGATCGAGGCGCGCTCGGACTGGTAGTTGTTGTTGGTGACCGCATCAAAGTTCTGGCACAGCAGTTCGTACGAACCGATGGCGAGCTTATCGCCCACCGCCATTTCTTTCTGAACGTCCTTGTTGAACGGCGTGCCGGCGATGCCGATGAAGACCAGAACCATGCCAAAGTGCACGATATACCCGCCGTAGCGGCGGGTGTTGCGCATGGTCAGTTCGCCGGCGGCGGCGAGCAGGTTCATGTTGTCACGCCCGGCGATCACTCGGGCGCCGCGGTAGAATTCGGACACAATCGTGAGGGTGACGAAAACGCAAAGGATGAGGCAAACGAGTGCGTACATATCACGGAATCCAGCGACAAATGCCGCGATGCCCGCAACGACGCCACCCATGAGGGGCCAGGCAAAATTGCGCTTCAGCGCATCGAACGAGGTCTTGCGCCAGGCCAGCAGCGGGCCTACGCCCGTCAGCAACAGCAGGAAGAGCGCGATGGGAACGTTCACTTTGTTAAAGAAGGGCGGGCCGACGCTGATCTTGCTCCCCGACACAGCTTCGGAAAGCACCGGGAAGAGCGTACCCCAAAGAACCGCGAAGCAAGCCGCAAGCAGAACCAGATTGTTGAAGAGGAAGCTCGATTCGCGCGAGACGAGGGAATCGAGCTGATTGTCGCTGCGCAGGTAGTCGCGGTTCCGCCAGTAGGCCCAGCAGCACGCAATGAAAACCAGCGCGAGGAAGCCGACGAACCAGTTTCCAATCGAAGACTGCGCGAAAGCATGGACGGAACTCACCACTCCCGAGCGCGTCAGCAGCGTCCCGAGAATGCACAGCATAAACGTGGTGAACACCAGCCAGATGTTCCACACCTTCATCATGCCGCGCTTTTCCTGCATCATCACCGAGTGCAGGAAAGCGGTGCCTGTAATCCAGGGCAGGAACGACGCGTTCTCGACGGGGTCCCAGGCCCAGTAGCCGCCCCAGCCCAGCACCGCGTACGCCCAGTGCGCGCCGAGAAGAATCCCGACGCTCTGGAAACACCAGGCGATCATGGTCCAGCGGCGCGTGATGTGGATCCACTTCTCACCGGGATACCGGCCCAGCAGCGCGGCCAAGGCAAAAGCGAACGGCACGGTGAATCCCGTGTACCCGAGATAGAGCATCGGCGGATGAATCACCATCTCGGGGTACTGCAGCAGCGGATTGAGGCCGTGGCCGTCCGAAATCGCCGCGATCCGCAGCGCGCCCGCGGCGTCGGCGCTGCCCAGGACGCTGAACGGGCTGGCGACAAAGTTGTTGAGCGTGAGAAAGAAGACCTGCACACCTGCCAGAATCACCCCCACGTAAGGCATCAGCTCGGGATGCTTCTTGCGATTGATAAACAGGACGAAGAAGGCGTAGGTCGAAAGCAGCCAGCTCCACCACAGCAGCGAACCTTCCTGCCCCGACCACAGTGCCGCAAACTTGTAGAACGCGGGCAGCGCGCGGTTGCTGTGCTCCGCCACGTAAGCCATGGAAAAGTTGTCGGTGAAGAAGAAATACTCGAGGGTGGCAACCGCCAGCGTAACGAGAACCCAGACGGCGAGTCCCGCATGGCGCGCGCTGCGAGTGAGCATCGGACGGCGCGTGAGGATCGCCGCGATTCCCGCGCCAAAGGCGTACACCGCGCACACCAGCGAGAGAATCAGCGCAAATGATCCAAAGATGTCCATCAGGCGATCTTTCTGAGAGCTGGGCCGTCTATGTCTTGCCGGCCGGCGCGCCGTTCGGGCTAGCTTCGTACTTCGAAGCGCACTTCGCCTGCACCTGCTCGGCAACAAAATGCCCGTCGGACGCCAGATGGCCTTCGACGAGAGCCTGCGCGCCGTCCTTAAACGTGTCGGGAAGCGGGTCGCTGCCCACGTAGCTCACGCTGAGATCCTGGCCTTGCTCGGTAAGCGTAAAGTTCACGTGGCCGTCCACGTGCGCGATGGTCCCGTTGCGCACGTTGCCGGAAACGCGCATGCGCTGGTGCAGCGCCGCGCTTCGCAGCGACCCAAGCTCGGAGATCGTATGGTAGTACGTCTTGCTTTGCGTATATCCGACGTACGCCAGCAAGGCCAGCGTGACGACGATGATGCCGGAGCCGACCAGAAACTTCGCGCGGGCTTCCATGCGGGCAAGCTCCTCCCTTCCCCCAAGCGCTCATATTCTAACACAGCGGTTCGCCCGCGCTGACCGCACAGCAGGCGCGAAGGACAGGTAGTAGGTACAGTCTGGAAAGTGGACCAGCGGCCAGCAAATCCGCGGCGAACGGAGGACCAATGCGATTGGCGATCCGACGCGCGGCGGACCTGCTGTCCGGTACGGTGCTCACTCCCGGAGGGCGAGCTACTGAATGGGCGTGCTCGACGGGCCCGCGCCGGCGCCCGAGGCGTCGTACCGGATCACGCCGGTCTGATCGGTGAAAAACTGCCGCTGGCCGGTGGTGCCGACCTGTAGGGGCGTAGCCGTGATGGCGTAGCTGTTGCCCCCCGGCGCTGAACAACCTGGTGGTGCAGACGTGTTCGCATTGGTCATCGTGTAGCTGAACACGTATCCGCTCTTGGTGCCGGTGGTCAGCACGTCGTCGATCAGGAGTGCTGCATCGCAGGTGGCCGCGGCGGCTGCTCCGCCGCGGGGCGTGCCCATGGCTGCCAGCGTCGCCGGAAAGCCGTTGCCATACACCGAAGCATAGGTAATTGCAGTGGTATTCAGCGTCTTGAGCGAGTATACCGCCGAAGCCTCGTACACATGCATGCGCGAGCGAAGCAGGTTCGGGACGGCGATGGCCGCGATAATCAAGATGATCGCCACGACGATCAGCAATTCGATGAGCGAAAAACCCCTCTGTCTCTTCCTCATATTTCATCCCCTGGCGAAAGCGCCCTTAGAACCTTTGGATGCCGCAGCGGGGGAAACGGTCAATCCGGCGCGAGTGTACCCTGATCGGCAACGGTTTGAAAAGAGAACAAGGGGGCGAAACGAGGCTCGTGGCGGTGTGTCAGGTGTGAGGCTACTGTCAGTACTAGTGCCGTTGCCACTTGCTTGTCGAAGGTCCGTTGACGCGCTAAACCCGGCCCGCCAAGGCGCGCGTCAGCCGGCTGCCTATGCCGGTGTCGAATTCGGCCTGATTCTGCGGATCACCCAAGAAGGGATCCACGAAAGGGCCGCCGTTGTTGAGCACGAGCCGATCCTGAAGACCGGAAATCTCGAGAAGCGGAATCAGTTCCTTCATGGCTTCGCCCACGGGCGCAATGAACTTGGGCTTGTACGACGCTTGAATCCGCTTCACCACGGTTGGCCCCAAGCGGTTCAAGGCACCCTCGCCGGCCTCCTCGACCGGGCATTCTACCGCCCAAGCGAGGAAGAATCCGTGGCGCTGAAATTCCAAGAGCGCCGATTCTTCATCGGCCACCGTGCCCACGGCATGCCCAGCGCACTTGGCGAGTTCATCGAAGTACATGCGCGAAACAACGGACCGCGTGGAGCGGTCTGATGCAGGACGGTAGAAATAGTCCTCGACGCGGAGGGGCGGAGCGACGTCAAGAACCAACACCTGGATGTGAATGGGCCGGAACCGCGTGGCTAGTTCCAGGCGTTCGATGCGGCGCCGGATGTGGGCGTCCTCGACCTGCACACCACAGCCGTCGCACAGCGGCATACTCGCCCCCCTCGGCGAAAAGCAAGCAGAGAGAATGTCACGCAGAAGGGCCGAGCGCAAGCACGGGAGGAGTGGACTGTTA